>ERZ773170.1242-NODE-1242-length-20109-cov-7.907550_pt1 | contig 20109 bp, 19 predicted proteins | sample MGYA00581002_ERZ773170 | MGnify/ENA primary metagenome ERZ773170 (study PRJEB29015, sample SAMEA2737811) | human gut metagenome | biome: human gut; feature: human-associated habitat; material: faeces | place: China | collected 2012 ... | reverse complement strand
CGGTTTCCTGAGCAATATAATCCAGATCATAATCAGAGTTCAGCAAGAGATCCTGCGCCTTATTCAAGCGAATATACTTGATATACTCCTTGCAGGAGCGGCCGTAATTTTCCCGAAAAAGTCTTGCAAAATTAGAGTAGCTCATATGGCACATCTCTGCCAGTTGCTGTACCTCCAGCGGTTCGGCGGAATGCGTATCAATATATTCCAGAATGTGATAAAAGAGTTTTGCGGGAAAACGATTATGAGACGGATGAGCTGGAAGAACGAGTGGAGGAGATATTGCAGGGGATGTGATTTGAGGAAAGTGTGTCACTTTTTTCACGGTATATAAAGATAAGACCAGCCTGAGGTTCTATGATCGGAATCTCAGGCTGGTTGTTTTATGGCTTTTTAGGAGTGAGAAAAGTGATGTGCTTTTTGAAAATCTATCCTTGAAATATATTGGAAAATGAGCCAAAGTCATTTTAACGCTCGGTCGTGTTATAATGAGTTTGATTTAATGCTTACCGAGCGTAAAAGGCGTGTTAAAATGAATATTGGATTTCGAGAAAATATGACGGCTGAATTCAAGAACAATCTGAAAAAAGTATCAGATGATGTGATAATTGAAAGTGTAGTGCCATAGGCAACACCTTATCAATGATTATTTGGTAAAGTTTGAACGGTTGGCTTTACAGCAATAAAACCGAAAGGACAGATACAAATGATCGATGCGATGTATAATTACAGACAGGGTGAAATCCACTCCGCCGAGTTCTCCGATGAGTTTAACAAGCTCTGCATACCGTTTGAAAATTCACTGAACGAGGAGCAGATTGACGTATTCCACAAGATACTTGACTGCGTGAGCGAGACTGCTGCTGATGAAATGCGTTCCGCATACAAGGTCGGTTTCAAGGACGGTGCAGCTATGATGCAGGAGATTCAGGACTAAAATAATTACAGAATAAAAAAAGGGAATGTTTTCGTGATCGGGGCATTGCCCTTTGACGATCCATAAGTATAGCATAGCAAGCTATAACCCAAAGGTTCAAACCATATAACCAATCGAAACTTCTCAAAGCCTTCTTTTCATGGTATAATATACACAAGGAACACGAATCGGAGGTGTTCTCATGGAAGAAAAGGCAAAAAAGAAACTGACGGTCAAGGGACTTCTGAAAGCGCTTCTTGTTGTCCTGCTGATACTTGTCATCCTATCGCTTATCATCATTTTGGGCGGCAAGGGCAACAAGAAGGATAATGCGATTATCAGAGGCGAAAGTGGAACGAAGTCGCTTGTGGTATATTTCTCTCAGGCAGATGTAGTTGATCTCGACAAGACCGATGCTGTTTCATCGGCAAGTATGAGAACGGATAACAGCGGAAATGTTTACGGCAACACAGAGTACGTTGCAAGACTGTTTCAGCAAGCAACGGGTGGCAGATCTGTACAGTATTCAGACAAGCAGGCTCTATTACGAGAGCTATCCGCTGACGGCTTATCGTGCGTTCTGGGAGGAACTGTTTAACACTCGTCCGAAGCTGATCGGACTTCCCGATGATCTCGATCAGTATGATACGATCTATATCGGATTTCCCGTATGGTGGTTCAATGCCCCGATGCCGATAGGTTCTTTCTTTGAGGAATACGATGTCAGCGGAAAGACCATTGTTCCGTTCTGCACAAATCAGGGCAGCGGCGTTGATTCGGGCTATGAGCTTCTGAAGGACGAATGTGACGGAGCAACGGTCGCAGAGGGTTTCAACGGAAACAATACCGATCTGAATGAAGTAACAAACTGGCTGAAAAGTCAGGGATATATCAATGACTAATGGGAGGTCAACTATGGAATATGTACAGCTCAACAACGGGATCAAAATGCCCATGCTCGGCTACGGCGTATATCAGGTGACAAAGAACGAGTGCGAGAGGTGTGTGACCGATGCACTTTCGGTGGGCTATCGTCTGATCGACACGGCACAGAGCTATTTCAACGAGGAAGAAGTTGGTGCAGCTATCACAAAATCGGGTATTCCCCGTGAGGAGATTTTTCTCACAACTAAGGTCTGGGTGGAGCATTACGGCTATGAGGAGTGCAAGAAATCGGTCTACACTTCCCTCGAAAAGCTGAAAACCGACTATCTCGACCTGATGCTCCTGCACCAGCCGTTCAGCGATTATTACGGTGCATACCGTGCATTGGAGGAGCTTTACAACGAGGGCGTTCTCCGTGCGATCGGCGTATCCAACTTCTATCCCGACAGACTGGTAGACATCGCCAGCTTTGCGAACATCGTACCAATGGTAAATCAGGTGGAAACGCACGTCCTCAATCAGCAGAAGGTCGCCAAGGAGTACATGGACAAGTACGGCGTACAGTGTGAGGCGTGGGCGCCCTTCGGCGAGGGCAGAGGCGGTCTGTTTGAGAATGAAACGCTCATAAATATCGGCAAAAAAATATGGCAAGACCTCCGCACAGGTCATGCTCCGCTGGAATATTCAGCGCGGTGTTGTTGTGCTGCCGAAGTCCACACACAGAGAGCGAATGATACAGAATATCGACGTTTTCGACTTCACGCTCTCTGATGAAGATATGACAGCGATCGCCGCCCTCGACACTGCGACAAGCTCGTTCTTCTCCCACTACGATCCTGCAATGGTGGAGTGGTTCGTGAAGATGGTCAAGGAACGCAAGAAGAACAATCGCAGTGAGAAGGAAACAAAGAACTGGTAAGGAGAAATGATATGAGCATTTTATTTATCAACGGCAGCCCGAATCCTGATGGAAATACTGCCGGACTTGCGAAGATACTGCTGAATGGTAAGAATTACGAAACACTGAATCTGACAGACTATGTGATCGGCGTGTACGGACAGAAGCTCCCTAACGATCAGTTTGATGAAGTCCTGGCAAAGATCAAGGCGGCAGATGTACTTGTGATCGGCTCTCCACTTTACTGGCACAACATCTGTGGCAGTGTGCGTACTTTGCTTGACAGATGCTATGGTCCGGTCGGGCAAGGAGAACTGAGCGGTAAGCTGTTCTTTATCTTTCAGGGAGCAGCACCCGAAAAGTGGATGCTTGAAGCCGGAGAATATACAATGTCACGCTTTGCAGGGCTTTACGGACTTTCCTATGAGGGTATGATCGTGAACTCCTCCGATGCAAAAAAGCTGTCTGCAAAGGTATAAAATGTATGAAAGACCTGTCTGATCTATTTGGACAGGTCTTTTGGCATTAACCTAAAGGTTTATGCTTGTTTTTTCGTCGGTGCTGTGATATAATGGAATATAGCAGATCTCTACGAAGGGAGCATTATTATGTATAACCACCAGCTCGACACATTTATCGTTGTCGCAGACAGCGGCAGCTTCAATAAAGCGGCGGAAGCACTGTTTATCTCGCCGCCTGCGGTCATCAAGCAGATCAATCTGCTGGAAGACAGTCTCGGTGTCCGTCTGTTTACACGCACGCACAGAGGATTACAGCTCACAAAGGCAGGACAGTCGGTCTATGAGGATGCGCGGTATATCATCGCCTATTGCCGTGAATCGGTGGAGCGGGCGAAGAAAGCCGATGACACACAACTGTCTGTACTTCGTATCGGTACATCGACCATGACACCCGGACAGACCATTGTGGATATGTGGACGCAGATCAGAGAGGAGATCCCCGACATCAAATTCCAGCTCGTCCCCTTTGAGAATACGCCCGAAAATGCAAGGGAGATACTAAAGAATATGGGCAAGAACATCGACATTGTGTGCGGAGTTTATGATGAACGAGCACTGAAAAACTGGCAGTGTGCGGCGCAGTTCGTAGCAGATGTACCCATGCGCTGTGCAGTATCGTTCTATGATCCTCTTGCGAAAAAAGACAGGCTGACCGTGGAAGACCTGCACGGCAGGTCGATCATGCTGATCCGTGAGGGCTGGAACGAGGAAACGGACAGGCTTCGCAAATGGCTCACGGAAGAACACCCTGAGATCAACATTGTGACATTTGATTTCATCAATCTCTCGGTGTTCAACGATTGCGAGAACAGCGATCATATCCTGATGTGTATTGATATGTGGTCGAATGTCCACCCGCTGCTGAAAACGCTGCCTGTGGACTGGGACTATTCCATGCCCTTCGGTCTGCTTCATGCACCGAAACCGAGCAAGACCGTGAAGCGGTTTCTGAATGCGGTGAAAAAGCTGAATAAGTAATAACCCAAAGGTTAATAGGTAGAAACAAACGGAGACTTCTCATGAGGTCTCCGTTTTGCTATAATATAGGTAAAGAAAACCGAAACGGAGGTATTACTTATGAAACATTCAATGAAAATCATGATCCCGTTCCTGATGATCGCAGGATTGCTCACAGGCTGCGGAAGTCAGGTAACAACAGGTTCAAAAGCTGAAACAACACAAGCGACAAAAACAGAAACGACTACGGCAGTATCAGAACAAGAAACGCAGACGGAAACAGAGCAAACACCAGAAGCTACCGAAGCTCCCGAAGAAACGACTGATGAGACCGCTGACAGTAATATCCTTGTGGTCTATTATTCGGCACAGGAGCATACCAAAGGTGTGGCAGAGATCGCTGCCGATGCGCTTGGAGCAGATATGTTTGTGATCGAACCTGTGGAAACTTACACAGAGGACGACCTCAACTGGACGAATGAGCAGAGCCGAGTCGTGACAGAGCATAATGACGAGAACCGTCACACAGAGCTTGTTTCCACGACTGTTGAGAACTGGGACAGCTATGATACTGTTCTGATCGGCTATCCCCTCTGGTGGAGAGAAGCCTCATGGGTGGTCAATGATTTTGTAATGGATAATGATTTCAGCGGGAAAGACGTTATCCCTTTCTGCACATCAATGTCAGACGGCATTGGCGACAGCGGTGTTCACCTTGCTGAAATGGCAGGTACGGGCAACTGGCTCGAAGGTATGCGGTTCAGTGAATATTACGATACTGCCGAAGTTACAGAATGGGTAGACAGTCTGAATTTACAGTAAACGGTCAACACATCTTTCAGAAAGGAGCGAAGGAGATGAACGCTATGAAACGCTTTGCATTACTTGGAACAGTACTGATGTTATTCCTGACAGGCTTCGGAACACAGCAGGAAAACACAGCAAACTCGCAGACGATACCAAAAGCCGCCGTAAGTTCAGATACGGTGAAGGAGATCGCCCAGACGGGTATGAGTACCGCCGTTCCCGATACATATTTGCAGCCGATCGAACAGGCAGGAACGGTCACGCAGATCACCTATGACAGCAAGGACTTTGTCCGTGACGGGAGCGATATTACCAAGACCGCATACGTCTATCTTCCCTACGGCTACGATGAAAACGACACCGAAACACGCTACAACATCTGCTACTTGATGCACGGCTGGGGCGGTCATGCAGGTGAGTATTTTCAGTACGCAAACATCACGGATATGCTGGACAATATGATCGCAAAGGGCGATATTCCGCCTACGATATTTGTGTCCGCCACATTTTATAACGACAATTCAGACACGGGCTTTTCCGGCTCTGTTGCGGAGTTCAGACAGTTTCACCGTGACTTTGAGGAATACCTGATGCCTGCGGTAGAGGGACAGTTCCACACCTATGCGGAAAGCACCTCGCCCGACGATCTGAAAGCCAGCCGTGACCACAGAGCCTTCGGCGGATTCTCCCTCGGCTCGGTGACAACGTGGCTGCAATTCTGCTATGATTCCGACTATATCCGCTACTTCCTGCCCATGAGCGGTTCGTGCTGGTATTACGGCGGTTACGGCGATTTCCAGATCGAAAAAAACGTGGACTTCATTCAGCAGCTCATTCAGGACAACGACCTTGATGAGCGTGGATATTTCATCTATCACGGTGTCGGCACGAATGATACGGTGAAGTCGCAGTCCATTGACATGGCGGAGGAAATGCTCTCCCGCAGCGAGGTGTTTACCCCCGATCACTATGTTTTCTATCAGCGTGAGGGCGGTCAGCACGATCATGTTTCCTGTCGTGAGTTCATGTACAACGCTCTGCCGCTGTTCTTCGAAGGTGAGAACGTGCAGACAGATAGCTTTACTGAAAATACAACAGTCGCAGAGGTCAAAGCAAATGTAGCTTTCGGTGATTTCGGCAGACTGCTTTTCCCCGTGGACAGGACTGTTTCCGACGATATGACACTGAAAGATGTGAGTTCAAGCAGTACCTACACATGGTACAATTATATCAAGCCCGAAAAGACTGTTGAGATCGTCAATTACCTGAAAAACGCCGCAGAAAGCGGTCAGCAGATATTCTACAACATCTACACCGAGGAGGAAATGCAGGCGGACAGCATTCTGCGTGACACGGGACTTTTCTTCTTCAAGGGTGAGGACAATGCGAAATTTGCTGTGTGCAATGCAGGCGGCGGATTTGCCTATGTGGGGGCGATGCACGACAGCTTTCCCCATGCTCTTGAACTGTCAAAAATGGGCTATAATGCCTTTGCGCTGATCTACCGTCCCGATGCTCCCTATGATGACCTTGCGAGGGCGATCGAGTTTATTCATGACAATGCCGACACGCTGAAAGTCGATCCTGATGATTATTCTTTATGGGGCGGCTCGGCAGGTGCAAGAATGGCGGCAACGCTTGGCAATGCGGACTATTTGCAGCAGCTCACAGGTCGCACCGACATCGGACAGGCAGGTGCGGTCATCATGCAGTACACGGGCTACACCTACACTTCAAAGGCGGACGCTCCGACTTATGTTTGCGTGGGAACGAGTGACGGTATCGCAAATTGGAAAACGATGCAGAGCCGCCTGAATACCCTTGAAAGCTACGGTATCCCCACGGAGTTCCATGCCTATGAGGGACTTCCGCACGGCTTCGGACTCGGCACGGGAACAGTCGCTGAGGGGTGGATCTACGATGCTGTGAACTTCTGGGAGGAGCAGTTTTCGGGAACGATCCCCACAAAGCGTGAGCCTGCCAATTTGCAGAACTGGCTGCTGGCCAAGGCAAAAAACGCACACGGCAATGACTACGATCTGAACCATGATGAGCGATGGGATGTGTTTGATCTCTGCCTGATGAAACGTGAGCTTTTGAATGGAAGCATTGAATTCGGTACCCAGGAAAAAGACGGCTTTATCGTGGATAATGTGCTGCATTCCGATACACAGGGCGATATCCATTTTTCAAGCTATATCCCCGAAAGCTATGACGGCTCTGAACCCTATGCGTTGTTCGTAACGCTCCCCGGTTGGGAGGGGCTGTACTTTCAGGGCGTGGGTGCGAACCTCGGTGAAAGCTATCCTTTTGAAGCAAGAAATTACAATGACAAGATGATCGTTCTCTCCACGCAGCTTGACGATTGGGGCGAAACATCGGCAAATATGGCGATAGAGCTGACGGAGTATTTTCTGGAGCATTACAATATCGACCGGAAGAAAGTCTATCTGCACGGCTTTTCGGGCGGCGGTGAAACAGGCTCGATCGTCATGGGCAAACGCCCTGAGCTGTTCAGCGCCTATCTGATGACAAGCTCCAAGTGGGACGGTGATCTTGATGTCCTCGCAAACGCCCATACTCCTGTGTATATGGCGATCGGTGAAGACGACAGCTATTACGGTTCAGGCTATCTGAAACAGGCGTACAGCGATCTGTATGCTCTGTATGAGGCGCAGGGGCTTTCTGCCGATGAGATCAGCGAGCTGCTTGTCCTTGATGTAAAGGAACAGGACTATTTCTCCGAACGAGATTTCAGAGATCAGCACGGCGGCGGTATGGCTTTTGCGGAAGATGAAAGCATTATGGGCTGGCTGTTCTCACAATGAGTAATAACCCAAAGGTTTATAGGTGATAACGAATCGGAACTTCACAAGTGGCTCCGATTTTATTATAATGAGTATAACAAATCAAAACAAGGAGGGTTTCCTATGAAACGTATCTTCACATTAGGTGCTTTGCTTGGTGCTGTCGTGATCTGTTCAGGCACGATGACAGCGATCACCTCAGTCCAGGCTGACACAAGCGAGTACACCTACACCATTCAAGATGCCCGCAATTTGCAGGACTTCCTGCTTGCAAAACCGACAACTGAGGATCTGACAGGAAAGCCTTATGATATGAACAATGACGGTCGATGGGACGTATTCGACCTCTGCCTGATGAAACGTGAAGTGCTGAACAACACCCCGGATAATGATGATACCAATAACCTTGTGGTTTATTACTCCGCAAGCGGCACAACGGAAAAGATCGCAGACTATATCGTTGAAGCGATGAACGCTGACACGTTCGTGATCACACCCGTCCAGCCCTATTCTGATGCCGACCTCGACTGGACAGATCAGACCAGCCGTGTGGTCATGGAGCATAATGACGAGAACCGCCACACGGAGCTTGTTTCCGTTGATGTCCCCGATTGGGAAAGCTATGACAATGTGTTTATCGGCTATCCGATCTGGTGGCAAGAAGCATCGTGGGTTGTGGACGATTTCGTGAAGGAAAATGATTTCACAGGCAAGAACGTCATTCCGTTCTGCACTTCCATGTCCTCTCCGCTTGGCGACAGCGGAACGCTCCTTGCGGAAATGGCAGGCACGGGCAACTGGCTTGAGGGTATGCGGTTCACAAGCAGTTCTGCAAAGGAAACGGTGCAGTCATGGGCGACAGGACTTGACCTCCCGAATCAGGAGCAGAAAAATGATATTCTCATTGCTTATTTCACCCCGGCGGAAAACAGCGGCGTTGATGCAATTTCCTCTGCAACACTGACCACATGGAATGGTGAGAATATGGGTGCTGCGGAGGTTCTTGCGAACATGATTCATGACCATACTCGCTCCGATATGTTCTCTATCCGCACGGAAGTCAATTATCCGCTGGAATATAACGATCTTGCGGATTATGCAAAGGACGAGCAGGACAATAATGTATTGCCGGCACTGACTTCGCATATTGAGAACCTCGATCAGTACAGCACGATCATTGTGGTGTTCCCGGATTGGTGGTACACCATGCCGCAGGCTGTTTACAGCTTCTTTGATGAATACGATCTCGCAGGAAAGACGATCATTCCTTGCTCCACGCACGCAGGAAGTTATCTGACAGGCTCTCCTGCAACGATCAGGGAGCTTGAACCCGATGCAAAGGTCATTGATGACGGCTTCACGGTCGCTGCGAACAGAGTCACGACCGCTGAGGACGATGTGACCGCCTGGGCGGAAAAACACGAATTAAACTGAAACAACAGGAAGAGAGGAATCGTTATAAATCAAAGAATCATCGGTAAAGATCTGGAAGTCAGTGCAATTGGTCTCGGCTGTATGGGAATGAGCCACGCTTACGGTAACCAGTGTACGCCCGATGAAGCGAAAAAGCTCATCGAAACAGCGATAGAGAACGGCTGTACGTTTTTTGACACAGCAGAGGTCTACGGAGAGCCTGACTGTCCGCACCACAATGAGGAAATGCTCGGTGAGATCTTGAAGCCGTACCGCAGCAAGATCGTGCTTGCAACAAAATTCGGCGTGAAGTTCGATGTGTCTGCACCGACTGTCAACAAGCCTGTGATACCCGATTCCCGACCGGAGCAGATACGCAAGTCAGTTGAGGGAAGTCTGCGCCGTTTGCAGACCGACCATATCGACCTCTATTATCAGCACAGGCAGGATCCCGATGTGCCTGTTGAGGAGGTCGCAGGTGTCATGGCTGACCTGATCCGAGAGGGCAAGATCACACATTGGGGATTGTCCGAGGTGAATGAGGAGATTATCCGCCGTGCCAATGCGGTCTGCCCCGTGACGGCAATTCAGAACCGCTATCATATGATGTACCGGGGTTATGAAGCGCTTTTTCCCGTTCTGGAGGAATTGCAGATCGGATTTGTGGCGTTTTCGCCCCTTGCAAACGGTCTGCTGTCGGGTGCATATTCGCAGAACAGCACATTCAGCGAGCAGGGCGATTACCGCAAGGCAATGCCGCAGTTTCAGGCGGATTCTTATGAGAAAAACAGAGCTTTATTCTCGCTGATACAGCGATATGCAGAAGATAAAAATGCCACTTCTGCACAAATATCCCTTGCGTGGCTGATTTGCAAAAAGCCCTATATCGTGCCGATCCCCGGAACGAGAAAGCTCGGTCGCTTGACAGAAAACCTTGGTGCTGCCAATGTGGTGCTGACCACACAGGAGATCGCTGAGATCGACAAGGTACTGATTGATATGGAGATGTCCGATGTGTTCGGAGGAGCGAAGATCGTGAAGAAGTAATAACCCAAAGGTTTACAGGTAATAACTGATCGGAACTTCACAAACGGTTCCGGTCATGTTATATATAGTGATACAGAAACACATAAGGAGGTATCCCACATGAGCAAGAAGCTGGTACTTTACTTCTCGGTATACGGCACAGCAAAGAAAGTCGCTGAGGAGATCGCAAGGCAGACGGGAGCAGACCTGACGGAGATCATTCCCGAAATACCTTATGACAGCAACCGTGACAACTACAATGCACTTGCGGCTTATGCAAAGAAGGAACATGATGAGGATATGCGTCCTGCGATAAAGAATGACATCAATATCGCTGACTATGATACTATTTTCATCGGCTATCCCATGTGGTGGTACACCTTCCCAATGATCATTTACACGCTGTTTGACAAGTACGATTTCAGCGGCAAGACCATTATTCCGTTCAACACACATATGGGTTCTCACGATGGCGGTACTTATGATACCATTCGTGAGCTTGAACCGAATGCGACTGTTGTGATGAACGGTCTGCCTGTTGAAATGAAAACAGCGGAAACAGGTGCGGCAAAACAGGTCGAAAAATGGCTGAAAAGTCTGAACATATAAGAACCTGTCTTCACAAGCGTATACAAGTGTCTTTTCGGCAAATTTTGCTGCATCCTGCGTGAAAAATACTTGCCGGGCGACAGCCCGCCTGCGTATTTTTGCCTTGCCTGCAACAAAATTATGCTCGAAAATCCACATATATTTCTTGTGAAGACAAGTTCTAATATTTAAGGCGGATACGATCATGGAATTTGTAACACTGAACACAGGAGCAAAAATGCCGCTGGAAGGCTTCGGCGTATTTCAGGTACCCGATCCTGCCGTATGCGAGCAGGCAGTCTTCGATGCGATCAAGACAGGCTACCGTTTGATCGACACAGCACAGGCTTACATGAACGAGGAGGCTGTCGGCAAGGCTGTGAACCGTGCAATTGCTGACGGCATCGCAAAGCGTGAGGAGCTTTTTATCACCACCAAAGTGTGGGTATCCAATATGAATACTGAGGACACAGCTTATGAGTCTGTACAGACCTCCAGCTGATTCAGGATTATCTGCTGGGAAAAATCACAGCATTCTCAAAAAGCAGTGCGGGTTCTGATGAAACGAATCCAACTGCATATATGGAACAGGTAAAAAATATGATGACAGAATACGCCCCGGCAGGAATTACGGAAGAAAAAACTGGCGTTTCTTACGGTACTCTGAAAAAATATCAGTACTATTCCACAACACGGGAACGAAATGTCAACGTGAATGTGCTTTTGCCGGCTGATTACAATGAAAACGAAACCTATCCAGTACTCTATGCACTGCATGGTTATTGGGAAACAGAGGATTCTTTGGCAGCTATGAGCAGTGCCCGTACCATGCTGGGCAATTTGAATGCAAATGGCGAAGCGGAAAAGATGATCGTTGTTTTTCCATATATCTACACCAGCAAAACCAAAGAGGCATGCGATGGATTAAATCTGGAGAATTCATTGAATTATGACAACTTTATCCATGATCTGACAAACGATCTGATGCCGTATATCGAAAAGAATTTCTCCGTGAAGACCGGGCGTGAGAACACTGCAATTACAGGGTTTTCCATGGGTGCGAGAGAATCGCTGTTCATCGGCTTGACCCGTTCAGATTTGTTTGGCTATGTGGGTGCCGCCTGTCCTGCACCAGGACTGACACCTGGAACAGATTTGAGTATGCACCCCGGTCAGCTGCAGGAAAATCAGCTGAAACCGGCATACCAGATGCCGAATCTGATCATGATTACCGGCGGTGGGAAAGATGGTACAGTTGGCTCACAGCCTTCTGTTTATCACAATATCTTGTCTGCAAATGGAATTGAACATCTCTGGCATTCTGTTTCTGATGGAGGGCATGATTCATCTAGCGTTCAGCCGCATTTTTATAACTATCTTCGTGGGATTTTTCAAAGTAAAAAATGATTTTCTCCCCAATGGGAAGAATCATTTGCAATAAATCTCTGCGGCTCTGTTCCAAGCCGCAGATGAAAAGAAGCTTCTGAAAATTCATGCTGTTCCAATGGTTTTTAGGTTTTGTTTCTTTGAAAAGCGGTGGCTTTTTGATAAGCTGCCGCTTTTTTCATAAACCTGTACGTTGAGAGGGCTTGCGGCAAAGCGTGTCACTTTTCTCACTGCATATCAAATAAAATCAGCCTGAGATTCTACAATTGGAATCTCAGGCTGGTTTCGTTATTATCTGCTTGAAGTGTGAGAAGTGATATGCTCTCGATGATTCAATATTCAAAATGATCCACACCGCCGGATTTTACCCTGCACCGTTTCTGGCAGAAACAGATTCCAAGCTTTGCGATGTTTTCATACTGTTCGTCCCGTAGGCTTGCCTCGTAGTCTTTTTCCTCGATTTGTTTGAGGGCATCTTCGCAGGCTTTTGTCATCTGGTTATACTTTTCTACAACCTTAAATTCCAGAATTGCGGCGTGATGCCACCTGGAACGCTGCTTTACTACCAGATCAAACCGCCCGTTGCCGGACTCTCGGTTAGAAACCACCATATAGCCATTAAATCCGGAAACCAGTCCTGTTACGAAACCGTGATAATAGTTCTCCTGTTCGTCAAAGCAGCTGATGGTGTTGGTCAGCCAGGTGCATAGCAGATCTTCCAGTTTTTCCGCATCTGCGTGAATCACAGATTCCAGAATTTCTGTCCGGCTGTCACGATTGAGATGGTCGATAAACCACGAGCGAATGGTGTTCTTGTAAATGCTCTTAATTTCTACATTGGGGATTACCATGTCATAATAGGTTTCATCACCGATCGTTTCGCAGGAGATGATCTTCAGATAGCCGGTAAACAGCAGAAAACTCCAGATGTAATCCTGATTAACATCAATTGTGCCGTAAGTCACGTCCTCAAAAATCTGGGTGTGAATCGGTGTGCCGTTGATGAGTTCCTCCACCGTAGACTTGGTACGCTCGTTGGACTCCTCAATCAGACGCTTGACAATTCGATTGGAGCTGGTGTTCGACCAGTAAGGCTCACAGGCAACCATATCGTTTTGCAGGTAGGAGTCAATGCAATTGAGAACACTCCACGGGTTATAGATCTCCGTCAGTCCGAACCGATAGCCGTCATACCATTTTGCAATTGTTTCGGCATACTGTTCCAGGGAGAAGTTTTGCAAAATTTCTTTCATTTCCTCTTGGGTAAATCCGAAATACTGGGAGAACTTGTTCTTTGTGATGGAGTAAGTCTTCAGGTTGTTCAAGCCCGTGAAAATGCTCTCTCTGGATACCCGCAGACAGCCTGTCAGAACTGCAAATTCCAGCGAGGGGTTGGTTTTTAACGCAGATTCAAAACAGCTGCGAATCAGGTTGGTCATGTCATCATAGAAGCCCTCGTGGTAGGCGTTTTCTAATGGTACATCGTACTCGTCAATGAGAATGATGACGTTCTGCTGATATGCTTTTTTCAGACAATTGGAAAGAAATCCAATTGCCTGATTGTACATGGTTTCTGTAGCATCCACTTGGATAAAGGAAAGATACCTTGCTTTTTCTTCCTCGTCCAAAACATTTTTACTGAAAATAAAATCTTTGTGTCTGCTGTATTCGGATTTTATCAGATACTTGTAGGTTTCAAATGCAAGCGTAAAGTTTTTCTGTTTCATGCTTTTCAGTGAAATGCTGATTACCGGATACTGTCCCTGATATGCCATGTACTCCGGATACGTTGCGATTTTCAAGCCGTCAAAAAGATAAGCGTTGCTTTTCTCAGTTGCCTCAAAAAATCGCTGCAGCATGCTCATGTTGAGTGTTTTGCCGAATCTTCTTGGTCTGGTGAAAAGATTGACGGTTTCCTTGTTCTCCAGAAGTTCCTTTATCATCAGCGTTTTATCGACAAAGTAGTACTCGTTGTCCACCAGCCGTTTGAAATCCTCTACGCCAATCGGCAAGGGTTTGTGTTTCATGTTCTCACCTCTGCTTGTTTCTGCAATTTTACCGGAATCCTTGTTATTGTTATTATACCATGTTCCTGCGGAAAAAGCAACTGGATTTGCGGCTTTTTTGAATGTGGGGGATTGATAATTTCAAGCATAGAGGACCGATGTCTTATCACATTTCCCATTTCCCATTTGTTTCTATCATAACAAGAAATATTTGATTCGAAATATCATTTTTCAGCCTTCTTTAAATCTTACCGATTTGTCATTGACTTTTTGGCAACATTACTTTCTTTTTTTGATAAAATATGCTATGATATGTATATAAGCCATATCAAATGTGCATATGAAACAAGCGGCTTTATTTGGTGCACAATACGAATGAACAGGAGGGATCTATATGATGAAACACAAATCGATTCGTCAGGTCATGGCGGCAGTCACTGCATTTGCCACCGTTTTTTCCTGCTGCTACGCCTATGGGGCATACACTGGTACCGTTGAAAACAGCGGTGTTGTATCTGCGGCATATGGCGTGCGTGGAGAGGGGACGACCGATGACAATTACCAGTACGCTGTATATTATGATTACGATGGTGTGGGAAGCGACTACTGCATAATTCAAGGGTATTCCGGAACAGATGCAGAACTTGTGATCCCATCAGCTGTTACTTATGACGGCACGGAAATACCTGTCACAGAAATAAAACAGGAGGCATTCCGGGACAACACAGCAATTACCTCGGTAACCATTCCGGAGGGTGTTACAAGCATCGGACAAAAAGCGTTCAGCGGATGCACCTCTCTGACGGATGTTTCTCTTCCGAAATCGCTGCAAGAAATTGGCGTAGATGCGTTTGAGAAATGTCCTGTAAAGAGTATCCTGATCTCCGGCGATCTGACCTCCGGACAATATGCTTTTGACAGCGACGCACTCGAAACGATTACATTTGCCGATGGCGTGACAACGATTCCGGAATACACATTTCGATACATGGAAAATCTGAAAACGGTTCATTTTTCTGATACCATCACAGAGATTGGCTCGTGTGCTTTCTGCGGGTGCAAATCCCTGACGGATCTCGTGATTCCGGACAGTGTAAAGACAATCGGGGACAGTGCCTTTGAGGGCTGCACGGGTCTGGAATCTGTTGTGATCGGAAACGGCGTTGAAACGATCGGCAATCGGGCATTTTACGGATATTCTACTGAGGTTCTTGTCAATCTCAAAAAGGTGACATTTGGAAACAGCATAAAAACAATTGGTGCTGAAGCATTCGCAAATTCCGGTATCAGCGGAGCGATTACTTTTCCGGACACGCTTGAAACCATTGGGGAAAGTGCATTCGGCTGGTGTCGCAACATTACTTCTGTCCAGTTCGGCAAGGGAATCAAGCTTATCGGTAAGACATCATTTATCAGTTGCGGTAAACTGATTGAACTCGGTTTCACGGAGGGTATGAGCGATACCGTGATCGGAGAGAGCGCATTTGAAAGCGATCCGATTCTCGGAAAAGTCGTTTTCCCCAGCGGTATCGTCAAAATTGGAGAAAATGCATTTGACGGTTTCTGGACAACGCCGCAGATCACAGCGGTTGAACTTCCGGATACATTGGAAGAAATCGGCGACTGTGCATTCCGCAGTCAGCCGATCACAAGACTGGCCATTCCTGATTCTGTAACCAGTATCGGCGTTGCTGCATTTGCCAGATGTTCCAAACTCAGAACGCTGAAACTTTCCGAGAATTTAACAGGCATTCCGAGAAATTGTTTTGCGAATGATTTTGGGCTGGAAAGTGTCGTGATTCCCGACAGCGTCAGGGAAATCGGAACGGCAGCGTTTCAAAGCTGTTCCCTCAGCAATGGTCTGACACTTGGCAGCGGACTGGAATCCATCGGAACATCTGCGTTCGAGTACAGCAGCTGTCCGGTTCTGCAATTCCCTGACAGCGTCAAAGAGGTCGGTGACAGTGCTTTCAACGAAAACAAAGATCTTACGAAAATAGAGAACTTTCCAAAATCTTTGGAAATGCTGGGAGAGCGTGCGTTTGGAGCATGCAGCAATCTGACGGAGATTCCGCCGATACCTGCACAGATCGGGGAAATCCCAGACAGTTTGTTCAGTGGCTGTGAAAAGCTGGACAATGTTGTTCTGGAGGACGGTATCACACAGATCGGAAACAGTGCCTTTTCGGAATGTGCACTTACGAAAATCGGAATCCCCGACAGTGTGAAAACAGTACTCAGCGGTGCATTTGCATATAATGACCTTACAGATATTACGATAGGAAAAGGCGTTGCAAAGCTCGGCTCAAGAGTATTTGCTGCAAATCCTGCAATGCATATTACTGTTCCGGATAATGTATCTGTTATCGGTGCTCAGGCAATCGGATACGGCATCAATCCCAGAGATCCTTACGGGGATCTGATCCCTATAGAGGGCTTCGTCCTGTATGGGGCGAGCCAGACCGTTAAGGATTATTCTGCGGATTACAACGTTGCATATGAAGAACCGGGCACGACAACTCCTATTGTAACCACAGTCACAACCACCGAAACAACAACGGAAACTGTCACAACAACTGTAACAACAGAGTCTACTGCAACTACCGAAACAACTGCCGATACCGTCACAACGGAGGAAAGCGGAACAACCACTTCCACTGGAAGCGTTACTTCAGCCACAACGACTACCACAATGGGATACTTTGCTTCCGAAGATGAGCTTGGCAAAATGGCAATGGAAGATTATCACCAGAAAACAGGGACCACTCCGGCGAAAGTGGAAACGACTACAAACGCTGACGGAACGCTTTCCATGCAATTGTATGATGAGGACGGAACTGTTCTGGATACCTATGTCATTGACCCTGTGACGGGAAAAGGAACAGACAGTGCGGGCGGCGAGGTTAATCTTCCGCAGACTGGTTATTCCAATATCTACAAGGTGATTGCAGGACTGGCAGCACTTATGACACTTGGCGGCGCGGCAATCGTTCTCAAGACCAGAAAAAAACATAGCTAATTCACCCGTAGGAGTGTTGTGTTCCAAGCGGCACTCCTATTTGTAAAAACAAAATGATGAAAAGAAAAGTATTACGGATTTTGGGAATCCTGTTGCTGATCTGTGGGGTTTTGATTCTTTCTCTGTTTGCGTATCGAAAGATCAGCAGAGAGGTATACCTCAAAAGATTGTTGAATGATAATATCAATTTTGAAATCCCATCTTTGCAGATAAAAGTTCCGGTACTTGAGGGAACAGATTCCAAAGCACTCCAAGTATCGGCAGGACATTTTGAGGGGACTGGTTCGCTCGGGCATGGCAACTATTGCATTGCCGGACATAACAGTACAGTCTATGCTGAGATATTCAATGACCTTGACCAGATCCAAATCGGTGATGAGATGTATTTGATCAACAATGATGAAAAGAGAACACGGTACACATATGTTGTGACGGAATACAATATCGTTGCACCACAATCTGTTGAAGTATTGGACGATTATGGCGACGACAGATTGACCGTAATATCTTGTACAGATGACGGAAAGCAAAGACAGGTGGTTGTTGGAATCCTCAAATCATTTTCAAAACCATAGCCTGTCGGCATGCAGATCAAAAAACTTCACAGCAAATGAAACCAGCCTGAAGTTCTGGTATTGGAACCTCAGGCTGGTCATTTTTATAGGGTTTTGATTTGCAGGTTCTCGAAAATTATTCCTCATTCAGCACTTGCCACAGCCCATCTTCGATTGCCTTTCTCATCTTCGGGTGCCGAATGACAAAATGAATCACCGGACTTTTGTTTTTAGAAATGATAACCCATTCATCGTGCTTGATTTGAATCTGAATGTTTCTGAAAATGCGGGCATGCTGCGGCAAAACTGTGTAATTCGGACAGCGTTCTGTAAATGCCATGGTCTGGTGATAATGTTCCAGATACTCATCGTAGGTACAGCAGATTTCATGTTCGTAAAACATTTCAGACAGAGAAAGCGTCAGCGGCATTTCTGCATATTCCTCCTGCGAAAGAACAGGGATTCTGTCCTCTACAGAACTGAACCGGAGCGTTTGCAGAAAGTGGTCTTTCACCCTGTGCAGTTCCTGCAAAAGCATTTGCTGTTTCTCCGCTGCAACATGATTTCGCTCCAGTATGTTCTGAAACAGCTCCTCTGAAATAGTGTACAGCGGAAGTGCGGTGTACAGATTGGAATGTACGCCGTTCTTTTTGGCTTCATTGGCAAGAAAGCGGTGGAATTTCTCCTTGGATTCTCCCGTGTAAATTTCCATTAAGGGGAGTGCTTTGGACAAAATATGATTGGTTTTGGTGCGGTAATAGGCAACTTCCTGTCTGGCATTTGTCAAATAATATTTGCCGTCCTTGTGGTATCCGTTGATACATTCTCCTGCAAGAGCCGCCGCACCCGAAACATAATTCAAATGATGATAGATGTCGGTGTTGTTTTTTTTCAAGTAGTATGGAGCAATCTGTCCGGTCATGTAGATGGGAATCCATGCTTCTAGCCCTAAGATCATCTCCTCCAGGGGTCGGTCAACATGGTGGATCATGTGCAGATGCAGCCCTTTTTTCAGACAGGCGGCAATGCCGAACATCCACTTTTTGTTAAATTCCATATCCTGTGCCATATCTGCCATGGGCATATCGCTGTTCATAAAAATCGGTTCCTTGGAACGGGAAAGTGCCGTTGCCTTGAAAAAGTCCAGTTCGCCCTGCTTCATCTGCTCAATGCCGTAATAATTTTTGGAAGAAGGCAGATGAAACGGCACGGTGGGGACTTTCAACTGATCAAACCGAATTAGCGTCATATATTCGTTCAGGTCGAATTCGTCCAGTTTTTTCAGATAATCTCCGATGCCTTCCTCTGCTTTCTCTTTGGGTTCGTTGCTGCAAAGATACTGAATCATTGCAGATGTGAAATCCGTATGAGATAACATATCCTTATCAGCGTGACAGTTTATCTGTTTGCAGATCTTTTCCATTTTCTCGGATTCGCCGTATTTCCGCAGCAGAAAGCTGCTCAGATTCTCTGCAAACTTCGTAATATCTGCCGGCATACGCTGTCCCTTTTTGATTCTGGAAAAATAAGACGGGTCATAGCCCATGCTTTTGGCAAGTTCATTCAGATTGATGGGAATTGTATCCACAAGGGCGGAAAACTGGCTGGAAAATTGAGCTTGGTCTGTTTCCACAATGCCGGCTGCCTCTGCCAATTGTGCAAAAACAAAATCAAAATCCAGACCTGTATCACTGTTCTGCTCTGCAATGTGGACAATCCCGGCAGCAAGTTTTTTCAAAGTATCCGTTTCCGGTATTCGTTGTCCGTTTCGGTATCTGCTGAGAGATGCCTGCGTCAAACCAGAGGCATCTGCCAGTTCGCCGGCAGTGCAGTGTAGTTGGTGAATGTATGTATTCAATAATTCCGGAAATGTCATGTGCATCGTCCTTTCCTGTGAATACTTCTATTATAACACAGAAATGCTTTTTATGAAATACAATTTCATGATTTTTTCAAAAATTACCGATTTGGCATTGACTTTCCGGTAAAATGATTTCCTTGTTCTCAAGATATATACGATAGCTTGTCAAGTCAAGTGCAACATAATCACTTCCATGGGTTGCCCTTACGCTCAAGATAATCGTAAAACGCCTGTCTGCTGACTTGCAGCGTGTTGCAGTAAAAACTGATTTTTCCGGTGTTTCTGCCGTCATCTGTCCGGATCGCAATATACATCAATCTTTGTTCTTTCCCGATTTCTGACGGCTGGTAGCGAAAAAAGCCGCTGCATCCTCCAAAAACTCATTTATTTCGCTTAGGCGTTTGTTTTCTTTTTCCAATGCTTTGATCCGCTTCCTCAGCTGCTGGTTTTCTTCGGCGATATTCA
>ERZ773170.1240-NODE-1240-length-20164-cov-7.563529_pt1 | contig 20164 bp, 17 predicted proteins | sample MGYA00581002_ERZ773170 | MGnify/ENA primary metagenome ERZ773170 (study PRJEB29015, sample SAMEA2737811) | human gut metagenome | biome: human gut; feature: human-associated habitat; material: faeces | place: China | collected 2012 ... | reverse complement strand
TTCTGGGCAATATGACGGAAAATCTGCAAGCAGATTGCGTACAAAGCCGTCAGGCAGGCTTTATGCAGTGTTTCCGAAAGGCAGTGCTATACAAAACAGTGTAAGACAAAACCCGACTTCTGCAGCCATATGCAGAGGTCGGGTTTTTAATTGCGGATATGCTATAAAAGAATCACTTTGCCAGAATTTCTTCCCACGATTTCTGCATGCCGGCTCCGTGGAGTGCCACGTAATAGAGCATGTAGTAGATGTCCGTGGAATCTACCGTGCCATTGCCGTCCACATCTGCGGCAGCAATCTGCTTGGTACTCAATTCACCGTCATTGCCTACAGCAATGTTTGCCACATAGTACAAAACATAGTAGATGTCGGTGGAATCAACATCACCGTTCTTGTCAATGTCGCCGGCAACTACATCGGCAGGCTTTGTCACAGTGCCGTCAGCAAAATGAATCGCAGCAGTTACTAAGAAGTAATTGTCATAATTATCAATGGAATTGCCGCCGGTGATTGCAATTGCATTCCACTGTTCCGGCGTTCCCGCATAGTAAACATCTGACAAGTTCATACAATTGCAAAAAACAGTTTCTCCTATAAAGGTTACACTTTTGGGAATAGAGATGCTGGTCAAACTATAACAGCCATAAAAAGTTACTGCGTCAATACTGGTTACGCCCTCCGGAATCGCAATTTCTTTCAAAGTCGCACAGTTAAAAAACGCAGATGAGCCAATACTGTTCACACTGTCCGGAATAGCAATCTCTGTTATTTGAGAACAGTTTTCAAAAGCACCTTCTGCGATGCTGGTTACCCCATCTGGAATCGTCACCTTGCCGGAACACTGGTCAAAATCCACATCAACTAAAATATGGTTGATGATCAAAAGCGGATTTTCATCATATCGATACGTTACCCATGCAGTATTCGTAAAGACTGACTCTCCAAAAAATGTAACCGAATCCGGAATTGTGATATTTTTTAAATTTCCACAGTCAGAAAAAGCATAACTGCCAATACTGGTGACACTATCCGGAATCACAACGCTCGTCATATGATTTTCCCAAAAAGCAAAACCACAAATACTTGTTACATCATTCGGTATGACAATTTCTTCATCAGTACAAGTCGTTCCGTCCAGCAAAATACCGTTTACAATTACCAGAGGATTTTCTTCCTGTCTTGCAGCCAGCCAAGGCGTATTCTGAAAAGCATTTCCGCCAATGCTGGTCACACTGCTTGGAATTGTAATCTCTGCCAAACTCGTGCAACCATCAAAAACACTATATCCGATATTTGCTACGCTATTCGGAATGATGACACTCGTCAAACTCGTGCAGCCAAAAAAAGCACTATCTCCGATACTCGTCACCGTTTTCCCGTCAATCTCTGCCGGAATTTCCAAGTCCCCTGCCGCATCATTTTCACAATCTGTAATTTCTACAGTATCCTCGGCATTGACAGCATAGGTCAGCTGCGTTGTTCTTGTTCCCACCGGAACTGTCACTGTGTACGCAGTATCATTTTCCGCTGCACACACCGGCATCACCGCACTGACACTTCCCAGCACCCCCTGCAAGCCGGATACGCCTGCACAGCCCAGACAGAGCATGCCGGCTGTCACTGCTGCAAGCACCTTTTTCCATAACTTCATTTTCATTCCTCCGTTTCTATTCCATTGCAAAACATCTGCATTTTTATTATAGCACATATGCTTAAAAAAGTCAATCCACTTTTCAAAAATTTCCATTTTTGCTTTTACCTTGACGAACCGCTGTGAATATGCTACAATACAGATAAAAACAACCACCACAACAGAGAAAGGACGCATCATGGATCCACAGACACAACCACAAAACAATAACACTCCGCAGCAACCAAATCAACCACCGCAAAATGGCTACCCCTGCCAACAGCCTTATGGACAGCCGCAAAACGGCTACCCCTATCAGCAGCAGCCTTATGGGCAGCCACAAAACGGCTACCCCTACCAACAGCAGCCTTATGGGCAGCCACAAAACGGCTACCCCTACCAGCAGCAGCCTTACGGACAGCCACAAAACGGCTACCCCTATCAGCAGCAGCCTTACGGACAGCCACAAAACGGCTACCCCTACCAGCAGCAGCCCTATTTCCCGCCGGCACAGCCGCCCAAGCAGGGGGCAGGACGTGTGGCAAACTTTTTCTTTTCCCTGCTGCCAATGCTGAGTTTTTTCGCCATACAGATCTTTGCTTCTTTTGTGATGATCTTCCTCATGATTTTCGTCGCCCTCTGCCGTACTGACGGCAACATGCAGGCAGTCCTGCCGTATTATGAAAGCATCGTCTATAGCAGCGTTCCGACCGCCACGGCACTGTCGCACCTGCTGGCAGCCATCGTCTTTGCGTTCTGGTATCGGTTCAGCTTCCGGAAGCCACGTCCCGCCATACGGGAAACCACACAGAAGCTGAAGCCGGAGCCGATTCTCATGGCACTGGGACTGGGCATTCTCATGTCTGTTTTCAGCAGCGGCACCTCCGGCATCGAAAGCCTGCTGTTCCCGCAAATGGTCGAGGACACCTACGAAATGATGGAGCGTTCCGGCATCGGCACCAATGGTCTGGTCATCTTTGCCACTGTCTGCCTTGCTCCCATTGGAGAGGAACTGGTTTTCCGCGGACTGACCATGAAATATGCAGAAAAAGCATTCGGGCGGTTCTGGGCAGCCAATCTGCTGCAGGCGTTTCTGTTCGGCGTGATACACATGAACTGGGTACAGGGCGTGTATGCATTCTTCGGCGGACTGGTGCTGGGCTGGGTCGCTCACCGCTATCGCTCAGTGGTATTCTCCATGCTGATGCACTTTGCTGTCAACAGCTTTTCCACGTTCGGCGGGGACTATCTCCTCGGCTGGATCCCGCTGAACTTCATCACTGCTACCCTGCTGGCGGTAATTCCTGCGGCAATTGCAATCGGTCTGATCGCATGGCGAAATGATGCCGCGGAGAAAGCTGCCCCGTCCGGCGGAACACTGCCGCCGCAGGGACAGTGCTAACAAACCACAATATTTCCGAAACCGGTTTCTGTAGATACAGGAGCCGGTTTTTTGTATGGACAGCACTGCGGAATCCATTGACTTTCCTTTTGCTTCATGCTATAATGAGAACACTGCAAAACGTCAATATGCAGTGTCCTCAAACGCAAAAAGAAATGGAGAATACACATGAAATTATGGAAAAAAGTTCTGGCAGCAACGGCTGCCAGTGCATGTTGTCTGAGCTTTGCCCAAGTATCCGGATTCCAAAACCTGCTGCAAACTGCTGAACCGGTGTTGTCGGCAAGTGCAGCTTCCGGCACTTATGAAGATTTGACCTATTCTGTCAACAGCAACGGAGAAATCACCATTACCGACTGCGACAAAACGGTAACTGCTGTGGAAATTCCGGCAGAGATCAACGGCTGCCCTGTAACCAGTATTGAAGATGCAGCCTTTCGGTGGTGTTCTAATCTGACTGATATTACCATTCCGGAAAGCATCACCTATATTGGCAAAGAGGCGTTTTCCTATACCCCGTGGCTGAAAGCACGACAGGCGGAAAATCCACTGGTAATTGTCAATCATATTGTTATCGACGGACAGACCTGCACCGGAGATGTTGTCATACCTGACGGGGTGACCAGTATTGCCAACTATGCCTTTTCTTCCGACTTGGGACTCGCAACCGCCTGCTCTACACAAATGACCAGCGTCACCATACCCGACAGCGTGACACGCATTGGTTCCTCTGCCTTTTCCGGCTGCAAGGGGCTGCTCCGTGTCGTACTGCCGAAAAGTATTACCACCATTGAAGTGGCATCTTTCTATCAGTGCTCCAGCCTGACCACGCTCACCATTCCCCAAGGCGTGACCACGATCAAAAGCAACGCCTTTGCCGCATGCACCGGACTGACCGGTCTGTGTCTGCCGGACAGCCTGACAAAAATAGAAAACTGGGCGTTTGCTTCCTGCTCCAATCTAACCCGCATCACCGTCCCCGCAAGTGTGACCAGCATGGGAGAATCTATATTCCGAGAATGCAGCGGGCTGACCATTCGGGGATATGCCGACTCCACTGCCCAGAGATACGCCGAAAAATACAGCATCGCCTTTGCCGACCTGAACAGTCCTGACACCCTGCTGGGTGATGTGGACGACAGCGGCAGCATTGATTCCACGGACATCTACTATGCCCTGTTCCACGTGGCAAATATTGCGGTAGGCAATGACAACGGGCTGGAAATACAGCAGATCGCTGCCGCAGACATAGACTGCAACGGGGCAGTGGATTCCACCGACATCTACTACCTGCTGTACTACGTGGCACTCCACGGGGCAGGACTTGACAAGTCGTGGAGCGAGGTACTGGCGAAGTAAGCCATACAGAGAAAATCCTTCCGCAACAAAAAATTCATTGACAAAACCAGTGAAATCGCATATAATAATAAGGAAATACTGTTGCACAGTATGATTTGTGCATACAGGCAGATGATAAGAACAACGCAGCAGTGAGAGTATCTCCGGCAGCGGTGTGCAGAGAGCATTGGGTCGGTGAAACAATGTCCCGCACCGGAGGGAAGTGCAACTGCGACGGGAATCCGAATTTTTCGTATTCCCCGTTGGCATGGGGAACGACGGTTTCTGTGTAAGATCGCCCGAAGTATCCGTGTCCGGCCTGCCCCGTTATCGGCATGGGAACTGATTTTTTGCGTAATTGCGTAATAGAAAACCAGTTCCAAGGGATTTTCTCTATAGAAAAATCCCGTTGAGTGAGAAATCAGAGTGGAACCGTGGAATATTTTTTCCGCCTCTGGAAGTGTATGAAAAACGCACTTGCAGAGGCGTTTTTTACCCCTGCAAGTACCGACAATTTTAGGAGGTGACATGGGAAGATGTTTCGACAGCTTCGGGAAGATATTGCCATTGTCAAAGAGAAGGACCCTGCCGCACGCAGCAGTCTGGAGATTCTGCTGACCTATTCCGGTCTGAAAGCAGTCCGCAGCTACCGGCGTGCCCACTGGTTCTATCAGCATAAATGGTTCACCATTGCCCGCATCATATCCCAGCGGGCACGGCACAAGACCGGCATCGAGATTCACCCCGGTGCACAGATCGGAAAAGGGCTGTTCATCGACCACGGCATGGGTGTCGTGATCGGGGAAACCACCGTGATTGGTGACAACTGTCTGCTGTATCAGGGTGTCACACTGGGCGGCACCGGCAAAGATAAGGGCAAGCGGCACCCCACACTGGGCGACAACGTCATGGTGGGTGCAGGTGCCAAGGTGCTGGGGCCGATCAACATCGGCAACAATGTCAAGGTGGCTGCCAACGCCGTTGTCCTGAAAGACATTCCTGACAACTGTACCGCCGTAGGCGTTCCGGCGAGAATCGCCCGCATGGCAGGACAAAAGGTTCAGCAGCAGGATCTGGATCAGATCCACATTCCGGATCTGACCATGGAGGACATCACCATGCTGAAATCCGCAGTGACCTGTCTGCGGACGGAGATGTCTAAGCTGGAAAAACAGGAACAGACGGAGAAAACGGAGGAATGACACATGCAGTGTGTGGTATTTGATATGGACGGCGTGCTGTTTGACTCCGAAGCGTTGGTGCTTCAGTGCTGGGAACAGACGGCGAAACTCCACGGAATTCCGGAAATACAGGAGATCTGCCACCGGTGTCTGGGCAGCAATGCCGACATGGCCCGACAGATGTTTCTGGAGAAATACGGAGCCGATTTCCCCTACGACACATACAAGGCGGAGATGTCCGCAAAGTACTGGGAGAACGTGGAAGCCGGCAGGCTGGAACTGAAATCCGGTGTGCGGGAAATGCTGACGGCACTCCGTGCCCACGGCTGGAAAACCGGCATCGCCTCCTCCACACGGGCAGTGATAGTTCGGAAAGAGATGCAGCATTTCGGCTTGGAACAGATGTTCGATCAGATCATCGGCGGCGACATGGTGCAGCACAGCAAGCCGAATCCGGAGATTTACCAGACTGCCTGTCGGGAACTGGGCGTACTGCCGGCAGAGGCTTATGCGGTGGAGGATTCCTACAACGGGATTCGCTCCGCCGCAGCAGCCGGCATGCAGGCGATCATGATTCCCGACCTGCTGCCGCCCACACCGGAAATGGAACAGCTTGCGGCAAAAATTTTCCCGTCTATGGGAGATTTTCAACAATTTTTGTTTGGATAAGCCAAACCGGAACGGCACTGCCGTTCCTACATAATGTGCATATATTATATAATAGTATAAAGGAGCAGAACGGTCATGCAGATCTATAACACGCTGACACGAAAAAAAGAAGAACTCGTCCCCATGACAGCGGGGCACATGGGCATCTATGCCTGCGGTCCTACCGTCTACAACTATATCCACATCGGCAATGCCCGCCCGATCTGTGCATTCGATGTGCTGCGGCGGTATCTGAAGTACCGCGGCTACACGGTCACCTATGTGCAGAACTTCACCGATGTAGACGACAAGATCATCAAAAAGGCAAACGAAGAAGGCACCACTGCGGCAGAAATTGCCAAGCGGTATATTGCCGAGTACAAGACCGATGCCCACGGGCTGAACGTCATGGACGCTGATGTACACCCCACCGTCACCAGCTGCATGGATCTCATCATCGACATTGTAAAAAAGCTGGTAGACTCCGGTCATGCCTATGCCGCTGCCAACGGAGATGTTTACTTCCGCACTTCCTCTTTTCCGGAATATGGCAAGTTGTCCGGTCAGCCTATTGAAGAATTGCAGGCTGGTGCCCGCATCGACATCAACGACGGCAAGGAAGAACCGCTGGACTTCGCCGTGTGGAAAGCTGCAAAGCCGGGCGAACCCTACTGGGAATCGCCGTGGGGCAAGGGCAGACCGGGCTGGCACATTGAGTGCTCTGCCATGTCCTGCCATTATCTGGGCGAAACCTTTGACCTCCACTGCGGCGGTCAGGATCTGATCTTCCCCCACCATGAAAACGAAATCGCACAGAGTGAAGCTGCCAACGGCAAACCCTTTGCCCACTACTGGATGCACAACGGCTATATCAACATCGACAACAAGAAAATGTCCAAGTCGCTGGGCAATTTCTTCACCGTGCGGGAAGTGGCAGAGCAGTACGGCTATGAAGTCATTCGCTACATGATGGTGCAGGCACACTACCGCAGCCCCATCAACTACTGCAAGGAACTGCTGGACGCCTGCAAGGCATCTCTGGAACGGCTCTATGTCTGCCGCGACACACTGGATCGTGCCATTGCTGCGGCAAAGTCCGGCGAGATCTCCGCTGAAGCAACGGAAACTTTCGCCAAGCGGAAAGAACAGTTCATCACTGCAATGGACGACGACCTCAACACCGCAGACGGCATGACTGCGATCTTTGAACTGGTACGCGACCTGAACCGCATGAGTGCAGATGCTTCCACCTCCAAGGAGCAGCTGGAAGCCGGTGCAAAGCTGTTTGACGAGCTGACTGGTGTCATGGGCTTGCTGTACAACCGGAAACAGGCTGATACAATTCCGGCAGAAGTCACCGCACTGGTTGAACAGCGGCAGGCTGCCCGCAAGGCAAAGGACTTCGCCGAGGCAGACCGTCTGCGGGACGAGATCGCTGCACTGGGCTATGCAGTACGGGAAACCAGACAGGGCACTGAAATCACCAAGATCGACGCGTAACTGCGTGAGAATCCACTCCGGAAAGGAAAGCTATGGCACTCAAAAACCATAAAAAGACCATTACCCGAATTTTTATCCTGCTGGTTGTGATGACGCTGATCTGCATGGGCGTGTTCGCCTGCACCAACTATCTGGAGCAGCAGAGCAAGGCGTTTGTGGACATGAGCAAGGTGCAGCTGATCCAGTTGGACGAACCGGAATCAGACGCTCCTGCCATGAAGATCACTACCACCGCCGGCACGATCGTGGCAGAACTGTTTCCGGAACAGGCACCGGCGTATGTAAAGCAGTTCACCGAACTGGCAGAATCCGGCTACTATGACGACACCTATGTGTTCTCGGTGGAAAAGGGCGTATACTTCGAAGCAGGAAGCCCCAATGCAGACGGCTCGCTGGACAGCGATGCAGACGGCACCTATGAAAAAGTAGAACGGGAAACCAGCGGCGATCTCTGGCCGTTCCGCGGGGCATTCTGCGTGCCGACGACCTCCAAGGAGGGCAACATTTTAGACCGCTTCACCGGCAGAATGACCTCCTACTGCGGTACCCGCTTTGTAGTGTGCAATTCTATCGTTTTCGACGATTCCACCAAAGAGGAGTTGCAGTCGGTTTCCGAAAATGCAGAAAAAATCAACGATGCATTTCTGGAACGCGGCGGCGTGCCGAACTACTCCCAGCAGATGACTGTCTTTGCACAGGCTTACGGGGACGAAAGCTTCGATACCATTGACAAGATCACAGAAGCAGCGACCCAGCCTGCCGCTACGGAGGGCGGCTATACCCCGCCGGAAGATGAAATCCGCATCCAGAACATTGAGATCGGCACCTATGGTGAATTTGCAGACACCGCCGAAAATACAAAAAAATGACGGGAAATCTTTCGTTTTTGAAAAATACATATTTCCCCTTATGGATTCCATACAAACTAGTTTTCACACGGGAGAACATTTCCGTCGATACTTCCAAATAACGCGAAAAAAGTTTGGTTTTTACTTTACAAAGTATCAGAATTCGTGTATAATGAAGAAGATAGCATGCAAACTATGTTTGTATGCTCACCGGAGAATCGCTCCGGAAATGGAAGTCAACCGGCAGCAGTTTTCACTGCCGGAAACAGTGCGGCATGCCTGCATGCCAATGACACGTGCCGCACGAAATCGTGGAACGGGGACGACCTGCGACAAGCTGCTGCGGGAATGTCCCTGATGTGCCGCCGTATCTGGGTGATACCGGTTCCTTTCCCGATGTCATCACAGCAATGGACAATTGGGTGGCACAGAAAAAAGGAGAGACGAAATTGGATAAATTTGTCATTCACGGTGGGCATCGGCTCACCGGCGAAATAGAAGTCAGCGGAGCAAAGAATGCAGCAGTCGCACTGATCCCTGCCGTGCTGCTCTCTGATGAGCCTTGTGTTCTGGAAAATGTTCCGGACATCAGTGATGTATCCATCAGCCTGCAGATCATGAGCGAAATGGGTGCAACCGTAGAGTATCTGACCAAGACCACCGTCCGCATTTCAGCGGCAGGTCTGACCAATTATTGTGTACCCTATGAGAGTGCACGAAAGATGCGTGCATCGTATTATTTTCTGGGTGCACTGCTGGGACGCTATGGCAAAGCGAGAGTTTCCATGCCCGGCGGCTGTCCGTTGGGCGACCGCCCCATTGACCAGCATCTGAAAGCATTTGCGGCACTGGGTGCCAAGTGCAACATTGAACACGGCATGGTAGATCTGGTGGCAGACCAACTGACAGGCAATCAGATCTACTTAGATGTGGTTTCCGTTGGTGCCACGATGAATGCCATGCTGGCAGCAGTCCGTGCCAAGGGTCTGACTGTCATTGAAAACGCCGCCAAGGAACCGCACATCGTCGATCTGGCAAACTTCCTGAACTCCATGGGTGCAGAGATCATGGGTGCAGGTACCGATGTCATCAAGATCCGCGGCGTAGAACGGCTGCACGGTGCAGTGTATTCCGTCATTCCGGATCAGATCGAAGCGGGCACGTTTATGATCGCTGCCGCTGCCACCAAGGGCGACGTGCTGGTGACCAATGTCATTCCGAAGCATCTGGAGCCGATCACCAGCAAAATGCGGAAGATCGGTGTCAATATCGAGGAATTTGACGACAGTGTTCGGGTATGGGTAGACGGTCCGCTGGTGCGTACCAACGTCAAGACCATGCCGCACCCCGGCTTCCCCACAGATATGCAGCCGCAGATCACCACTCTGCTGACACTGGCAGAGGGTACCAGCATCATCACCGAAGGTGTCTGGGAACAGCGGTTCCGCTATGTGGACGAACTCCGCCGCATGGGTGCAGATATTTCCGTGGACGGCAAGGTTGCCGTAGTAGAGGGTACCGGAAAGCTTACCGGAGCACCGGTGAAAGCCTGTGATCTCCGTGCAGGAGCTGCCCTGATCGTGGCAGGACTGGCTGCACACGGCGTGACCGAGATCGAGGACATCTATCACATCGAACGCGGATACGCTAATCTGGACGCAAAGCTGCGGCAGATCGGTGCAGATATTCAGAAGGTTTCCGATCCGGCAATACCAGCGAAGCTGAAAGAAGCACTCTAAGCCAAAACATCATTCAAATGCAAAAAGCCGTCAGCTTCGTTGGCGGCTTTTCTTGTGGAAAAGAGGAGATCTGATCTTGTCGAAATTTTATTCTCTGTTCAGTTCCAGTAAGGGCAACGCCTCCTTTATCGGCGGCCCTGCCGGCGGCATGCTGGTCGATGCCGGAGCCACCTGCCGTAAACTGGTGCAGTCTCTGGAGGCTCACGGGCTCTCTGCCGAAGCTGTGCAGGGAATCTGTATTACCCACACCCACACCGACCACATCAAGGGACTGCGGGTATTTCTGAACCAGCACCCCGTACCGGTTTACGGAACGGCAGAAACGCTGGCACAGTTGCGGGTGCTGGACAAGTTTCCCCAGAACGCCGACCTGCGGGAGATTCTTCCTGCGGAAACCATACATACCGACACCGCAGCCGTAACTGCATTTGCCACCATGCACGACTCCCCCGGCAGCTGCGGCTATCGCTTTGAACTGTCAGACGGGCAGACCTGTGCCGTGTGCACTGATCTGGGCTGCGTGACACCGGAAGTGAAAAAGGGCGTATACGGAGCCGATCTGGTGCTTCTGGAGGCAAACTACGATCCGAACATGCTGCGAAACGGTCCCTATCCGGAAATGCTACAGGAACGTATTCGCGGAAAGTACGGACATCTCTCCAACGGGGACAGTGCCGGTATGGCAGAGGCTCTCATTGCACATGGCACCACACGGCTGATTCTGGGGCATCTCAGCGAAAATAACAACACCATGCCGCTGGCACAGCAGACGGTGCTGGAGCATTTGCAGGAACAGGGCATGCGGCGAAATCAGGACTTCCTGTTGCAGGTTTCCTCGCCGGAAGGATTGAAACAGGCGGTGATCTTCTGATGCAGACGATACAAATCATAGCACTGGGAAAGTGCAAGGAAAGCTATCTGCGGGAAGCCTGCAAAGAATACGAAAAGCGGCTGTCCCGTTTCTGCCAGTTGCAGGTGACAGAACTGGAGCCGGTTCCCCTACCCCAGAACCCCTCGGAAAAGGAAATTGCGGCGGCTCTGGAAAAAGAAGGGGCAGAACTGCTGAAACGTGCCAAGGGCTTTTGCATTGCCATGTGCATCGAGGGCAAACAGCTGGACAGCACCGGACTGGCGAAGAAGCTGGAACAGGCGGCACAGGGCGGCGAGAACGGTGCCGTCACATTTCTGATCGGCAGTTCCTACGGACTGGCTGATGCGGTAAAGCAGCGGGCAAATTTGCGGCTGTCCATGTCCGCCATGACGTTCCCCCACCAGCTGGCACGGGTAATGCTGCTGGAACAAATCTACCGGAGCTATCAGATCTTATCCGGCACCAAATATCATAAATAGGAGTGATTTTTCATGCAGAAAGCAATGACCATCGCCTATGCAGTAGGCAAAAATCTCTATCTGAATATTACCAACCGCTGTCCCTGTGCCTGTACGTTTTGTATCCGCACCATGTGTGACGGGGCATACGGTTCCGACCCGCTGTGGCTGGATCATGAACCGTCTATGGAAGAGATTCGGGCAGCACTGGACAAAGAGGACTTGTCCCATTATCAGGAAGTGGTATTCTGCGGCTTCGGCGAACCTACCGAACGGCTGGAAACCCTGTGCGAAACCGCAAAGTTGCTGAAAGCCCGCGGTGTCAAGACCATTCGCATCAACACCAACGGACTGTCTGACCTGATCCACGGCAGAAAGACGGCGGCAGACCTGAAAGGACTGGTGGACATTGTATCCGTCAGCCTGAACGCCGGCACAGAAGCGGAATACCTGAAAGTCACACGTCCGAAATACGGTGCGGCAGCCTATCCGGCAATGCAGCAGTTTGCACTGGACTGCAAGCAGTACGTGCCGCAGGTGATGTTCAGCGTGGTGGACATTCTGCCGAAGCCAGAACTGGAAGCTGCACAGCAGCTTGCAGACCGACTGGGGATCCACCTGCGAATCCGCCAGTTTGACGATGCGGCAACCCGCCGAAACGGTTAAGGCAATACCGCACAAAGATTGTGCGGTATTGCCTTAAAAATCATAGAAACAACAAAAAAACCGGACTGCACCACACAGTCCGGTTTTTCTTGATTGAGAAGTTTTAGGAAACACTGCATAAAGCTGTCAGGCGGGCGTTTCCTTTATTTACGCATTTTGCTGCATGCCCGTGTACAGCAAGTAATATCTGCCCTTTTCCGCCATGAGTTTTTCATGACTGCCCCGTTCGATAATTCTGCCGTGATCCAATACCATGATCACATCGGAATTCTGAATGGTAGACAGCCGGTGGGCGATAACAAACACGGTTCTGCCGTGCATCAGAGCATCCATACCTGCCTGTACAATGCGTTCCGTGCGGGTGTCAATGGAAGATGTCGCCTCGTCCAGAATCATGACCGGCGGGTCTGCAACGGCGGCTCTGGCAATGGAGAGCAGCTGCCGCTGTCCCTGTGACAAGCCGGAGCCGTCACCGGACAATACCGTCTGATAGCCGTCCGGCAGCAGCATGATAAAGTGATGAGCGTTGGCACGCTTTGCCGCCGCGATGCATTCTTCATCTGTCGCGTCCAGTCTGCCGTACCGGATATTGTCCATGACCGTACCGGTAAACAGATTTACGTCCTGCAATACGATACCCAGCGAACGCCGCAGGTCTGCCTTTTTGATTTTGTTGATGTTGATGCCGTCGTAGCGAATCTTGCCGTCTGCCAGATCGTAGAACCGGTTGATCAGGTTCGTGATCGTGGTCTTTCCGGCACCGGTCGCCCCGACAAACGCCACCTTTTCGCCGGGCTTGGCGTACAGGCTCACATCATGCAGCACGATTTTTTCCGGCACATAACCGAAGTCCACGTCAAAGAACTGCACGTCCCCTGCCATACGGGTATAGGTGACCGTGCCGTCCCCGTGAGGGTGCTTCCACGCCCACACGCCGGTGCGGTGGTCGGTTTCTGTCAGCACGCCATCCTGCTCCTCGGCATTGACCAGCGTAACATAGCCCTCATCGGTTTCCGGCTCCTCGTCCAGCAGTTCGAAGATGCGTCCTGCTCCTGCCAGTGCCATGACGATCGCACTGGCCTGCTGGGAGATCTGGCTGATCGGCATGGTGAAGCTGCGGCTCAATTGCAGGAACGCGGCAATTGCACCCAGTGTCAGACCGCCTACGCCGTGGAACGCCAGTGCACCGCCCAGCATTGCCAGCAGCACGTACTGGACATAGCCCAGATTGTTCATGATCGGCATGAGGATATTGGCGAAGCTGTTCGCCCATGCGGCGTTCTGGAACAATTCGTCGTTGTGCTTGTCGAAGTCCGCCTTGGTCTGTTCCTCGTGGCAGAACACCTTGATGACTTTCTGTCCGTGAATCATTTCCTCGATATAGCCGTTTACCGCACCAATGGAGTTCTGCTGCTTCACAAAGAAAGCACCGCTTTTGCCGCCTACAAACTTGGTAACAAGCATCATCAATGCCACAAACGCCAGCACAAACAGCGTCAGCCAGATACTCAGCCGCACCATTGCCACGAACACTGCAATGACTGTGACGATCGAAGAAAAGATCTGCGGGATACTCTGTGCCAGCATCTGCCGGAGCGTATCGGTATCATTGGTGTACAGGCTCATTACATCGCCGCTGGCGTGGGTGTCGAAAAAGCGAATGGGCAGTGTCTGCATATGGGAGAACATCTCGTCCCGAATGGTTTTCAGAATACCCTGTGCCACGACAACCATGAGCCGGTTATAGAACAGTGTACCCAGAATGCCGGCGGCATACAGTACGCCCAGCTTTGCCAGTGCCCCTGCCAGTCCGGAAAAGTCACGACTGCCGTTCAGCAGCATGGGAGAAATATAGTCATCGATCAGCGTTTGCAGGAATGTAGAACCTGCCACGCCTGCCACAGCACTGACCAGAATGCAGACAAACACCAGTATCAGCTGTATCCAGTACCGTTTCATATACGAGAGCAGCCGGATGAAGCTTTTTCCGGCACCCTTAGCTGCTCCCGGCACTATCACACCGCGGGGCGGCGGTCCCTGTCGTCTTTCACTCATTGCGGCACACTTCCTTTCTGCTGTGATTCATATACTTCCCGATAAATGGCGTTATTTTTCAGGAGCTCTTCATGGGTACCGATACCGTCTATCCTGCCCTCGTCCAGCACAATGATCTGGTCCGCGTCCATCAGAGAAGTAACACGCTGGGCAATGATAAACTTGGTGGTATCGGGAATTTCGTCCCGCAGTGCCTGCCGGATACAAGCGTCCGTGTGAGTGTCCACGGCACTGGTGGAGTCGTCCAGAATCAGGATCTTCGGTTTTTTCAGCAGTGCCCGTGCAATACAAAGCCGCTGTTTCTGTCCGCCGGAAACGTTGGAACCACCTTGTTCAATATAAGTGTCGTACCCCTCCGGAAAAGTCTGGATAAATTCGTCTGCATGGGCAAGCCAGCAGACACGTTCCATTTCCTCGTCGGTGGCATCAGGATCACCCCAGCGGAGATTCTCCTTGATCGTGCCGGAAAACAGCACGTTCTTTTGCAGCACCATTGCCACTTCCTGCCGGAGCGTTTCCACGTCATACCGGCGAACGTCGATACCGCCTACCTGCACTGTGCCCACTGTGGCATCATACAGACGGGGAATCAGCTGCACCAGCGAACTCTTGGCACTGCCGGTTCCGCCCAGAATGCCTACGGTCATGCCAGCCGGAATGTGCAGATCCACATCTTCCAGACAGCATTTATCTTCCCGCTTGCTGTAGCTGAAGCTGACATGGTTGAAGTCCACGCTGCCGTCCGGCACCGCGGTCACGGCATCTGCCGGACTGGTAATGTCACTCTCCTCGTCCAGCACTTCCACAATACGCTCGCAGGAGGCACGGGACATGGTAATCATAACGAACACCATAGACAGCATCATCAGGCTGGACAGAATCTGAATGGCATAGGTCATCAGGCTCATCAGTTCGCCAGTAGTCAGTGTCCGGCTGACGATCATTCTGGCACCGAACCACGATACCAGAAGCAGACAGGCGTACATGCAGAACTGCATCAGCGGCATATTAAATGCCAGCCGTTTTTCTGCCCTGGAAAAGTCCTGATAGATGTTCTCTGAAATGCCGGAAAACTTCTGGATCTCATGGCCTTCCCGCACAAAAGATTTCACCACGCGAATCCCGTGCAGGTTCTCTTGCGTCACGTTGTTCAGCTTGTCGTAGGTCTTGAACACCCGTTCAAAAATGGGGTGCACCCGTGTCATAATGAAGTACAGCCCCACACCCAGCACCGGAATAGCTGCCAGATAGATCAGAGCCAGTTTCGCACTCAGGTGAAACGCCATTGCCATGGAGAAGATCAGCATCACCGGCGAACGCAGTGCCACACGAATCAGCATCTGATAGGCGTTCTGCACATTGGTCACGTCTGTGGTCATACGGGTGACAAGGCTGGCGGCTGAAAACTTATCGATATTGGAAAACGAGTAGCCCTGTACGCGGTAGAACATATCGTGCCGCAGATTCCGTGCAAAACCGGCAGAGGCAAATGCTGCAAAATGCCCCGCCAGTGCCCCGAAAATCAGGGAGAGCACACAGCACACCAGCAAGATCCAGCCATAGTGCATCACCGCGTCCATGCCGCCGCTGCCGTCAATGCCGTCGTCGATCAGCTTCGCCATGAGAATGGGAATCACCACTTCCATGACGACTTCCAGCACCACAAACAGCGGTGACAGCAGGGAAAACAGTTTGAATTCCCGAATCGACTGCATCAATTTTCGAATCATTCGCAATCTCCTCCTTTACAGATAGAAATGCCCTGCTTTGCAAGGTCTTCCCGCAGATTTTCCTGCATTTTCTTTGCCACGCGGAGAAAGACTTCCTGCTCCTCCTCTGAGATTCCGCGGGCAAGATTTGATTCAAACGCCAGAATGTCCGCTTCGATCTGCCGGTGCAGATCCCTGGCTTTCTGTGTCAGCACGATTCGCTTGAGCCGTGCGTCCTGTGCCACGCTCTCCCGCCGGATCAGCCCGTTTTTCTCCATCAGTTGCAGCGTTACCGTCACCGACGAACGGCTAATGGAAAACGCCTTTTCAATGTCCCGCTGGAACACGTCCCGTTCCTGATTTTCGTACAGATAGCGAAGCAGATACCCGTGCATGCCGGTCTGCCGGTCTGCGTCCTGATGTGCCGCAGAGTACCCCCGCTGCCGTGCCATCAGCTTTTCCAGCCGGTGCACCTCTAATCCTAAATGCCGCATCTTACACCTCCTGAATTGTTTATCAGAAAACAGTTTAATGATAGACTGTTTAGCTTGGAACTATTTTAGCACATTCCCCGAAAATGTCAAGAGGGATTTTGAGAAGTTTACATTTTTGTCAAACTCCCGCCCATTTGACAAAAACGCATAGAACTGGTATACTATTAAGGTATCTTGAGAAAAGGAGGCATTCCTTTGCAAAAATATCGGTATTACCTGCCGCCCCAGTCGAAACTGCCTTTCGCTGCCGGCATTCTCTCCGGACTGCTCTGTCTGGACAACATCTATACGCTGATTTCCATGCCCCACTACACCCAGTACTGGGACTACTGGGCAACACTGGCTGCGGCACTGCTGCTGTGTGTGTTCTGCTTCCTGTTCCGGCAGCGTCGCACAGAACTGACACTGATTCCGGCGGCAATTCTGGCACTGATCGCCTGCATCACCCCCAACCTCGTTCACTGGCTGGAGGTGGGCATGTTCTTTCTGCTGCTGCTGCTCTGGCTGCTGCGGCTGCCCAAATGGGTGGGAACACTCTGCCGGCTGGCTGGCATTGTCCTGACGGTCATCGGAAGCGGAGCGATTCTGGCTCCTATGGCAGAACGAATCTCTATGCTTTCCCGCACCGGACGTGCTACTGCGGAATTCGTTGTGCCCTTTGTCATTCGCAGTCTGGGCGGCGAACTGCTGATCCTGCTGACGTTTCTGCTGTTGATTTTCGCTATGCGTCCTCATGTGCTGCCCCGCTGGACAGACGAAAACGACCTGTACGACCGCATCTGGGAATGACAGATATTCCCATGAAAAACAAAAACCGTACCTCCGGCACAGTCTGCCGAGGGTACGGTTTTTTATTGTTAAGGCAATACCGCACAAAGAGCGTCTGGCGACTTTGTGCGGTATTGCCTTAATCTGTTTTGCCTTTACGCAACGGAATTGACGAACATATCATAGATGCAGCGAATTGCCTGCTCGAAATCGGTTTCCTTTACGGCAACGATTACGTTCAGCTCGCTGGAGCCCTGATCGATCATGCGAACGTTGATGTGTGCGTGTGCCAGTGCGGCAAAGATTCTCGCAGCCACACCGCGGGTACGGCACATGCCGCGACCCACTACGGCAATCAGAGCGATGCCGTCTTCAGTTTCGATGCTGTCCGGCTGTACTGCCTTGATGATCTCAGTGCGGATTTCTTCTTCCAGACCGTTCAGGTGAGCCGAATCCACAATAACGGTCATGGAGTCGATGCTGGACGGCATATGTTCCAGCGGAATCTGGTGTTCCGACAGAACATTCAGTACGTCGCGGCAGAAGCCGATCTGGCTGTTCATCAGGTCCTTGTGGATATTGATCGAAGTGAAGTCCTTCTTGCCGGCGATACCGGTAATGGTATACGCAGACAGTTCCTCATCAGTGCTGTCCGGAACGATCATTGTGCCCGGTTCTTCCGGAGCGTTGGTGTTGCGGATATTGATCGGAATGCCTGCGGAACGTACCGGAAAGATCGCTGCTTCATGCAGTACCGATGCACCCATATAGGACAGCTCCCGCAGTTCGGTATAGGTAATCGTGCGAATCACTGCCGGATCGTCCACAATGCGGGGGTCTGCCACCAAGAAACCGGAAACGTCTGTCCAGTTCTCGTACAGCGAAGCCTTTACCGCACCGGCTACGATAGAACCGGTCACGTCGCTGCCGCCGCGGGAGAACGTCTTGACATAGCCGTCTGCTCCGCAGCCATAGAAGCCCGGAACTACAGCATGTTCCAGTGTGCTGAGGCGTTCCCGCAGAACGGATTCAGTCTTTTCATCGTTCAGGCTGCCGTCTGGCTGGAAAAAGATCACTTCAGCAGCATCTACAAAGGGGAAGCCCAGATATGCAGCAATGACTTTCCCGTTCAGGTATTCGCCGCGGCTTGCGGCATAGTCCTTGCCGGCACGCTTCTTGAAGTTTGCTGCGATTTCCTCGAACTCATCGTCCAGAGAAAAGGTCATGCCCAGACCGGTGATAATATCGTTATACCGTTCCCGAATTGCCTGCAGGGCATCGGAGAAATCCAGTCCCTGTTCTGCCAGATCATAGCAGGTGTACAGCATATCGGTCACCTTGATGTCCTTGGAGAACCGCTTGCCGGGGGCAGACGGTACCACATACCGCCGCTGCGGATCTGCCTTGATGATTGCTGCTGCCTTCTGAATCTGCTTTGCGTCCGCCAGACTGCTGCCGCCGAACTTTACTACTTTTGTTGCCATATGTTTCACTCTGAAAGAAAACCCGAAGATCTCCTTTCAACTCCTTATCTGCATTTATTTGCGGTCAATCTCAAAAACCGCCGAATTGCACTGCATTCGCCTTATACTTCGCCTTATACAGTGTCACTATATTAGTATATTGGTTTTTCGACAAAAAATCAATAGGGAAATGCGACAAATTTTCCTTGTTTTATTTTGTGTTTTTGGTAAATACGCTTGTATTTATAGGACGGACAGATTTTTCTTCCTGTGGTATCGTTCACATAACGGCGATTTCCATAAATACGACGTACACAACTTGTGCAGGTTGTATATTTCATTCTATGAAAACTGGGGATAATCCGAATTCATAGGTTTTGTATTATTGATTCAGCCCAAATAAATATTGGACGTACCAATTCCACTTGTGGTATACTAAGTGAGGCGAATGACAATACCATTCGTCCGCACAACGACACAATTCTACAAACATCAAGGGCAATACCGCACAATCTTTGTGCGGCATTGCCCAAGAAAAATGGAGGACAACATCATGGGTGGAATTCTGGAAACGGCAATGCTGATCTGCTTCGGCTGTTCATGGCCAATCAATCTGGTGAAAAATTACAAGTGCCGCAGTGCCAAAGGCATGAGCCTGCCCTTTATTCTCCTGCTGATCGTCGGCTATGTGGCAGGCATCTGTGCCAAGTTCATCATCGGTGTCAACGTACACAACGCCTATGTGTTAGTCGTATACCTGCTGAATCTGGCTATGGTGACAGCGAACCTGTTCGTCTATTTCCGGAACCGCGGACTGGACCGCAAGGCAGAACTCTGCGTGGAACTGGACGCGGACGATCCGGCAATGGAGCTGGTAGCAGCTTCTGTTGCAGACAAGGTACAGCAGCATTCTAAGAGCCGCGGTGCTGTCCTCCGCCCCAAGGCTGCCGGCAATGCCGGATTTATCGACTATATCCAGTGGGGCAAGACCTTTGAAGAATGACAATCCTCTCCCCTGAACGGCAGTGCTGCCTACCTCTTTCCGGCAGTGCTGTTCACAAGGCATGGATTCTGCAAAACGTGTGTGCTTATCTTCAGGCATCCTTGCAGAAACATGCCCTACATATAATCCCACAGAACAAGGACTGGGCTGTATTTTTTACAGCATGGTCCTTGTTCTGTTTTCCATGGAATCTGTTGTATTCTTTGTACATAAAATTGTATCATTTGTGCATTGACATCGTTATTTCGAACAGCTATAATAAAGGTATGCTGTAAAGGAAGCACTGAATAAAGCTTGTGCGTAAGATGCGTCGTCAGATTTTTCGGCAGATTGCCTAGAAATTCCGCAGGCATACTTGATGTATGGCAAGGGATTTCTGGGCAATATGACG
>ERZ773170.1239-NODE-1239-length-20190-cov-12.651900_pt1 | contig 20190 bp, 16 predicted proteins | sample MGYA00581002_ERZ773170 | MGnify/ENA primary metagenome ERZ773170 (study PRJEB29015, sample SAMEA2737811) | human gut metagenome | biome: human gut; feature: human-associated habitat; material: faeces | place: China | collected 2012 ... | reverse complement strand
AACTTCTCATCGTCGGTTTAGGCAGCATGGGCAAACGCCGCGCCCGGCTGACCAAGGGCATCGACGACGCCATCCAGATCGTCGGCGTGGACACCGCCGAGGGCCGCCGCGACGAGGCCAAGAACCTGGGCCTGGCGGACGCCGCCTATGCGACGATTGCCGAGGCCGTTGCCGCCGAGCACCCCGACGCCGCGCTGGTCTGCACCGCACCGCTGTCCCACGCCGCCGTCATCGGCGAGCTGCTGGACAACGACCTGCCGGTCTTTACCGAGCTGAACCTGGTCAGCGACGGCTACGCCGAGAACATGGCAAAGGCCGCCGCCAAAAACCTGCCGCTGTTTCTCTCCTCGACGATGCTGTACCGCCGCGAGACGCAGTATATTAAACGTCAGGTCACTGAATTTGGCAAGCCTGTCCACTATATCTACCACATCGGGCAGTACCTGCCCGACTGGCATCCCTGGGAGAATTACAAGAATTTCTTTGTCGGCAACGCCCGCACCGGCGGCGTGCGGGAGATTTTCGGCATCGACCTGCCTTGGCTGCTCGATGCCTTCGGCGATGTGGAATCCGTCACCGTGCAGAAGGACACCTTGAGTGACTTAGGGCTACCCTACCCCGACAGCGTGACGCTGCTGCTGCGCCATAAGGGCGGCGTACAGGGCGTGCTGGCCGCCGACGTGGTCAGCCGCAAGGCCGTCCGCAGCTTTGAGTGCTTTGGCGATGGCATCCACCTTTTCTGGGAGGGCAACCCCAAGGCGCTGTATGAGTTCCGCGATGGGGACAAGCAGCCGGTGGACACCTACGCCAGCTTTGAGCATGACAGCCGATACAGTGACAACATCGTCGAGAACGCCTATGTGGACGAACTGACGAACTTTTTCGGCGTTCTGAAGGGCGAGGAAAACCCTAAGTGGAGCTTTGAGAAGGATTTGAAGGCCATTGCATTGATGGACCAGATTGAAAATTCGTAACCCGGTAGAGGTCGGGCATACCCGGCCCCTACATTGCATCTAAATCAAGACAAAGGGGAACGCCTATGCGTACCATCACCGCGCTGTTTGTGGGGCTGGGCTCCATCGGCACGCGCCATTTGAAAAATCTTGCCAACCTATGCGCTGACCGCGGTTGGGCCTTGCAGGCCGACGCACTGCGCAGCGACCTTTCCCGCCCGCTGCGGGACGGTGTGGCCGAGCTGCTGCACGCCCAGTACACCGACATGGCCGACGCGCCCGCGCACTACGACCTGGTCTTTATCACGAACCCAACGAGCCTGCACGCCGACGCATTGACCCAGGTCAAGGGCCGCGGCGAGGCGCTTTTCATCGAAAAACCGATTTTTTCTGCCGAGCAAACCGGTCTTGCTTTAGCCAACTATCTGCCCACCGGGCAAAAGGCCTACGTGGCCGCGCCCATGCGGTGGTGCGGTGTGATGCTGGCGCTGAAAGACCGCCTGCCCGCCCTGCACCCCTACTGCGCCCGGGTCATCTGCTCGAGCTATCTGCCTGACTGGCGGCCCGGCGTGGACTACCGTACCGTGTACAGCGCCCACAAGGCACTGGGCGGCGGCGTCACCATCGACCTGATTCACGAGTGGGACTATCTGGTGGAGCTGTTCGGCGTGCCGGAAAAGCTGTACAATTTCAAGGGGACCTACTCGGATTTGGAAATCGATTCCGACGATCTCTCGGTCTACATCGCCAAGTATCCTACGCTGCTGGCCGAGGTGCACCTCGACTACTTTGGGCGCGGATATCGCCGTTCTATCGAGCTTTTCTGCCATGACGGCAGCTATTTGGCCGACTTTGACGCGGGCACGCTGACCCTGCCCGACGGCACCGTGCAGCATTACGAGGAGGACGTCAACCGCCGCTATGAGCGGGAGATGGAATACTTTGTGGACTACGCGCTGACGGGCAGCGGCGAGAGCTGCAACCCGCCCGCACTGGCACTGAATGTGCTGAAATTAACACTGGGGGAGAATGTGTAACATGAAACGTCTGCTCATCACCATCTGCGGCCGCGCAGGCAGCAAGGGCTTCAAAAACAAGAATTTGAAAAATTTCTGCGGCAAACCGTTGGTTTACTACTCTTTGAGCGCCGCTGAGCTCTTCATCAAGAACCACCCCGAGCTGGAAGTGGACATTGCGCTGAACACCGACAGCGAGGATCTGGCCAAGCTCGTGGCCGCCGAATACCCAGAGGTCATCTACCTGCCCCGCGGGGCCGAGCTGGGCGGCGACCGTGTACCGAAGGTCGAGGTCTACAAGGACAGCTTCGCCCGCATGGAAGCGCGCACCGGCAAGCCCTACGACGCCATGATCGACCTGGATATCACCAGCCCGCTGCGCACCGAGCAGGACATTGAGAACGCCTTTGCCAAGGCGCAGGAGCGCGAGGACCTGCAAATCATCTTCAGCGTCTGCGAGGCCCGCCGCAACCCGTGGTTCAATATGTTTAAAATCGTGGGCGACCACGCCGAAATGGTCATGGAGAGCCAATTCACCGGCCGGCAGCAAGCACCCGAGGTTTACGACGTCAATGCGTCGATTTATGTTATCCGCCGCGCATTTTTGGTGGACAACCCGGATCCCATCCTGTGGCATTCCAAGTTCGGTGTCAGCGTTATGATGGACACCGGCATCATTGATATCGACTCCGAGCATGACTATCTGCTGATGGAGGCCATCGCGCAGCACCTCTACGCCCATTACCCGGAATTTAACGCTGTGCGGGAGAATATTCGTGGCTGAGGACCTGTTTGACCGTGCGCTGGTGCTGGTGATGGACGGCGGGCAGACCCTGCTTGCCAACGGCGGCGAGGTGTTCCGCGTGCAGCAGACGATGGAAATTATGGCCGCCAGCCTTGGTGTGCAGGATTTTCACGTCTATGTGCTGACCAACGGCATTTTTGCATCGGCCCACCTGCCCGGCGGGGAGTCTGTCACGCTGGTGCGGCACGTGCCCACCGTATCCATCCATCTGGGCCGGGTCGAGGCTGTGAACGAGCTTTCCCGTGAATTGGCTGCCGGCAAGCTCGGCGTCGTCGAAGCCGAGCAAAAGCTGGCGGCAGCCCGTGCACTGCCCCGGGTCACGCCCCGGCGGGAGGTGCTGGCCTGCATCGCCGGGGCGGCGGGGTTCGCCTATCTGTTCGGCGGCACACTGGCCGACGTGCCGGTAGCCGCCGTGGCGGGCCTGTTGGAAGCGCTCGTCTGCCTGCATTTTGGCCGCCACAGCATCAACCGGATGTTTACGGATATCGTGGCGGCGTTCTGCTGCACGGTCTGGGCCATTGCGGTGCAGGCCGTGGTGCCTGCCGTCAGCGCCAACGCGGCCATCATCGGTGCGCTGATGGTGCTGACCCCCGGCGTCGCCCTGACGATGGGCGTGCGTGACATTTTAAACGGCGACTACCTGTCCGGCTCCATCCGCCTGCTGGACGCGCTGCTGATTGCGGGCAGCATTGCGGGCGGCGTAGTGCTGGGCTGGATCGTCGCCCGCGGATTGGGGGTGGCCTGATGCCGGTCTGGACACATTATTTCGCACATTTTGTGGTGACGGTCATCGCCACGATCGCCTTTGGCGTCACGTTTCAGGTACCGCGGCGGCATTACCTGGCCGCCGGCATCACCGGCGCGGTGGGCTGGATGGTCTACATCTTCGGCGTGGAGCTGCTGGGCATGAGCCCGGCCATCGCCACGCTGGTGGCTACCCTGCCGCTGACCGGGTGTGCGCGGTTCTTTTCCATCACGCACAAAGCCCCGGTGACGATTTTTCTGCTGCCGGGCATCTTCCCGCTTGTGCCCGGCGCGGGCATCTACTACACGGCCTACTACTTTTTGCAGGGCGAGCAGGAATTGTTTGCCAGCAAAGGCGGCGAGACGTTCAAGGTTGCCCTGGCGCTGGCCCTGGGCATTGCGCTGATATGCAGCTTGCCGCTGCCGGGCGGACATGAGAAAATAAAAAGGCCTTCTCCCTGAGGGAGAAGGTGGCCGAGCGAAGCGATGGCCGGATGAGGGGCGGGTCAGCCGTTATTGCACGTTAAAGCGCAGTAACGGCCAGCCCGCCCCTCATCCGTCCGCTTCGCAGACAGCTTCCCCCGTGGGGGAAGCCTTTTTTAGTTTTTACCACAAATTATACGTCAAAATCGGCACGTTGTAGCTTACGCCCCGCATCAGCATGACCAGGAAACACACGCCGCTGATAACATGCCACGCCAGCGCGGCGGCACACAAAACCAGCCGCCAGCACGGGGCGGCTTTCGCCCGCAGCTGCTGCAAAAACACGCTGACGGATTCCAGCCAGAACACCCAGAAGCAGATGAACGGCCCCCACCAGAGATTGGCGTGGTACAGCCGCTCACCGCTTTCTACCAGCAACAGCGCCTCGGCCAGCGAGACGGCAAAGGTAAACAGGCTGAACCGATAGCGAAAGCTCTGCCACGCGGCGCGCCCCAGCAACAGCCCCACCGCCGCCACAAAGACGAATGACCGCGCCAGCCCCAGCGCACCGGCCTCGTTGAAGGGGCCCCACAGCATACGGTGGTGGTCAAAGGGCACGGTGAAAATCAGTTTGACGCCGGAGTCGTCCTCGGCAAACAGAACGCTGGCCTGGATGACGCAGAGCGCCACGCCGGGGAACACACTGCACCCCATAATGATCTCATTTTTTAGATTTTTCGCGCTGGTGCGCGCAAAATCCACAATCAGCAGCACCAGCAGCGCCGGGGCAAAGGCGAAAATCAGGCTGGCCTTAAAGCTCGTCGCCACCGTCAGCAGCACCGTATAGACCGCGTAGGCACGCAGGTCCAGCTTGCCCCGCATTGTGGGCCAGACACGGTAGAACGCCAGCATTGCCAGCAGCGCAAAGGGGGCTAGCATAATGTAGGTGGTGTTGTGGTAGATCGTGCCGCCGATGGTGCCCTGGTACCAGTAGCCGCCCCTGGGCATCCAGACTGCCGTTGCCAGGTTGACCACCAGGCTGACCAGCAGCCGCACCGGGCGCGGGACGTCCGACAGCGCGGCCCGCAGGCCGCAGGCAAACACCGCCACCGCCGCCAAGTGGAACACCGCCAACAGCACGGCGATCCCCATGCGCCCAGCCAGATTGTACGCCGGGCCGATGAGCAGCGACACGGTCGAGTAGACCATGCCCCGCTGGGCAAACGCCAGATGCTGCCCTAAATCCGATGTGTAGGGGTCATCCCCGCCGCCGGGCGAGCAAAGCTGCTGGTAGTGCAGCCACACCATGGCTGCGCCGAACGCCGCCAGCGCCAGCACGCATAAAATCGTCAGCAGGGCGTTTTTCTGTTGTTTGTTCTTCGTCACAGTACAATGCCCCACATTTCTTGCAGCAGGTAGCTTTCGGTGCCGATCATGACCGCATAGGAGATACCGGCCAGCATCAGCCCCAGGAACACAATGCCGCTGGCAATATGCCAGGCCAGCGCCCCGCAGCACAAAACCGACGTGCCGGTCTCCACCGGGGTGCGCGGCTTTTTGTGCAGGCAGCGCAGCAGCTGAATCAGCGATTCCAGCAGCAGGATGTCATAGCAGATGAACGCGCCCCACCACAGGTTGCCGTCGTACATACGGCTGCCGGTCTCGGTCAGGCAGATGCCCTCGGCCAGCGAGACGGCAAACAGAAGCAGGCTGAACTTATAGGCGTAAGCGCCGCGCCACTGCCGGAACAGCAGCAAAACCACCGCACCCACGAACACCAGTGAGCGCACCAGGCCATGCTTGGCGCTGTAATTAAAGACACCCCACAGCACTTTTTCGGGGTCGAAGTCGGTGGTGAAGATCAGTGCCATGCCGGAATCATCCCCACCGGTGAACAGCACCTTAGCCTGAATGATGCAGAGCAGAATGCCCGGTAGCACCGTACAGCCGAGCCAGACTTCCCATTGGAGGGCCTTGCCGTGGGTGCGGATCAGGTCAACGACCAGCGCCACAAGCAGGGCTGGGGCAAAGGCGAAAAGGTAGCTGGGCTTGATAGCCGTTGCCACCGTAAGCAGCACCGTCAACGCGGCCCAACTGCGCCATTGCAGCTGACCATGGTGCTCTGCCAGCGAGAGGAAGAGGAAAAACGCGATAAGCGCCAACGGTTGCAGCATAATGTAGGTAGTGTTGTGGTAGATCGTGCCGGTGATGGCACCAAAGTACCAGTAGCCGCCGTTTGGCATCCAGACCGCCTGACAGAGGTTCGCAGCCAGCGACCAGAGCAGCGCTGCGCCAGGGCAGACCTGCGGCACAGCCTTACGGATGGCCCAGGCAAATATCAGCAGCGTCAGCAGGTTGATGACAGCCAAAAACACCGCCGTGCCCAGGTTGCCGCCGATGGCGAACACGCCCCGCAGCAGGACCGTGACCAGCGAAAAGCCGGTATTGCCCATGGCATGGCCCGCCATGTGGGCCGGGATATCAGAGTAATAGTACCCGGTGGAGAGCAGCTGTTGGTAGTGCAGCCAGCCCATCAGCAGGGTAAAGACCGCTGTGCCCAACAGCCCCAGGCCCCACAGCAGCCGCTGTTTCTTGTTTTGTGCCAAAGCGGCACCTCCTTGGTGTGTAATGGCTTCCCCCACGGGGGAAGCTGTCAGCGGCTTGACCGCTGACTGATGAGGGGTGGCCTTGCCGATGCAGACCGTTCACGGGTTGCTGTGGCACACGCGCCCCTCATCCGGCGCTGCGGCGCCACCTTCCCCAAAAGGGGAAGGCAAAGAAATTACTCCAGCCGAATACTCTCCGCCAGCACTGTGCCTTCCAACTGCACCAGGGTGGCGGTTTTTTCGGCGTATACCTCGGTTCGTACTTCTTCGCCGTCCGCTGTGGTGTAGCAAAGCGTGGCCTGCTGCGCCGTACCTGCGGGCAGGCATACGACCACATCCGTCAGCTCATCCAGCGCATTGCCGCTGCCAAGGCCGCACCAGCCGATGTCATAGCGGCTGGTCTGGCCCAGGGTAAAGCCCAGGCGGTAGGCAGTCTCATCAGCGTGGTCCTCGGTGCGCCAGACCTGCAAGGCGTGGGCGTCGGCGTCCTGCTCTCCATAGCGCAGGAAGAACGCGTTCTCGGCGACCTCGTTGCCGCCCCAAATCATGTAATCCGTCACAACGGGCATCTCGGTCCCTGCGGCGTCAGCCGCACCGGCGGCTACCGTCTCGCCAAAGACCGTGTAGGCGCGGCCACCCTCGGCGTAGGCTGAGCGGGTCGCGGCGCGCTGCCAGACCACCGTGCCCGCCATGCCGACAGCCAGCAGGCAGTAGAGCACCGCGCGGTTCTTGGGCCACCAGGTTTTGCTCCGTGCCCAGCGCAGCAGCAGCACCAGCAGCGCCAGGGCCATCAGGCCGACGCCGTAGCTTTCCACCGTCTGCGTGATGTAGCCGTGCCGCCAATCGATCTGCCCCGCCTGCTGATATTTAGGCGAAAGCCCGATGAGCAGCGACGGTGCGGACAGCATGGCAAGGCCGGTCAAGAACAGCAGCAGGTTTTGCTTGCGGTTTGGCAGCTCGTGCAGGGCAGCCAGCGCCGCCACCGCAGCCCCGGCCACCATGACGCCGCAGAGGATATCCACCGGGTAGGTCGTGCCGGGGCGGACCTTGCCCGCGAACAGTGCATTGAGCGGGAAGCCCGCCGACATCTGCATGGCCCAGGTCTTGAGCACCGCCGGGATGTCAAAGTTCGGCGATACACCGCCGATTGGCTGGGCATCCCCGGCCAGAACGCCCATCTCCTGCAAGGTGTTGACGAGCCGCGCCCCCAGGTTGAAGGCCAGCGTCACGCACTCGCCCACAAACACCGGAATGCTCAGCCGCAAGGCGTCGCGGGCCTTGTCGGTGTAGAGCCAGGCCAGGCCGAAAATCGGCACAATATAGGTAAAACCAATTTCAAACGTGGCACAGCACTGGAACGCGCAGTACCCCGCCAACACGGCCCACCGCTTGTGCCCGGTATCCTGCAAACGCAGCACAGCCAGCCCTGCCACCAGTGCGGGCAGCAGCGTACTTTGCACCAGCGCACCGTAGGAATACAGGCTGTTGCCGGTGGAGTCCTGCCAGACACTGAACATCATGGGCAGCAGGCAGATACAGGCGATGCCCAGCTTTTTGTTGTGGCTGGCCTTGCCCACGAGCCAGCCGGTCAGCAGGATATCCGCGTAGGTCCAGGCCAGGATGTAGAGCCGATAGCCCACCAGATCACCCAAAAACCAGCTCGTCAGCCCGCGCACCGGCGGCGAGGAGAAGGGCCGGAACCGCCCCTGCTGCAAGCTGAACTGGGTCCACAGGTCGCCGATATAATCCAGCACGCTCTGCCCAAAGGATGTGTGGGTAATATAATAGTAGTTTTGCAGGTTGATGAGTTCATCGTCGCCGCCCAGGGGCGCACAGGTCACGATGCTGAGATACCACCAGCCGAACACGACCGACACAGCACAGACCAGCGGCCAGAACCATCGTTTTTCCGTCAGTTTTTGCAGTTTCATTGCTCACTCCTGCCCCAGCGGGATATAGCAGAGCTTGCCGCTCTCGCTGATGATGACGTCGTCCTCGGCACAGCCCGCCGCCTGAATCAGCGCTGCCAGGGTGGGCTGCTGCTCGTCCTCGGTGTAGCCGTCCAGATCCAGGTAGATGCCCACCATGCCCTGGGTGCGCAGCTCAGCCACCATGGCGTCCGGCTCCAACTCGCTTGTAGCCTGATACCAGGCGTCATTCTCGGTGCCGTAGCCCGCGCCGTAGCTGAATTTCAGCGTCTTGCTGTGCAGTGGGCCGCGCAGCAGCGTATAGTCCCACATATTGTTCAGCGGGCCGTTCTCAAAGTTTTTCATGTACGGCAGCTGGAAGAGCATAGCCCCCTCCCCTGCCGCGTCCTCGACCTCGGCCATAAAGGCCGCGTCCTGGTGCCAGCTCGTTTGCACTTCCTCATATTTCGGGCTGAAAAGGCCCTGCTGCTCCCAGTAGCCGTAGGCCAGCAGCACCACCATAACGAGGATGAGCTTTTTGCGGTCTTTTCCGGCGCACCGGGCCAGCCGCATTTCCGCCGTCAGGCCGACGGCCAGCAGTGCGAAGAACGCAATGTAAGGGCTGATGCGGTTGTACCCGCGGATGAACCGCACAAAGATACCGATGATGCTGCCAAAGCCGGCAATGCTGGCTAACAGCAGCGCCATGACGTTCAGACGGCTCAGCAGCCAGAGGCGGTCGCCCAGCTGCGGCTTCTCGGTGCGGCCGGCCTTCCAATCCCAGTTGCGCAGCAGCATGAGCAGCAGCGCCAAAAATCCGAAAATGCCCACGACGCCGAGATAGCCGTAGCCGTTCTCGTTGTACATCGGGCCTTCATCGGTAGCCAGGATGTGGAAGTAGCGGCCCATCCAGTTGGCGAGCTTTTGCAGGCCGAAGCCGTTGGGCGACAACAGCAGGCTGCTGATGCGCAGGCTGTAAATGTCCGCGCCGACCGGGCTGCGGTAGACGCCGTTGGTCAGGGTGCTGCCCTGGCCGCTGAGGATGCCCAGCACCATGGGGAAGAAATCGGGTATCATCCAGGCGACGATCTCCGCGATCGTGACCAGGCAGGGCACACCCAAGCTCCACTTGTGGCCGCGCAAAATCAGGCAGAGCGCCGTGACGCAGAGGAAAAAGCAGGTGAAATAGGGATAATAGGCCGCGCCGTTGTTGGCGATGCCCCAGGCCATAGCCAGGGCCAGCCAGTTGCGCTTATTCTTGAAAAAGCCCTTGCCCGGGCGGTTGAAGCCTTCATCCTCGGCACACCAGAGGCAGAGCAGCACCGAGAAGGGTACGAACTCGCAGGCGGCCAGCATCATATGCCCGGCCATCCGCTGCTGCACGTAGGGCGTCATACCGAAGGTGATGCCAAAGGCAAAGCTGAGCCAGCGGCGCATGCCCACCATGCGGAACACGGCATAGGCCGCCAGCGCATTGGCAAAGGGGATGACCAGCACATACAGGTTGAACACGGTGCCGGTATCTTTCGTAAACAGGCCAACGAACCAGACGAAGATATCATAAATCAGGTCGTAGTTCGGGTCATATTTGCCCGCGACCTCATAGAACGGCCAGCCCAGGGAGCCGGCCAACTCGCCGTAGCTGCGCTGCACCTGACCCACCCAGTAGATGCCGTCGCCGCCGTAGAGCATGGGCACCGACCAATCGAGCCGCCACAGCTGGAAAAACCAGTATTCGCTGGCCGCCACCGCCGCCAGCAGCAGCGCGACGGTCAGAATTTCCCTGGCCAGGTTTTGTTTTGATTTTGGCATGGGGTCTCCTTTGTGTTGCTTACTTGGGCTGAGATGCCTTCCCCCTCGGGGCTGCGCCCGCAGGCGCGTGTCGGAGCGCAACCGCCGTAGGCGGCTCTTAGCGCGTAGACTGAAGGTGTCTGTGGCCCAGACCACAGACGGATGAGGGGCGGCTGTGCCGCTGTTGCCCGGTAACGAGTTGCCGCGGAAAGCTTGCCCCTCATCAGTCCGCTTCGCGGACAGCTTCCCCCTTGGGGGAAGCCTTTACTCGCCCCGCTGCATGGCCTCCACATAGGCGTTGCAGACTTCCTCCGCCGGGCCGTCGCCGCGGATGTGGCCATGGTCTATCCAGATGGCGCGTTTGCAGAGCTGCTTGACCTGGTTGATATCATGGCTGACAAAAAGCAGCGTTGTACCGCCGGATAACATCTGTTCCATCCGCTGGTGGCACTTTTGCTGGAACATAAAGTCACCCACCGACAGAATCTCATCGCAGGCCAAGATATCCGCCTTGACCTCGGTCGCAATGGAGAATCCCAGCCGCGCGATCATGCCGCTGGAATAGTTTTTCACCGGCACATCGACAAAATCCCACAGTTCAGCAAAGTCGATGATATTTTTGAAGTGCTCTTCCATATAAGTGCGGTCGTGGCCCAGCACCGCACCGTTCAAAAACACGTTTTCCCGCGCGGTCAAATCGAGGTCAAAGCCCGCGCCCAGCTCGATCAGCGGCGCAATTTCGCCGTTGACGGCGACGGTACCCCTGGTTGGGTACATGACGCCCGCAATAAGTTTGAGCATCGTGCTTTTGCCGCTGCCGTTGCGGCCAATCAGCGCTACGGATTCGCCGGGTTCGATGCTGAACGAGACGTCTTGCAGCGCATAAAATTCATTGAAAAAAAGCTGATGTTTCAGCAGCTTGACGGTATATTCCTTGAGGGTCTCGGTTTTCTCCTGCGCTAGGTTAAAGCGCATCGAGACATCCTCCACCTGAATGATGGGCATGGGGGAAACTCCTTACAGATACAGAATAAAGTTGCGCTGCAATTTGCGGAACGCCGCCAGGCCTACAGCCAGCATGACGGCTGCGCTGCCGATGCAGGCAATCCAGGTGTTGGGGCCGGGCACGGTGCCGTACATGACCAGGCACCGCATACAGTTGATGTAGTGGTACAGCGGGTTCAGCTTAATGATGGGGATCAAAAACGGCGGCAGCGCCGAGATCGGGTAAAACAGCGGCGTCGCGTACATCCAGGCCATCGTCACGATGCCGTAGAGATACTGCAGATCACGGAAGTAGACAGCCAGCGCCGAGAGCAGTACGGCCATGCCGCAGCAGAACGCCAGCAGCAGCAAAAGCGGCGCCCAGACGAGCAGAATCGTCCAGTAAAACGGCGACCGGGTGATGAGCATGACCAGGATAATGGCCGCCAGGCTGAACAGTAGGTTGACAAAGCTGGACACCACGCGGCTGATGGGGAAAATAAACTTGGGCACGTACACTTTTTTGATAAGGGACGAATTTCCCAGCACGCTGCCCATGCCCATGTTCGTGCTCTCGTTAAAAAAGTTGAACAGAGTGTTGCCGCAGATGAGGTAAAGCGGGAAGTTCGGGATATCGAACCGGAACATATAGGAGAAAACGAGGGTCTGCAGCAGCATCATGAGCAGCGGGTTTAAGATGCTCCACACATAGCCGAGCACGCTGCGGCGGTATTTGACCTTGAGGTCGCGTGTGACCAACTCCCGGATGAGCGGCCGATATTTGGAAAAGTTGCGCCAGCTGTTATGGAACTGGCCGGTGGATTTTTGCATAGGGATATTGGCTCCTTAGTAGTATGGGGATAATGTCTTCCTTTGACAAGGGAGGCTTTTGGTGGTTACATCTTAAACGGTGCATCATCGGTCAGGCCGTCGGCCCGCAGCATATTCTGCATCACATCGATGTCGGCGCTGACGTCGAGGGCGTCGCTGGCGAACAGGCGATCGAGCTGGTTTTCAAACGCTTTGACCAGCGTATCCATCGTCAGCTCAATGCGGCGCTTCGACTCCGAAATGTTCTCACCTTCCACGCCCTGGTTGTCCAGCTCAGCGTAGGTGTTCAGTAGCTTTAATGACGTAGGCAGGTAATAATCCATGAACTTGCGCATCTGGGGCAGCTTGTCGGGGTCGGACTTGGCCTGCTCAAAAATTTTGGCCGAGACCGCTTCCAGACGGCTGATCTTGTCGGTCATCTCCTCGTCGGGGATGGCATCGTTGACCCGGCGCAGCTCGTCGAGGATTTTCTGGTACTGGTCCTTCTCGGGCATCGGGTTGGTTTTTTCGACCTTGGGTTTCTTCGCCTTTTTCGGGGTCGGCTCGGGGGGCTTGCCGGTCACGACAAGACATTTGCGGCGCATATCCAGGTAGGCTTCAGGGCCGAACACGCCGTCGTCGATGCAGTTTTCCAGGTGCTTGCAGCATTTTTCATAGCTGCACGGGATGGCGTCGGCGATATCCTGAATGTACATATACTGCGCATCACCGACAATATTGTCGATCTTTTTGCGCAAGCGGCGGCCGGTGCGGATGTGGTGCGCGCCGAACAGGCAGCCCGCGCCCGCCGTGGCCGAGACAAACACAGGCATCATATCCGCCAAGAACCAGCGGATGTACTCGAGATCCCCCGTCAGGGCGTCTGGCAGCCAGTAAGTACCTCCGGGCAGCGCCGCCAGCGCGGTCAGCAGCAGCAAAACGCCCGCCACGGTCAGGCCGTTGGCAAGGGCCATGCCCTTGCGCTTTTTCTCGGCATCCCGCGGTGCGGCGGCGGTTTTGCCCGCGCTCTCCTTATCCTGCTGGGCGTAGATAGGACGGAACTGTCCCTCCTGCACCGATGGGCCGCTGCGGTAGCTCTGGGTCCGGGTACGGGCTTTCTGCTCAAAGCTGCCCAGCTTACCGTTTTTCATAGCGGCATTCAGGCCGATGAAGATAAAGCCCAGCGGCCACCACACCACAAAGCCAATGACGATGGCCCACCAGGGGAACTGGAACGGGCCGTCCCCGGCGTGGTATTCATTGCGGTTGTAGTTGTTCTGGTAGCGCAGGCCGCTGCCGGAGTAGGGATGGTCCGGATCCGTGTAGCGCGGATGTTCGTTTTCGTTAGGCATGGGTGGCTCCTTTACGGAATATCGTTCAGCAAATTCTTCATATCATCGCTTAAATAGTAGGTGCTTCCGGCCTGGTAGGGGTTGTTCTTGCTGTATGGGACGTGGGTACACAGGTAGCTGACCCACTTGCTGTACCCGGACACCGTCAGGTGTACGCCGTCGGGCTGAGAGAAATCGGTCTGCAAATACCCGGCATCGTCGGCGAACTCTGCGTTCAGGTCGAGGTAATAACAGCCGCGCTCGGCGCAAAGCTGCTGGATGGCTGCGTTGATGGCCGCCAGCCGGTCCGGTGCCAGGCCCGGGAGGCTGTCGCTGACCTTTTCCTGTGTGGCAGTCAGCACCGACTGCACATAGAACGTCGTGTCAGGCAGCGCCGTGCGCAGGTCGTCCAGCATTTTTCCGTAGTAGGCCAAAAAGCTGTCATCGTTGCCGGGCTGGACGAGGGCGTTTGTACCGATCAAAATATACAGCTTGGCGGGTTGGGCGGCGGCCAGCACATCCAGCGGGACTTCCTCGCCCCGGTCGGGGCTGGTGACGGTGGTGCGGTTGACAACGGTGTTGGGGCTGATGCCCTCATACCCACAGATCAGCGCACCACCCACATCAATGTTGTACTCATTGGCGCAGAAGCCAGCGGTGAGCGAGTCACCCAAGAAGGCTGCGTCGGCGAACCAGCTGGTATCCACCCGGCCAAACTCCGGCAGGGCGGCGGGCTTTGCGGGCAGCGCCGTGTAGGTGTAGCCGGTATCAGCGGTCTGGCGCTGCGGGCCGACGGTGCCCCAGTTCAGCGTCTGGGCGTTCTGGCCGCCGCTGTCCCCCGCCCCGGCGTAGGGCAGCGGGGCCACCAGGCGGGTGCCTGCGGGGTCTGCGGTGGGCAGAGGCGCGGCTTCGGTCTCGCCCTTCATGCTTTTGGGCAGCAGCACCGTGATGATACCGGACAGCACCAGCACGCCGCCTACCGTCCCCAGCACGGCCAGCCTGCGGCGTCGGCGGCGAATTTCCCGCCGTCGGCGGGCGGCGTCGCGGCGCTGTTCCTGCGTGGGGGCGCGCCGCTGGGGCGGGGCCGTGGGGTGCTGGTTGGGCACAGCCCAATCGCCCTGCATCGTGTAGCGTTCTGTATCGGGGTTGCGCGGGCGGCGGCCCGGCTCCCTGTTTTGCGGGGTCGGCATAGCGGATGCCCCCTTTCATGGCAACATAGTAAATCAGTATTGATTATAGCACAAACCTTTTATAAATAACAGTAGGCGCGCAGAAGTTTTTGCCCCTTGCTAAATGCAGTTGTACACGGTATAATAGTAAAATAGTTAAAAATAGCATTGCCAGGCGCTTGTGGGGGTCGATGCGAGCATCCGCCCCTGCGGTGTGGCGCTGCGGCATATAATTTGGGGTGTAATCATGGCAGACGAAAAATTTTCCAACTTTTTGACGGATATCATCGACGCCGACCTCGCTGAGGGCAAGGTCGATGTTGTGCATACCCGCTTCCCACCGGAGCCGAACGGCTACCTGCACATCGGCTCCGCCAAGGCGATCTTCATCAACTATAACATCGCCAAGCACTACGGCGGCCTGTTCAACCTGCGCTTTGACGACACGAACCCCGCCCGCGAGGGTGACGAGTACGTGCAGAGTATCCTGCAGGACCTGAAATGGCTGGGTGCTGAGCCGAACGGCGGCATTTTCTACGGCAGTGATTATTTTGAGCGCTGCTACGAGTACGCCGAGCAGCTCATCAAGGAGGGCAAGGCCTATGTGGACGACCTGACCCGCGAGCAGATGCAGGAGTACCGCGGCAACGACGCGGGCAAGCCCAGCCGCCCCAGCCCCTACCGCGACCGCACGCCGGAAGAAAACCTTGACCTCTTCCGCCGTATGCGCGCGGGCGAGTTTGCCGACGGCGAAAAGACGCTGCGCGCCAAGATCGACCTGGCAAGCCCGAACATGAATATGCGCGACCCGACCATCTACCGCATCAAGCACGTCGAGCATCACCGCCAGGGCGACAAGTGGTGCATCTACCCGATGTACGACTTCGCACACCCGATCCAGGACGCCATCGAGGGTATCACCTTCAGCCTGTGCAGCCTGGAATTTGAGAACCACCGTCCCCTGTACGAGTGGGTCATCACCAACCTGTTCGGCAAAGAGTTCCCGAAGCAGCGCGAATTTGCCCGCCTGAACGTGACGAACACCGTCATGAGCAAACGCTACCTGCGTGAGTTGGTGGAGAAAAACATCGTGGACGGCTGGGACGACCCCCGTATGCCCACCCTGTCCGGCCTGCGCCGCCGCGGCTACACGCCGACGAGCATCTTCACGTTTGTCAAAGAGGCTGGTATCTCCAAGGCGGACAACCTCGTTGATATGCGCCAGCTGGAGGCCGTGCTGCGTGCCGAGCTGGAGCTGAACGCCCAGCGCCGCGTGGCCGTGCTGGACCCCGTCAAGCTCATCATCGACAACTACCCCGCCGACCAGTGCGAGTATTTTGACCTGCCCAACAACCCGAACCGCGACGCCAACGACACGACGACCCGCAAGGTCGCCTTCACGAAGGAGCTGTGGATCGAGAACAGCGACTTCTTTGAGGTGCCGCCGCCGAAGTTCAAGCGCCTGACCCTGGGCAGCGAAGTCCGCCTGATGGGTGCGTACCTGGTCCGCTGCACCGGCGTGGACAAGGACGAGAACGGCAAGGTCGTAGCGATCCACGCCGAAGCTGACCTGGAGACCCGCAACGGCAACCCCACTGACGGCCGCAAAGTGCGCGGCACCATCCACTGGGTCAGCTGCGCCCACTGCCTGGACGCCGAGGTTGAGCTGTACGACAAACTGTTCACCGAGTCCAACATGAACAGCATCCCCGACGATGCCGACTTCAAGGATTACCTGAACCCGGACAGCGTCAAGGTGCTGCAGGGTGCGAAGCTCGAGGAGAGCCTGAAGGACGCCAAACCCGGCGACCGCTTCCAGTTCGTGCGCAACGGCTACTTTACGCCGGACAGCAAGCACGAGGGCGTGTACAACCGCATTGTCACACTGAAGGATAGCTTTAAGCTGTAATTTGTAAAAATGACCCCCATCGGAAATTTTCCCGATGGGGGTTTTGTTGTTACGCTTTCTGTCTTTTCTCCCATTTCTCCGCGCAGCGCTGCATCCAGCCGCCCTTGAGGTAGTACACAATAAATAGCGCGGATGCCAGCGTCCAGGTGATGGGATAACTCAACTCCACCGTGGCGACCTCGTGGCGGATCGGCACGGCCACAAACAGCCACAGCATCCGCAGGCCGCAGACAAAAAACACCGTGATCAGCGTCGGGATGCGCACATCGCCGCAGCCGCGCAGCGCCCCGGCCAACACCTCGATGCAGATATAGGTGATGTACACCGGCGTCAGGACGTGCATCATGCCGACGCCCACGGCCACGACCGCGTCATCCTGGCTGAACAGCCGGAACAGCGGCTCCGCCAGGTTGTAGAACGTAACGCTGATGAACAGCGTGATGCCCGCCGCCATGGCAAGGCAGACCCGCACGCCGCGCCGCACGCGGTCGTACTGCCGTGCGCCAAAGTTCTGCCCCGCAAAGGTCGTGATGGCGATACCCAGTGAGTTGATCGTCATCCAGAACACAAAATCGATCTTGCCGTAGACACCCCACGCCGCAATCGTGCTGGTGCCGAAGCTGTTCATGCTGCTCTGGATGAAAATGTTGCTGATGTTGTACATGGCGCTCTGGGCTGCAGCGGGCACGCCGATGGTGCAGATGGCCGCGAACACATCGCCGTGCAGCCGCAGTTTTTCTGGCCGGACGTGCCAGGGCATCCCCTGGGAGCCGACGATGCACCGCAGCGTCAGCGCCGCGCTGGCTACCTGGCTGAGTACCGTGGCCCACGCCGCGCCCGCAACGCCCCAGCCGAACACCGCGATAAACACAACGTCCAGCGCGATATTGACAAGCGACGCCGCGATCAAAAAGTACAGCGGCCGCTTGGAATCGCCGATGGCACGCAGAATATTTGTGCCCATGTTGTAGAGCATCTGGGGGATCATACCCAAAAAGTAGACGCGCAGATACAGCGCTGCATCGTCCAGTATTTCCGCAGGCGTACCCATCAGGCGCATCATCGGCTCAGCGGTCAGCAGGCCCAGCACCGTCAGCAGCGCACCGATGGCCACGCTGAGTACCAGCGCCGTGTGTACCTGGCGGTCAACGGCGTCGGCATCGTGGGCGCCCCAGCTTTGGGCAATGACAACGCCCGCGCCGCTGCACAGGCCGACGAACAGGCCCACCAACAGATTGACAAAAGAGCTGGTTGCGCCCACCGCTGCCAGCGCGTTTGTGCCCACAAAGTTGCCGACGATCAGAGTATCCGCCGTGTTGTACAGCTGCTGGAACAGCGTACCGAACCAGATGGGCAGAAAGAACAACAGCAGCTGTTTGGGGATGCTGCCGGTCAAAATATCCGTTTGCTTGACACTTCTCATAGATTTCTCTCACTTTTCTGTTTCTCGCGTCCCTATTTTATGCTATAATGGCGGTAATGTAAAGGGGGCTTTTTTGTGACGGTTTTCTGGGAGCCATGCGCGGGCGGCGTACGGGTGCTGCGCCTGCTGGGGGATACCCCCTGCCCCACCGTGCCCGGCGTTATTGGCGGTCTACCCGTTGTGGAGATCGGCCCCTACTGCTTTGCGGAAAAGCCTGTCAGGCCCGGGGCGCAATGCACCGGCACCGGCACCCACGAGATCACCGGCAATTTTGTGGAGGAAGTCACTCTGCCGGACACGGTGCAGGTCTTGCACAGCGCGGCATTTTACAACTGCCGCAAGCTGCGCCGGGTCACGCTGGGGGCCGGGGTGGAATCCTTGGGCAGCGATTTGTTCACGAACTGCCGCCAGTTACGGGTGTTTACGCTGCGGGCCGCAGCGGACGCCCCCACCGGGCTGAAAAAGCTGCTGGGGGCCGTCAGCGCCGATATCACGGCAGAATTGGATGGTGCGCGGCTGTTTTACCCCGAGTATTCGGAGTTTTTGGACGAGAACACCCCCGCGCATATTTTCAATCACAGCATTGAGGGCGAGGGCTACCGGATGCGGCAGTGCTTTACGCCCGGCGGCGCAGTAGATTACGCGGCGTTTGACGCATCGTTCACGCAGGCCTGCGTCGGCGAGAGCGCAGATACGCTCTGCCGCCTGGCGCTGGGGCGGCTGGTGCAGCCGTTCGGCCTTAGCGACAACGCCCGCGCAGACTATGAGTTGTATCTGACCGCCCACCCGGCGGATGCGTTCAAGTTGGCCATCGACACCCGGGACGAAGCCGCGCTGCGGCTGCTGGTGGGCCTAGGCCTGCCCACCGCTGACGCCGCCGTCTATTGTTCCCGCGCCGGTTGGAGCGCCGGGGCAGCCATTTTGTTGGGCCGCCCCAGGCGGGTGAAAAAGACCTATGATTTTGAGGATTTGTAAAAATGCCCAAACACATCCAAACCCAAACCGAATGGGAACAGACGATGGCCCGCCGGGTCATGGAACAGCTGCGCGGGGAGTTGTATCTGGATCAGCGCTACCTGACGGCGGCGCTGGGGGCACTGCCCGCCGCACAGACGGAGAGCGGCGGCAGTTTTGCCACCGACGGCGGGGCGCTCTACTACCCTGCGCCCTGGGTGCTGGACACCTACCGCAAAAACCGCCGCTACCTGCCCCGGGCCTACCTGCACAGTTTGTTCCACTGCATCTTCCGCCACCTGTGGCTGCGGGACAAGCGCGACCCCGACCTGTGGGGCCTGGCCTGTGACATTGCCGTGGAAAGCACGCTGGACACCCTGAACACCGCCGCCACGAAGCGCCCGGTGGGCTGGGTGCGGCAGCAATGTTATACACAACTGCGGCAGTCATGCAAATTTCTGGCCGCCGGGCCAATCTACCGTGTGCTGACTAAGACCGACGCCGAAACGTTGAACAAGTGGCAGCGGGAGTTTTACACCGACAGCCACCGCCTGTGGCCTGCCGACCCCACCAGCCCCGAGGCTCAGATGCGCGGCAAGCAGTGGGAAAACCTGGGCCGCCAGACCGAATTGAGCATGGAGGAAAACGGCCAGCGCGCCGGGCAGGACACCGCCGCCCAGGCTTTGCAGGCCCAGGTGCAGGCCGGGCGCAGCCGCCGCACCTACCGCGACTTCCTGCGCCGCTTCGCCGTCTGGCATGAGGAGCCGCACCTTGACCCCGAGGAATTTGACCTGGGCTTTTACAGCTACGGCCTGCGCACCTACGGCAATATGCCCTTAATTGAGCCGCTGGAAAGCCGCGAGGTGAAAAAGATCCGCGACTTCGTCATTGTGGTGGACACCAGCGAGTCCACCGCGGGCGAGCTGGTCAAGGCATTTTTGAAAGAGACCTTCACCTTGTTAAAAAGCCAGGACAGCTTTTTCCGCCAGTGCCGCATTTTGGTCATGCAGGCGGACAACGCCGTGCGGGACGAAACCTGGCTGAACGATTTGGACGCCCTCGACCGCTACACGGCCCAGTTTACGCTGGTGGGCGGCGGCGGAACGGACTTCCGCCCCGCATTCGCCCGCATTGAGGAACTACGCCAGGACGGCGCACTGCGGGACTTGCAGGGTGTTTTATACTTCACCGACGGCAAGGGTGTCTATCCCACACGCCGCCCGGCGTTCGATGTTGCGTTTTTGTTTCTGGAGGACGGCACCGCCCCGCCCGATGTGCCGCCCTGGGCCATGCGCCTTGTTTTGCAGCCGGAAGAATTTGACCCGAAAGGACGATGAACCATGGATATTCAACGTGCCAAAGAGG
>ERZ773170.1238-NODE-1238-length-20192-cov-267.419179_pt1 | contig 20192 bp, 12 predicted proteins | sample MGYA00581002_ERZ773170 | MGnify/ENA primary metagenome ERZ773170 (study PRJEB29015, sample SAMEA2737811) | human gut metagenome | biome: human gut; feature: human-associated habitat; material: faeces | place: China | collected 2012 ... | reverse complement strand
GCCCACCAGCCTGAACATCCAGAAACCAGTGACGCTTAAACTGATATTCGTTTCCGTCCTTGTCTGTGTAGGATGCTTGCGCCATAGCGGCTGTAGAGCCGATGGCTAACATGGCCGTTGCCATGAACAGTTTTATTGATTTCATAACTTTCTACATTAAATTTTATTTCTTTACGAATTTCTTTCCATTCACAATGTAGATACCAGAACGGTTCATCTGCTTTACCTTACGTCCCTGGACATCATAGATTACATTGTTCTTCTCAGTAGAATTCACAACATGTTCGATACCAGTAGCCTTATCATTGTCTACTTCGATTGTAATCGTCATTCTTGGGTTTGTATGACAGTCACTGGCTTGGGTTGTGGTCTTGTCCTCAAGGAACTTTCCAAAGTTTGTATCTCCGAAGGTTCCCTGCAAAATTACGATAGCGTAACTATTGGCTTTCAATTCACCTTCTCTAATAGGAGTATCAAAAACTAACAGCAATGTCGGCGTTGTCGGATCTTCTGGATCTACATAGCTTTCAAAGTGTCCTGTACGAATCGTCTTGTTGTTGTCGTAAACTGCAAGTCTCACTTCTCTATCAGGATTAGCAACCAAGCCATCATAGTATCCAATGTTTTTAATCATAAATCCATTCAATGCAACATCCTTGACAAAACCTGATATATCAGGCAACATCTGGTATATTGAATAATCTGATTTAAGATTTGGATCTTCAGGAGAGCCGCCCTTTCCTATCGTAAAGCTTTCCTTGATAGCTTGTGTCTTTACTTCCTTATTATTCATTTCATAATGGAAGGTTCCTTCTGGGATTACCAGCTGATAGCTAGCCTTTGCCAGGTCAGTCAACGCAACAGTAAACTGATTGTCTTTTCCTGTTACCGGAGTAAAGGTAACATCTTTCACACGCTCCCCCTTCTCATTAGCAATATAGGCATCAGCATCACTCATTACAGTAACATGAGTCAACCCATCGAAAGAAAGAGTCAGGAGATCGGCATTGCTTCCTACTATTGCAGGTGTCAACTTGTAAGCTGTCTCTACGGTCTTGATAGCAGCAGCCGGTTTTTCAACCTCAACGAATGCGAAGGCACTGGTCAGACTGCTTTGCCAATATGGAGCAGCAACATCTACTTCTGTCTGATATTTCTTGTCTGCATGATTGCACAAAGCATAAGCAATGCTAGAGCTTCCCGTTACAGATGGATAAGATCCCTTGAATGAGAAAGTACCCAATGCTTTGTCTGCATCAAAGACATCACCCGTTTCGAGTTGTACAGTAGAGCCATCCAGTTTGGCAATTGTAAGTTTGCTTACTTCTGCACCTGCATCAGCTGTCACTCCATTGACATTCAGCATATTGTCATCAGCATCACCCAAGGTGAACACTCCGCTATTGTCTAACGCCTCAAATGCAGAAGCTTCATCTATATTGTCTACTAACAGAACCTGTTTGTTACTTACGGCAAGATACTTTCGTTCATTCTTCTTATTTACACTGGCTATCTTATACCACTTCTTGTTCTCAGGAAGAAGAACATCCGTTTCATTATAATAAGCATCAATAGCAGCCTTGAATTCTGCATCTGTTGATGCCTCATTCCCGACAACTTCGTTCAAAGCAACATAAGCGGCACTGGTAACCTTAGGATAGCCCACCGAATTATTCTGCAACAATTTCAGAGCTTTCAAATATGCGGCAGAACCGACAACAACATATTCTACATCAAAAGCCTTATTGTAGCGTTCCCATTCGGCATCGCCCTTCTTGTCGTTGCAAACTACATTAGCAGGAACAATAAGTTTATAAGTACCCTTCTTTGAGATAGCACCTGCAGCGCCCTGTATTTCAAAATTAACTTTCGTATCAGATGCCTTGACAGCCTTTGCTGTCAGATAGTCGTTACCATCTTTCAGTAATTTCACGCTGGCAGCCTCATCTACATATCCAACCTTCTCTCCGAAGTCTACGGCAATAGTAAGAGGTAAAGTTTCAACGGTTCCCGCTGCAGGAGTAATCGAAACAGGACTAAAAGGAGCCTTGATGACAAAAGAGAATTTCATTTCCTTGTTCTCAAAGCCTTCCTTATCAACAAAACTCTTTGCAGGAACCGTAAGTGTATATGTACCATTCTTTGCTATCTGGCTAGCAGCAGATAAGGTTACCACATTGTCTTTTACAGTAGCAGAAAGCGTTTGGCTGCTCGTTCCATCAGAGAGTGTGATTTTGGATGCATCTTTAACCAGCATGTTGCGGTCGAATGTAAGATGCATGTTTTCAAAGTACTCTAAAACACTGCCATTCTCCAAATCACCTGTAGCTGTCAGAATGGTAGACGGCATGGTATAGAGTACCGTAATCTTTTTTAATTGAGCATTCGAAAAACTGTTTTTGTATATTAAGTCATGGATATCCTGCTCTTTATCATTAATCCATGTCTTGTATCCATCTTCCTGACTTCCTAATTCATCGTCTGTCACTCGAAGATCACCTACCATACTACCTGCAGAGAAAGAGACTCTGTCTAGACGTCCGATACCAGGAGCATGAACTTTCATCAATGCCTGCTGGCAGACTTTGAGATAATAGGTAACTTCCTTAGTATAGAGATTAGTAAAATTTAAGATGGATGTACCCAATCCCTGATTACCCCACTCAAAATCAATAGTGATGTCGCCATTAGAGAAAACATTATCAGTAACGGGAACTTCATTACTGTTACCTTCAGGTGGAGTTATGGAAGGAGTAAGGCTGAGTGGCTGACTGAAATCAAATACAGCAGTGCGCTGTATCTGAGCCCAACCGGGTGCAGACACACTAGCCAGTAATATGACAAACAATGATTTCTTCATAATAGGTAAGTTTAAATGTTTTATTAGCGCATGTTCATATCTATTTCGTCAGTAGCTGTCTTTACACACAGTTTCCAAGTGCCGTCTACTTTCACCGGATTGAACATATAAGCGGTCTTTGCCGGTTCAGCGGTTCCAGCCTGTTTTGCCGTTGCAAAGGTAACATCATATTTCACATCATTGCAGCCTTGCAACTGGAATGAGTAATATACGCGTGTATAATCCAATACAGGGAACATCTTAAACTTGTTAAGATATCTTTGTCTTGTTTCTTCTGTGAGAGGTTTTACTTCTTGCGTAGAATCGGTATATTCATGCAAATTGGCAAGCACTGCGTTATAATCCTTTGCCTTGAGTTGCGCCATGGCATCATCACAAAGTTTCAACATGGCAGCCGTATCTTCTTCTGTCAGTTCGCTTCTGAATTCATCAACCTGCTGTTCGCGACTTTTCTTTTTCTCACCGCATGAGCATAGTGAGAAGACCAATATAGCCAAGAGAGAATATAATATAGTTTTTTTCATACCCATCACATTTTTAAATAAAAAGAGGGTGCGCCGCTCTTTTAGGCACACCCTCTAATTAGAGCTTAATTATTAATTTCCTTTTCAATAAATGTCTTAATCACCAATTGTACCCTTGATAGTGAACTCAACCTTAGTAGTAAACTCACCCCACTCGTAAGCGATAGTGATAGGAACTCTTACCTTGAAGGTCTCTACGTTACCACCATTGTTGTAGTACCAGATAGTACCGAACTTAGCCTTATTAGCCTCCATGAAGGTTGTCAAAGCTGCATTCTGACTTGCAGAGTTGTAAGAAGTCAAATTGTTGGTGTAAGTTACCTTGCCCTTTACCTTAGGAGAAGTAGCCAAACCATCAGCAGCACCGCATTTGAGTTCAACCTTGTTACTAATCTGATCCATTGTAGTCCAAGCACCACCGCCAAGAGTTGTCTCAACGTTAGCAGGTGTAGTATCGATAGTGATAGACTTCACATTGTAGTAACCCCAGAACCAGAGGTGGTCACCCCACATATTACTCTGGTTAGCTACACAACCTGCCTCAGAAACTTTATCAGTATTCCAACCACGCCAGTCGTACAACTTGAAGAGATCAAGAGCGTAGATAACGTTACCATTGGTGTTAGCATCGATACGTGGCTCTGTAGCAACATCAATCAAGTTGATTGGACGCTCCCAAGATGTCAGGAAGATACCATCCTTAACAAACTCAGCTACACCACAAGGATCATTCTTCTTAGTTACAACACCTACCCAAGAGCGGAGCTCCTTCTGGATATTAGCATTCGCAGGCTCATAACCAATCGCATTCAAGACTGCCTTTGTTGTTTCATTCTTATCCAATGTAATCTCACTAGTAGCAGGATCCAATGTAGCAATAAATATATGATTCGTTGTACCCTTCTTTACAGCATAGAGATTAACATTTTTGAATGCACCCTTAGTGTAGTCAATAGCGCAACCCTCAAGAGTTTCCTGCAACTTAGCCTTGCTGAATACGTGAGAATCGCCAGTGATATACTTGCAGAACAACTTGTTCCACTCGGTATCAGCAGCATCCTTCTGTGGAGTAATAGTATAGTCACCAACTACAACAGGCTCAGGAACGAAGTAATACTTGTGAGCACCTACTAACTTAGCAACATTACCCTTCAAAGTAGAAGTAACAAAGCGGCTGATTGCATTGATATCGCCACCATTTGTAGGCTCCTTAACATCGAAGATAACTGCTTCTTTACCATTTGCAGAACCATTAAGTCCCTTCCAGTACTCAGGAATCAACTCACCGAATGTCTGGTTATTATTGATACGTGACAAGTTGTAAGTCAACTTAACATAGATGTAAGGATACTTAGCCTTTGCATTACCAACGTAACGTACATAGCGAGTTACAGTAACAGGATTTGCCTGATCATGAGTCAACTTCTCTAGATCTTCAGCAGACAAATGCCACTTAAACGCATGGTTAGTTGTACCCTCTGTATTAGCGAAGTACTCAATATGACCAAGATCATCAGCAGCGTCGTATGTACCACCCTTCTCAGGAGCAGCCTTGAACATCTTCAGATCCTTAGTAGTATTACCAGCAGCATCAGAACCGAAATTACCCTTATCATCAATAGTATACTGCTCATCGAAGTCCTTCTTTGTCATATTCTCAAGACCCTCTGTCAATACAGTTGCAGAGAACTGAGCCCATGTAGTCTTCAAATCATCAATACCATTGCAGAGGTCGAACTTAGCATCCTTTGTCAACAAATCAATTGCCTTATTAGGAGCAACCTCAGGGTTCTGACGTGTAATGTGAATCAAGATGTAACCATCCAAAACCACCTGGTCACCACGCTTAACGAGTACCTGAACCAATGGCTCACGGTCGATAGCTGTAGAAGATTCTGTGGTAGTAGGGTTACCGTCTGCATCAACATTCCATGCACGGAGGACACCAGCATCCTTGTTAACCCACTTAGCATAACGGCTATCAATTGTTGCGTTACCGTCTACCTTGTATTCAACGAGGTTGAACTGATATGTCAAGCCCCATTCCTTACCTTCTTCTAATGACATCTCCTTCAGGTTAACACCAAGCTTATTAGGAGTACCAGGAGTAAACTGCTTAACATCCTCTACCATCATATGGAGTCCGAGGTAGCTTGCAATATCAATACCCTCAGCGCTGTTATAGTAAAGTTCAAGAGCTGCACCATCTGGATCTGCCAAAGCCTCCTGAGGTGAGTCATAAACGTGAACCTTCTTGGTAACATCATCAGCAGTTGTGCCGAAGTACTTATCTACAGGAACACCTGTTTCATCACCCATACGGGTATTAGGCAAACCTGCTCCAGCATAATGAGGTTTCAATCTCCAGTACAAAGCCTCGAGGTAAGCCTTCTGCGGCTGAATCAAAGCATAATCAGAAGTAACCTTGCCTTCAGCTACTGTACTTGCAGCAGTCTTAGCCTGCAAAGCAATCGTATTAGCTGTCTCATTCTTATCTTTAACAGTTGGGAATGGTTCCAACATTTCAGGATGCTGAATCTTCAAACCTGCTGTTACAATACCATTAGATGTATTGAAGAGAGCCTTACCTGCATCGTTCAACTCTGGAGAAGTAATATTTCCAAGCGCTGAAGCTGTAGCACGAGTATGATAATTCAAGATTGTTGGCTCAAGGAGATTGAAGCCCGTAATATCCTCGTATGCCATATCAGCATTTGATGGATTCATGTGATACTTAACACCCCAAGCAGGACCATAATTGTACAAAGTTGCAGCAGCAGGAGCAACGGCTAATGAATTGTTCAATCTGTCTGGCAAATAGTTATCAAGACCTGTGATTGTCTTATGGGCACCACCAGTAGTAGTCAAGCGGCTAAGACCAGTCAAATTTTCCTTATGCCCTAAGTATTCACCATGCAAGTAGTCATAAGTCAAAGTCTCAATACCATCCAAGTAGAGATTTGGCATGAATACCAAGCCTGTCAAATCACCAGTAAGCGAAATAACGACCTTTTCACCAGAAATACCCTTAACACCTGTGAGGATCAAGTTTTGCTTATCCAAAGTAGCGGTGATAGAGTTTGGAGTTTCTGAAACAAACTGAACATCACTGCGTCTTACCTTCTTGCCATCCTTGTAGATGTCGAAGTAACCAGATTCAGCATCAGGAACAAAGTACTCATAAGATGCTGCGGATGCGCTTGTGCCTGCATCACCCTTGTCACCCTTGACGCCTTGATCGCCCTTGTCACCCTTGACGCCTTGATCGCCCTTCTCGCCTTTCTCGCCCTGAGGACCACGAGCCAAGTTGTCTGTCTTTTTACCATTCTCATACCAGTAACCATCGGCACCGATAGTCCATGCAGTACCAGGAGCGCCATCCTTACCATTTGAAATAGTGACTGATTTTCCATCACTGAGCTTTACAGTAACACCATCACTATTTTCTGTTACTCCGGTAACAAGGCCACCACCCTTAATCAAATTCTGAATGGTCTCAATTGCTTTTGCATTAGAATCAATCTGCTGTTGCAAATTGCTAATGTCATCATCGTAGTCCTTACAAGAAGTAAATGTGCTTACCGAGGCAATTGTCAATGCACCCATAAGCAGCGCGCTAAAATACTTTCTTTTCATACGGTAATAATTTATAAAGTTATACGATTTTCCTAGCCTTTCGGCAGGAAGTTATTAATTAATTCTCTATATCGAATTAAGAGTTCCGTTTGATGAAAAGAGTCTGCACTCTTAGAAAAGTTCTTCGTTCTCTTTCAAAGGTCCTCTTAGAAAAGTTATTTTATCGTTCTTATATTATCGTGTGGCTTTTTATCGCCACTCAGTTCTTATTGTTCTTATATGTCGTGGCTTTTTGTCGCCACTCAGTTCTTGTTGTATATGGAATATCTCCAGCCAGGAGATTTTTCATGTTGCAAATATAAGTATATTTTTCGAAACTTGCAAGTTTTTGAGCATTTTTTTTCAAAAAAAGGCTAATTTTCTTATGTTTTTTATAAAATAGCCCCCATATTGGGCTTCTAATCCGTCCATTTTCCCTGTTTTTCTCCATTTTGCCGATATAAAACCTACACCTTATTATATATAGGGGAGATTGGCGGTCCTACACCTTATTATATATAGGAGCTTCATACAATTCGGAGGTTGGGTGCTAAAGAATAGGAAAGAGATAAAAAACAAAGCGATATTTTTAGAAACTTTTCTCCACTGACAAAACGTGATTCTATGATCAGATTTGGCATTATTAAATATAAATATGTTAAAGAATCCACTTTAGAATGATTTTTCTTGCTAAAAAGTTTGTATTGTCAATGATTATTCGTACTTTTGCAGCAACAGAATCCGCCACGCTTCCCATTAGAACAGCGAACCAGGGCGGGTCTTTTGCTTTTTATGAGTACATTAAGATTATACACTAAGCAGGCTCTTTCTATTTCAGAACAAATAGAACTACTAAAAAGTAGAGGCTTAAATATTGCTGATTCATCCAAGACTGCAAAATTTCTTGGAGAGGTCAGTTATTTTCGTTTTGTTCAATACCTTCGTCCAATGGAGGCAGATAAAACTTCACATCAATTTAAGCCTAATAGTAGATTTGAAGATGCCGTAGCTCTCTACAACTTTGATATGGAGTTGAGAGACTTGATGTTCAAAGCTATCCAACGATTAGAGATAGCTTTGCGCACAAAAATTATACAAGAGTTCTCATTGGAACATGGACCATTTTGGTTCTTTGATACAAGCCTTGCTGATGACGAACATAAGTTTATTGAGAATATGAACTCCATAGACAGAGAGCTTCAACGTAGTAAAGAGGACTTTATCAAGGAGCATAGGCGCAACTATGACAAGCCAATTTTCCCACCAGCATGGAAAACTCTTGAACTGGCATCTTTCGGTACGCTTTCAAAACTCTATTACAATTTCTGTGACAAGAAATTGAAGAAGCGTGTAGCTCGTCAGTTCAATCTTCCTCAGCATGAGGTATTGGAAAGCTGGATGCGTAGCGTAACTGTCTTGAGAAACTGTTGCGCTCACCACTCACGCCTCTGGAACCGTTATCTTTCTACAGCTCCTCAAATGAGCGCTTCTTTACGTGGTGCATGGGTGAACATAGGAGGTGTAGATGCAAACAAAGTATATGCTATAGCCTGTTGTATTGCATATTGGCTTGATTCCATGGGATACGGATTGGACTTCAAGAACAAGCTCAAATCCTTACTCGCTTCTTATTCACAGGTAGATCCGACAGCTATGGGTTTTCCTGAAAATTGGATTTCCGAGCCCCTATGGAGATAACTTTACAGACTCAAAAACAAGTTAGTCTGTCGGCAGTGAACTTTTCACTATCGACTGCTTTTTAATTAACGGCCCTACACCTTATTATATATAGGGACCATCTAGATACGAATGTGTGAGTATCTACCAGGAATGTTGTTTTCTGCAGATTACCGAAAAAAATCCGTTTTTCTTTGGTATTATTCCCAAATAGTTGTATCTTTGCACAAAATTACAAGTAATACTGGAGATATGAAGCAAGATACTAAAAGAATACCTTATGGACGCAATGACTTCGTACAAATCATAGAGCAAAACAATTACTATGTGGACAAGACGATGTATTTGCCAGCATTGGAAGATGAGGCGGTAAACCTCTTCTTTATCCGTCCTCGCCGTTTTGGCAAGAGCGTATTCATCAGTATGCTCCAAGCTTATTATGACTGTAACATGAAGGATAAGTTCAAGGATCTGTTCGGCAATCTGTGGATTGGCAAAAATCCTACTCCCCTTCAAGGTAAATACCTGGTTCTCTATCTTGACTTTTCGCAAGTAGGCGGACGTATCGACCAGCTGGAAGACAAGTTTAACCGTTATTGCAAAGTGAAGCTGGATAGTTTTGTGGATGTCTACCGTCAATACTATTCGGAGGATTTTGTAAAGAAGGTCTTCGAGGCGGAAGACGCCGTAGACAAGTTGATACTTATCAACGACGAATCGAAGAAGCTGAATCTTCGTACCTATCTCATCATTGACGAATATGACAACTTCACCAATACGGTGCTCAACGAGCAGGGTGAAGGAGTATATCGTGCCATTACTCATGCTGAGGGTTTCTATCGTGATATCTTCAAGAAATTCAAAGGTTCGTTTGAACGTATCTTTATGACGGGTGTGAGTCCTGTGACGCTCGATGACGTGACCAGCGGTTTCAACATCGGATGGCATATATCCACCAAGAAGCAATTCAACCAGATGTTAGGCTTTTCTACAGAAGATGTCTATCAGATGTTCAACTATTATAAGGAAAAGGGCGAAATTGCAGCCAATGCCAACATTGATGACATTGTTAACGAGATGAAACCCTGGTATGATAACTATTGCTTCTCGAAGAGTGCCTTGACATCTCAAAGTAAGATCTTCAACTGCGATATGGTGTTCTATTATCTGCGCAACTATCTGAGTTCTGGCAAGGGACCTGAAGAGATGATAGACCCTAACACTAAGACCGACTATAACAAGATGAAAAAGCTCATCCAGCTCGACAAGCTAGATGGCGACCGAAAGGGCGTGATTCGCACGATTGCCGAGAAAGGAGAGATAGTGACTACACTCTATGACACCTTCCCTGCAAGAATGATAACAGACCCGCAGGTATTTCCAAGCCTGCTGTTTTATTATGGCATGCTTACCATCAAGGCTACGAGAGGAGCAAAGCTTATACTCGGGATTCCGAACAACAATGTGCGCAAGCAATATTATGAATATCTGATAGAACTCATGGATGCAAAAGCCTATGTCAATGTAAACAAGCTTACTGACTATTACTACGACATGGCATATGAAGGCAAGTGGTATGAAGCCTTGCAATACATGGCAGATTCTTATGCCAAGATTTCTTCCGTGCGTGACGGAATAGAGGCAGAACGTAACATGCAGGGATTCTTTATGGCATATCTCAGTCTGAACGATTACTATTATACTGCGCCAGAACTGGAGTTAAGTCATGGGTATTGTGATTTCTTCTTATTGCCAGACCTTACGCATTATGAGGCTAAGCATAGCTATATCATAGAACTGAAGATGCTGCCGAAGAAAGATTTCAATGTAATTTCCAAAGGGGAAAGCAAGACGAAAGCCGAACTGCAATGGGACGAGGCTGTGGAGCAAATCAACCGATATGCTGCAGCCCCAAGAGTAGAAGTTCTAAGGCAGGGGACTCAACTGCATAAAATCATCATGCAATTTGAGGGTTGGGAACTAAAGAACATGAAGGAGGTATAATTTACTTATCACATAAGCACCCCCCATCCGGCTTGAGAAAGAAGGATGGGGGATTTCTGTATTTTATACTGCTATTCCATTACGCATTATATCATCATATAAGGGTGATGGTTTGCATTCTTCAATCAACACCGGTTCTATAGATGTATCTATATTAAGGGTGGCAAGCCATAATGAAGATGTAGTGTCCAGCCAGTCGCCATTAAGCTTAGGTATAACTACTGCTACATCAATATCACTATCTTTTCTTGCTTCATTTCTACTACAAGAACCATACAGATATACTTTCGCATTAGCAAGCAATGGAAGTATTGCTTCCTTGTAGCATTTTACTATCATTAAAGCATGTTCTCTATCCATTGTTTTAAAACTTTTGTTTTATTTATTAATGTTCTGCACTTGTTTTTGTGCAAAAATAGACCAAATAATTAAGATTGCCAAATTTTTAGTGTTAAAAAGATTTCTTAGAATAAAAAAATCCGTAGCGCCGGATATGTCCTTTCCTCCGTTAGGCGTTCCGGCGGATCGCCTAACAGACTAGCGAATCGTATTATACCAAGCCGCCTCATTCTGATAACTCAAGTGCTTCATTCAGCTAACAGAGCTACTTCGTTCAGCCAACGCAGCCATATTATTCAGCCAACGAAATTGACTCTTCCACCCAACGAAATCGAATCTTTAACCCAACGAAACCGAATCTTCCACCCAGCGCAGTCGTATCTTTAACCCAACGCAGTCATATCTATCAACTCAATGAAGCGTATAAACTTGTTAAATGACGTACATGATTTCATCTACTTACTTAAACTGGCTGCCCATTACACCTTATCATATATACTGGCATTGATGTGAATATCGGAAAAAGCTTTGGGTAATCCAGAGATTAATCGTAACTTTGTTGGCTGTTTACTAAATTGTTATACAACAAAGCACTTCATTCAACATAATATTCACATAAAAATGATACTAAGAATAGAAATTCCAAAAGAACTTATTCGGCAAGATGCAGAAATCGTCATCAAAGTAAGCAACAGAAACAACGCATTGGGATATGTCATAGAGAATGGTAGCGAACATGATGCGCAGCAAATAGCCAAAGAAGACATGAATGGCGGTCCGACGCTGGGCGAATATGTCAGGGAACTCACCCAGCGACTCTACAAGAATGGCAAGCACCGGTCTGCCGAAATATATACGTGCACCTTGCACAGTTTCATGAAATTCCGGAAAGAGAAAGACCTGCTGATTAGCCAACTCGACAGCCTCATCATGGAAGATTACGAGAGTTATCTGAGAAAGAACGGTCTCACGCTGAACACCATCTCTTTTTACATGAAGCGTCTACGAGCTATCTACAACAAAGCCCTGGAGCAATATGGGCTAGAAGACCGCAAACCCTTCGCCCACTCTTTCACCAAGAACCCCCCGACTGCCAAAAGAGCACTTACAGCGGAAAACATCCATCAGATAGTCGCTGCAACAACCGTCACCGAGGAGGAAGCACTGGCGAGAGATCTCTTCCTCTTCAGTTTTTATACCCGAGGCATGTCGTTCGTAGATATCGCCTTTCTTGAAAAGGGAAGCATCAAGGACGGGCAACTTATATACAAGAGAAAGAAAACGGGTAAAGAACTGAGGGTGGCATGGCGTCCCTGCATGCAAGAGATTGCAGACCGCCACCCTTCACTCGACGGCAAGCATCTGCTGGGTATCGTCAACCAGAACGTGGTTACCGATGTCAGGAAACAGTATCACTACCGCCAATGTAGGGTGAACAAGGCATTGCAGAAGTTTGCCCGGCGCATCGGCATGCCGATGAAAGTAACGATGTACTGTGCCCGCCACTCCTGGGCTACCATCGCCAAGGAGAAGAACATCCCCATCAGCGTGATAAGTGACAGCATGGGGCACAACTCAGAGAAAATCACGCGCATCTATCTGAAAAGTATCAATGACGATGTGATAGACAGATACAACGATATGCTTATCGAAGCTATCAGTATATGAGAGGGAGGTAGAGTTTTTCCGCCAACGATGCAGGAGAAATTACGTCACGTCGTAGCAGTAGCTACGTCACGACGTTACAACCACTACGTCCCGACGCAGTGACAGCTACGTCGTGACGCAGTTTCAGGAGCATCCTGCCCATTATCAAGTAAGGCTCTTTTGAAGTTCAAAAGAGCCTTTTTTGAATCTAAAGTAAGCCTCGCTTCCATTTTTGGTGATAAAAAGACGAAAAAGGGGTTATATTGAATGCAAAAAAACTTGTTTTGTTCAGTTGTTGCACCAAGCGTTCCAATGAATAGAAAAACTAAAAGCAAGCAAGAAGCACCTGAATATCAGCTAATTATACCGGTTTTTGGCATACCTAGGGTGTGGCAATAGGTGACAATAAGGTGACAATAGAAATAGGGTCTGTTGTCACCATTAAACCATTGTATACCAGTAAGTTAATATGCGTGTGGCAAATGTGGCAATAAAATCGAGAAAAACTTTTTCTCATGCAGATATTTAGGGTTACCTTTCCATTCCATAGCATATCTCCTGGCTGGAGATATGATAAAAACAATAAGAACTGAGTGGCGATAAAAAGCCACGATATAAGAACGATAAAAAATAACTTTTCTAAGAGGACCTTTGAAACTGAAAAAGAACTTTTCTAAGAGTTCAGACTCTTTTCATCAAACGGAACTCTTAATTCGATATAGAGAATTAATTAATAACTTCCTGCCGAAAGGCTAGGAAAATCGTATAACTTTATAAATTATTACCGTATGAAAAGAAAGTATTTTAGCGCGCTGCTTATGGGTGCATTGACAATTGCCTCGGTAAGCACATTTACTTCTTGTAAAGACTACGATGATGACATCAGCGGTTTGCAAAAGCAAATCGATGCAAACAGGTCTACTATTGAGGAACTTTCACAGTTGATTAAGGCTGGTAGCGTCATTACTGATGTCAAGCAGGCTACAAGTGGTGTTACCGTTACTCTTAGTGGCGGAAAGACCTTCTCAATTACTAATGGGTTGGATGGCGCTCCTGGTACTGCATGGACTATAGGTGCCGATGGTTACTGGTATGAGAATGGTAAAAAGACAGACAACTTGGCTCGCGGTCCTCAGGGCGAGAAAGGCGAGAAGGGTGATGCAGGCACAGGCACATCCGCTGCATCTTATGAGTACTATGTCCCTAATGCAGAGAGCGGCTACTTCGATATCTATAAGAATGGTGAGAAGGTAGCTCAGAGCAACATTAAGTTCGTTCAGGAGGTTAGCAATACAATTACAGCAGTTAAGGACAATAAGACTTTGACTCTCTGCGGTGTTGCTGGTGGTGAAGGCCAGAATAAGACCGTTGTTATTTCTTTGTCAGGTACATTGAGCAGCCTTAGCTTCCGTCCAGAGCTCTACCTTGAGGGCATCGAGACTATTCCTTATGCCTGGTTGTCGGGTGATGTTCTGAAGTCAGTAAATGCAACTACTGGTACTAACTATCAGACTAAGGCATATGCTTATGTTAATGGTACAGACTGGATAGTGAATACAGTTGCTAGTCCATTCCAATATGGTCCAGCTTGGGAAGTGCAGTACGATGCAAGCCCATGGAATGCAGATGTTCAGAAGGAAGACCTTGCTGGTTACAATGTAATCCGTGCAACAGTTAATACACGTGCGGCAGTTTCTGATCTTGGTGAGGTTTCTTCTCCAGCTTTCGCATATCCTGGTGAGAATGGTGGTCGTCAATTGTTCAGTATGGATAATGGTACTGGCGTTTTGACAGCAGGTTTGCAGATTGCGAAGCCTTGGAATCTTAACGTAAACTCTACCGCTGTTGGTTCTAACGATGCTAATACAGTCGCTTTGCGTGTTAAGAACAATGAAGGTAAGGAAGTTGTTGCTGACTACGCTTTGGTTCAGCCTGAGGAGACAATCGTTGATGGTTTGGTATGGAGCCAGGAACCATCTTGCACATTAGAGAATGGTACTACATACGTAACAACAAATGCTGATGAGGCTTGTCCAAACGGTGACACAAAGAATCATATTTGGGATAACCCAGATGAGGCTTTGGCTGTTAAACCAACTTTGAGCATTTTGTATAATGATCCTGTAGGTGTTGATTTGAACGATTACGTTGCTATTCGTTTGAAGAAGACTTTGAACGCTAAGACCGGTGCTACAAATGAGTACTTTACTGTAACTCCAGAAAATGCTAAGCAGTGGGGTCTTACATTTGAGTTCAAGAATGTTCAGTACAAGCTTGATACCAATACTACAAGCGAGGATAAGTTCTTGGAGGCTGGTGATAGTAATGGTAAGTTCCATGCTGTTAACCCAATGGTTGATGGTACAACTAATAACGAGAAGGCTGCTGTAGGTCGTGAGCCATTGGTACAGGTTCTCGTTAAGAATACTAAGAATCAGGTAGTATTGGATGGTTATATCCATCTTTATATTACTACAGAGGCTAAGCCAAACCAGAAGAATGAGTTGTGGCCAATGCAAACTGTTCAGTTCGATCCATGTAATGCAAATGATGTCTTCCAGACAACATGGTTGGAGTTCAATGACTACGTTCTTACACAGAACATGAACATGAGCAAGGAGACATTCGATCACGAGTATACTCCAGATTTGAATGCTGCAGGTACCGCCTTCAAGCAGTTCGCTGATTGGAAGGAGAAGGGTGAGCAGGATGTAAATGTTAATGCTCTCGGTGACGTTCTCTACAAGGCCAATACAGTAGGTAACACTAACCACACATGGCGTTGGGTTATCACTCCAGAGGAGATTGAGGCTAAGTTGCATCATCAGGCTTCTGTAACTCTTACAACTTGGATCCGTTTCAAGGCTAAGGATAAGGTTTCTGCTGCATATCCATATGTATACATCAAGTTGGTTACTACAATCAACAATAAGAAGACTAATACATACGCATTCGGTGACAAGAATAGTGCATACTGGTTCGATAATAACAATGCTGTAATCTTCGACGTTTACAATCCATCTAATGGTGGTGATATCGAAGTTATCAATCGTGGTGTACGCTCTACATTGCTTGAGAATAAGGAAAGCTTCAATGCACCTAACCACAGATATTACTTCATCCCTAAGTCTGTAGTGATTACATCTCAGAGTGGTGTTAAGTATACTTTGATTCCTAAGTCTTCAAATGGCTTGTACAATAAGGTATACTGCAAGTTGGTAACTGCACCTGTTGCTGATATTCACAACTATGATGATGCTGCTACTGTATTGAAGACTTGTGCTCTTGATTTGACTAAGGGTGCTTATGCAAACAATAAGCTTTATGCTGTAAGTGGTGGTGTTGAGACTTTGGTTGCTACAATCAACCCTACTACAGGTGAGATTAAGCTTGACAAGAATCCTGTAACTAAGGCTATCTTCAATGCTGTTGGTTATGCTAAGGATCACGCAAATGCTTACAAGCAGCTGCACGCTCATGTAGGTATCGCTACTGGTAATACTTGTAATGTTGTTGAGGAAACTACTAACGACAAGTTTGTTGCTAGCTGGTTGCGTCCTATCAACCTTATCAAGTACACCAAGCCAGCTGTTGATGCTAATACAAACGGTAACGAGATTAACGTTCTTGATTGCGTTAAGTTGTATGACTGGCGTGGTTGGAAGAATTCTGAGACTGAGGCAGACTGTGTTGCTAACCAGAGTAACATGTGGGGGGACAACTGGTGGTTCTGGGCATACTACAATGTAAACAAGATTACATTGGATCTCAGAAATAATAAGGTAAAGACCAACATGCACAATGGTACATGGCAGACTTTGGATAAGGTAACTAGTATGTTGTCATTGAGCGCTGGTAAGAATCTTGCTACTGCTCAGAAGAACACCTTCGTTCCATTCACATTCGATTTGACAGGTTTGAATGAAGCAGATCGTAATGCTGAGGTTAAGGGTAAGTTGAATGCTGCTGTTGGTAAAATCTTCTACACTAACAATGGTAGCGTAGTTAAGCAATTCGAGATCACTATCCCTGTAATTATCAGCTATGAGTGGGGTGATATCCAAAGTGAGGTAACCATTACAGTTGATCCTACTATCGGTCACTAATAAGTTATAAAATAATTTATAAGCTCTAATTTGAGGGTGTGTCTATAGAGCAGGCACACCCTCTTTTACTTTTGAAGAACCATTTTTTAACGCAAAAAATATGAAAAAGATAACTTTATTTATTGTTTTGGTTGCTAGTATCATAGGTATGGTATCTTGTAAATCCAAAAAAGAATCACGAGAGCAGAGAGTTGAGGAATTTAGATCGGAATTGACAAAGGAAGATACTGCTGCTATGCTTCATATTTGCGATCAAGCGATGAAAGATTTAAAGGCTAAGAAAATTGATAAAGTCCTGGCTTCAATGTATGAATATACTGATTCTACAAAAGAACTGAAATCTTTGAGTAAAGAGACAGAGAAAAGATATCGCCGCCTATTTACTATGTTCCCGGTTCTTGAATATGAAAGAAAGTATTATTCATTCCAATTGGAAGGTTGTAATGATGTAAAATACGATGTTGTGTTTGCCACAGCAGAACAAGCAGGTACAGCAGAACCTGCTAAGACTGCTTACATGTTCAACCCAGTTAGAATCAATGGAGAATGGAAGCTATGCGTTAAAACTGCCGATGATGAGTTCGACAAGGAAATGCATTAACAAAATAAATTAAATTAGTATTATTATGAGACAATTATTATCAATACTGATGTTGTTCCTTTCTGTTTCTGTCTTTGGGCAGAAACAGAAAGAGGCAATATTTGATTTTTCAAATCCTTCCTATTTGAATCTAACAGGTGATGGTGATATAAATCTAAATTCATCGGATTTCACCAAGGGTAAAATTAAAATGTCTTTTGCTCGTTTAGAGAATTCTTTTGGTGTTTATTACCTTAATAATAATGGTGACTACAACCTCCAGGTATTTAGAGGTGGCAGAGTGCTATTAGAGGGAATAAAAGACGCAGCCATTCAATCAGTTTCTTTTACTTTTAGTAATTTTGGTGACTTTACTGTTGTTGATAAGGAAACCGGTATATGGGACTCTAATGAAGGTATTTGGAACTGTAATGGCGATAATAATGTCCAAAGTGTGATGTTTAAGAACAGTGGTGATGCATCATTAATAAAAACCGTTAAGGTTACCTATATTGAAATTGCAGAAGTTTTAGTACCTATCGTAGAATCTTCTCAATTTAAGGTATCTTCATTCAAGGATTTAACATTGAAGTTTGCTTCTGATATGACCAAAAAGGGAACTTCTGAACTCAAGATTGAAGGTCCAGATGGAAGTCATCCACTTCTTGTGAATGTTGATAAATCTACAGTAAAATTGTCTGTTGACAAAGCTATTGCTACAGATGGAACCTATACCATTCAGATTCCTAAAGGTTACTTTGCAGACAAAGATGACTATTCCAATAAGGCTCTCACCTATACTATTGTAGTAGACACCCCAAAGAATATTCTTAATTTTGAGAGCGTAAATCCTATTCAAGGTGAGATAGAAAGGTTGTTAAATCCTATTACTTTATCTTATGGTGAAAGTATCAAGGATTTCTCGGCTGATCTTATCATGAAGAAAGATGGTGAGAATGATATCCCAATCACCTTGAAAAGAAATGCAGCGAATAGCAAACAAGTAGATATTACATTCGATATACCTGAGGGAATTACCGAGAAAGGTATCTATACCATTGAGGTTCCTGAAAAGACCATCACTAATCAGTTAGGTAAGTTATACAATCCTACATTTGTATTGACTTATAAGGTTGGATACATTTCCGATTCTGAAACGATGAAGAAGGCAAAAGCCTTGCTTACTCAGAAAGGTATCGGTTATCCTGCTGTTGACAGTGAAAGTAGAGTAGCACTTGAAAATTTGACTACAGCTACAGAAGTTCCTTCTGATGAAGAACTGGCTAAGGCAATTGCTCGTTTCTATAAGGAAACAAAGGTTGAATTGCCTACTGTTGGTAAATGGTATTATATTTCTAACTTGAGTCCTGCAGGTAAATCTCTCTATTTGAAGATTGATGGAGAAGGCACTATTGGTGTTACAGAAAAGAAAGACGATGCTACAGCCTTTGAGGTGGCAGAGCCAATGTTGTTCAAGACAATTGAAGGTAAGTATCTTTTCCCAGCTGCAAAGTTGCAGGGTGATGCTACAGATAAGGTATTGAAACTTGAAAAGCTTGCTATCAGTGATTTGGATATCACCAAGCAGATGGGATTGCTTAATCTCTATGGTTACTTTAATACCACACCATTAGGAAAGGTATTGAATGCTTATCTTGCGGTAAATCATGAAAAAAATGAGTTGATTACTGATGATCATGACTCTGCACCTACCTTTACTGAAGCTTACTCTACTGCAACACAATTCGTTGAGACTGTAAAGCCTGACCGATTGATTGACATGAAATATACAGCAAAGCCTACTGATATCCGTGATAGTATGGATGAACTGACTCTTACATTTGATGAGAAGGAGGGCTTGAAAATGGAAGAAGGTTCAGTTGCAAAGCTCTGTAAGGAAGATGGAACAGAAATAAAGTCATTGAAACTCACTGTAGATGCAGAAAAAGCAAATGTAATTCATATTGATGTTGCTTCTGTAGAAAATGGCAAGTATCTGATTGCTTTCCCAGAGGGTGCTTTAAGTTACAAGGAGTCTGGTATTGAATACAAAAACAATAAGATCAATGTTGCAATCAAGGTAGAGAAGACAGTGATTACACCTGAAGACTTCTTCAACTATACTTATAGCGGAATGTATTACAGTCCGGTAGCAGATGTCATTAAAGATGTTGACTTGAACAACTTTACCATTGGCAACTCTCATTATAATTATCCAGACCAACCACAGGGTCTGATGGTTGACGAGACCAAAGAGGTTCTTTTGATGCAGATTGATTTGGGTAAGTTGATTCGCAAGGGTCATTTCAAGCGAGTAGATGCAATGCCAGGTGTAGTAGATTGTCCAGAAGCTTATCAGATTGTATTGGATTCACCAATTCTTGAAGGTGAATTGAAGGCTGATATCTATACATTCGTTATGCCAAAGGCTACCTATGGTGACTATAACTTTGGTAAATATCTGCAGGATCCCGCTTCTGTCACTCCAGAGCAGTGCTATGTGAATAAAGAGTATACTGTTTCCTTTAATATCAACAATGACAAGGCAACAGGAATCAGAAATGTAAAGGTGGATGGTGTTAAGAATGGTATTATCTACGACATTTATGGTCGCAAAGTTACCAAGATCAACCAATCTGGCATTTACATTATTAATGGCAAGAAAGTTATTAAAAAATAATTTTAATAGTATTAAGTTATGAAACCAATGAAATTATTTATGGCATCAGCTATGCTCGCTATGGGCACTGCCGCTATGGCGCAAGCATCCTACACAGACAAGGATGGAAACGAATATCAGTTTAAGCGTCACTGGTTTCTGGATGTTCAGGCTGGTGGGC
>ERZ773170.1236-NODE-1236-length-20196-cov-423.450524_pt1 | contig 20196 bp, 22 predicted proteins | sample MGYA00581002_ERZ773170 | MGnify/ENA primary metagenome ERZ773170 (study PRJEB29015, sample SAMEA2737811) | human gut metagenome | biome: human gut; feature: human-associated habitat; material: faeces | place: China | collected 2012 ... | reverse complement strand
ATGTATATTTATAAACAAGCAAGTTGATATTTATTCACTTGCGAAACTTCAGTAAATAATACGACTCGTGTATTTAATAAGTTATGGAAGACAGAAGAAACTGCCATAAAAGCTTTAGAGTGCAAAGTTATGGATACAATTTATAAACTAATTGAAGTTTTTGGCTCTTGTGATATTGTTGCACGAAAGTATAAAAATGGTGAACGAAATAAACAGTTTAACCGTGTTCTCTTGGAAGTCTTAGTTTATTTCTTTGATAAAGTGGACAAAACAAAGTTGACAAAAGAAAATAATCATAATTTTGTATTGGCATATAAAAAGTTATTTGAAGTTGATGCTGATTTTCAAGCAACAATTGATGGATCAACAAAAAATATGGAAAATTATAAAATTAGATATTCTCGAATCCAAGATATAGTTAATGAAGTATATGGATTAAAACTTGTGTCTCCTTTTGAATATGTCGAGCAAAGAGTTAAATGACCGCTTTTCAGCTTTAGAGGATCACATTGCTGAATTGTTGATTCGCTATATTGATACCCATAAAGATCCTATGGAGCATCCTTCGGATTATAGCCTTGATGTACATTCCTTTTGTATTTTGTCTCATGCAGCTTTTGAGGAATTTATAGAGGATGTAACTTTATATTCTGTCGATAGGATAGAAAGTGAGTTTAAGGGTAATCCGAGGAAATTTTCTTATGCCACATTATGCCTATTGCATTTTGATGATCATCAGAAAAGTATCAATGATGAAAGTCAATGGCCTGATATTTTCAATGACTATTTGCTAAAACGGATTTCTGGAAGAAAAAGTGAACTTAGTAGATATGCTATGCAAGAAAATCATGGTATAGATATCAAATATTTGCGTAAACTACTTCTGCCAATAGGCATTGAGGTTCCAAGAAACCCAAATGAAACTTCTGCTTTGGCTCAACTAAAATCAATACGCGGTGCATATGCACATTCTTATGCCAGAAATCAAAAACCGATTTCTCCCGAAGATGCTGAAAAAATAGTGTATGATGTTTTAGGTATGGTAAAACATATTAAAGATAAGGCTATTCATATGTCTTATTATTTGGTATGACTGTAGTAGGTGATCATATACTAAAATATATCTTCTTGTATAGGTTCAAAGAGAGCTGTTGTTGATAGTATCTGCGAATCGGTATCATCAATTTTGATTTTGCCATTACTCTTGGAGTGTAACAACTCAGCCCTATTGAAGTCCCCCTATGGGCATGAGTAGTTACACTATAAATGTTGCTTAATTAAAGTCTTAGTACAATGAATATAAAAGAAACATTCGACAATCTTTATGATAGAATTGTAAGTTCAGAACATAAGCAGGTTGCTTATTGTTTATATGACATTATTCAGTTGAAGATGGTGGCGCCAGAGCTGATGAATTATAATAATTCATTTTACAAGGATATTAAAGAGTTTATTCATCACTATATTTTGGCTGTCGAATTAGAAGGTTATGGATATGACTCGGTTTCTATTGATAAGGTGCTATATGCGATAAGATTTCTTTCTGAATATAATGAGAAGTCAAAGCTCTTACAATTTACATGTTTAAAGTTGCATAAAGCTGGATTTGACGAAGAAGTAGATTTGATAAAAAGTGAGCAAAAGAAACAACTTATACAGTCTGTTATTCATAGCTCTTCTTATATAGAAAGATTTAAAGCACTTTTGTATTGTTGTTTTTATAATGTTTGGACTATTTTAGTAATGAGTCTCTTACTTATTGTGAGTTACTATATTCTCACTTTGCCATTGTTGGACGAGAGTGAAGCATGGTTTGTTATAGTAGGCAATAAATATGAAGAAAATTTGTATTTGAATCATTTGGCAAATATTTTGGGTAGTATTTTCGGGTTTAATAATGATGTTTATTGTCAACCAGCAACGTTCGGCACAGAAATGATATTAATCTTTTATAAGGTTATGGGAAGTGTGATAGTTTCTGGTTGCCTATTGAAATACATAAGTAGATATTTATATTTGAAAATTCTAGAGTATGAAGAGTGAAAATATAAAACTAGGAGATGTCGTTTTGTTGACATATCGCCTTTTTGCAGCTGTCTATGGATTTATTATATCTAAACCAATTGAGGTTAATGTCTTTGGTCAAAATTTTGATATATTATGGCTATTCTTATTGATCTATATATGTCTTCAAATATTAATAATAGCCTACTTCAGAAATAGAAGTATAAAATCTATTGTAGGTCAGCTCGTTGATTTAACATTGGTTGTTGGCTGGAATTGCATAAATCCACAAATTGATTTTTATGCTGTTAGTTTTTTTATCTTATTACTTCTATGTGCAGATAACACTAATAAACTGTCTTTAAGACTACCGATATTTATAGGATTACCTGTAATATTATCCGTTTTAAATCATGAGTATTCTTTAAAAATATTATGGCCCTTTTCATTTTTCTTGCTATTTGCATATATAAATTATAAAGTATTTCAAATAGGACGGGAAAAGCAAAAAATAGAGGAGATGATAGATGATTTATTCTTAAAGGTTGGAAGCAAACCTTATCAGCTTTATCAAAATTTGATTCAGATGCTGAAAAAGGCGAGTTATAAAATCTTTATTGATGATATTTATTGTTTTAGATGGAGCAAAGGGCACTTTTATATAGTTAATGGAACGAAATTTGTTTGGAGTTACAAAATATTGGAGTCTGATGTTGCATTAAAGAAAATTTTTGAATCTGAAGTATATCAAAATTTTAAAATTGAAATTGGTGGTTATAAAGAGGATAACCTATGTTTTGTGGTGCATCCTAATATGGATGAATGTGTATATCTTTACGTCTTAATTTATGACAGAAAGTCATTTATTGAAAATTATTATGTACAGCGTCTATTAAGACAATTCTTTTATCGAATATCTAGAATACAAGAAGCCGATTGGAATTTTAAAAGTCAACAGATTGAAGAATTATCAGCTCTAGGAAAAAAAATGAACTATGTAAATGCTTCGATGAATACATTGCACTTTATTCGTAATAAGTTGTCTCCATTGAAAAATTATTTGGCAATGTATGATGACTACATCAATTCGGATGAGATTCGCCAGAAAAAGATAAAACCTTTTTTGGATGCAGAACTGAAAAATATGAGGGACTCTTTTAGAATGATAAACAAAAGAGCTGATAAATTACTGGAGGAGCAACAGAATCCTTTTGTATATAGTTCGACAAAGAAATATGGTCTTCAACAATTATTTTCTGAAATAAAAAAAGTTTGGCAGTCGTATGGTCTAAACGAGGACAATATTGTTGTTTCTCTTCAAAAGAAAATTGAAGGTAAGCATAAATCTGTCTTTTATAATATAGAAGGATTAATCCTTGTGTTAGACAATTGGATATCTAATATAGTTGAGCATGGCTGTCAAAGTTATGGGCTTGAAATTATTGAGGAAGATTTGGATGTCCTTGTTTTGTTTTCCAATCTGCATAAGATGAAAAAACATGAATGTGAGCATTTGATTACCATATTTAATAATAATGATCGCTTGGAAATAAATAAACGAAATTATCATGGATTGCAGGTTATAAAAGAAGTACTTACTCAAATGAACATAGATTCTGAGTTATGTACAATTGAAGATAATCTTGTTTTGAAAATAAAACTATTTAAATTAGTGGAGGATGTAAAAAATGAAGAAAGTACTAGTGATAGAGGATGAGTTTAGAGAAGTGCAGGTCGCTTTTGAATATGTAAATGATTTGTGCTTGAATAGTGAGCTTGAAATTATTAACGTCGCAAAGTCACAAGATGTGGATTTCACTAAGATTTCAGAATATGACTATGTATTTCTGGATATTACATTGGCCAAGAAAAGTCAAATGGATGGTTATGGAATCTTAAAGAAGATAGAAAGGGAGAACATACCAATTCAAAAACTTGTTATTATGACAGGTAATGGCAAAATCTCAGATGTATTGAAGGATAGAGGAATAACAAACGATTATCACAAATTAATAAAACCATTAGATTATCAGGAATTAAAATCTATTTTTACCGAATAGAAAAAAATACTGAGGACACTTAATTATGCTACTCATCATGACGATAGTGGGTGGAGCGGTTGCTCCAGTAATCATGGGGTATATTGCGGATACTACGGGGAGTATGGCGATAGCCTTTCTCATACCATTGGTATGTTATGGGGGTGATTGGAGGGTATGCTGCAATGACGAGATGCTCTTCGACTGATGTCGAGAGAGGCTGAAAGAGTGATGAATTTAGGGAAATGCTTCCCTACCCAATGATAAGTTTGTTTCAGGGGTTTGGGGGGTAGTATCCCGTTTTATGATGTGTGATTATGGAAAATATTGTTAGGCCTCGGTTGAATGACTATCATGGAATTCTGCTGCTCCAAGATAAGGTTGATTTTGTTATACCATTCTTGGATGAAGATATTCCATTGTATGTTGATCCTTTTTTGTTGTGGAAATCTCCATCTCAAATGGATAATGGATTACATGATTCAATCATACAAAATTTCAACCATTTGGGGTATTTAGTAAAACAGGGAAAAGAGAAAGATGCATTAAATCTCCTCATTGGACTTTCGGAATGTGAAGCTGTTGGTCTTGGTACATCTAAGACGAGGAAAGGGTATCGTATTGGGGAAAAGGTTGCCAATGATATTCTGAAACTATTTAGCGATATTCCTCAACTAAAGACTAATGGATTTACTCACATAGAAGAGGTACAACTGTTGGTCGGACAAATCGCGAAGGACAGAATCAGTGATATTGCTTGTAATCTTATTTCATCTTTCCTCATTGATTACACAATACAAAGGTGCGAAGAAAACAAAATTCCCATGGAACGAGTAGCCATAGAGTCTGTATATGATTCTAAGTCACATACTCTGAAAACAGAAATGGTATTTCTTCCTGTTAATCCTAATACTAAACAGCCCATTCTGTTGGTTCCCAAACGTTGGTTACGCTTTTCATCATGGATAGGAATGGATGATTACTATTCAAATTACTATTCGGAAAATGTTGATAAAGGGGCGTTTTTCAAAGACAGAATAAGAATTATAGATTACAATAGACGAAATTATGATTTCGTAAAAGGATATATCGAAGCAAAAGAGCGTTCAAATGCGGACTGCCATAACGATCCATTGTTTATGCAGCTTCCATTGACTTCTGCTAAACGTAAAATGCATGAGATTACCAAACTACCAACAGGAAAGGAAAACAATGCCGATAAGAAATACGAAGGATATGTAGTCCAGTTGTTGGCATCCTTGTTATATCCTCATTTGGATTTTGCACAAGGACAGTGTCGAACTGAATCAGGCACTCAAATCAGGGACTTGATATTTTACAACAATCAATCTATCCCTTTTTTTAAGGAGTTGTATGATACCTATGGTTCAAAACAGATTGTCTTTGAGTTAAAGAATGTGGAAGCTTTGAATAGAGACAATGTGAACCAACTGAATCGGTATTTGAATGATAACTTGGGAAAATTTGGCGTGTTTGTTACACGGCACAAGCCGCCAAAAAATATTCAAAAGCATTTGATAGACATTTGGTCTGGACAGCGAAAGTGCATCATTGTACTTGATGATACTGACTTACAGATGATGACTGACATATTTGAAAACAAGCAACGTTTACCTTACGAAGTCATCAAAAAGAAATATTGTGAATTTATGAGAAAATGTCCAACTTAAAATAAAAATTTGACAATGGAAGCAAAAAATGTATTAGAACAAGTAAGAACATTGAAATTTGAGTTTCAGGCATTATCAAGCAAGAAACCAAATGATACTCTTAATAAATTTAAAGTGAAATACGTCAATCAAACTTTGACTGATGCTAATAAAGTACTTGGTGAAGATAAACCATATAAAGACTTTGACGTATTTTGTGACGAAGATCTTCCTACAAATAGTGATGTTCTGATGATATTAAGTTTATATTTAAATAAATTGGCTGTCCATGCATAGAAAAGATGTTGAGCGGTATGATGAATTAAATTCTAAACTAATATCGCTAAAAGGAGACATTGCGTTGCTTTCTGCAAAGAAACCTAACGAAACTGTCAATGAGTTCAAATTGAAATTAATCAATAAAATGTTGGCTCAAATTAATGATTTGATAAAAGAATTCAAGCCTGAAAATGATTTTGAGGCTTTTGATCTTGATGTGTTGCCGACAAATAGTGATGTCCTAATGATGTTAAACCTGTATTCGAATGGTATGCGCAGATTCAAGGATGCAAATTCTATTGAGAACTCAAAAATGGATGAGTGGAATACTAAGTTTACCTCCAAAGTTTGGGATATTGAAGATTAAACATATATAATTTGACCTATGCCAAAATCAATTTTTAGAATTCTCGCATTCAAATGTTTGCGACCAACCTATACTGTAGAAGGGGAACTTCATTATGTTAGTCGTATGCAACGTTCCTTAGCCAAGGAAAGCAGATGGTACACCTTTTATAATAAGGCATCAATATCTGAAGATGGACGAACGGTCGTTATACCCAATGGTTTTACTGAAGACACCATGCTGTATGATTCTGGCAGTATAAGTGTAAGCATTAGTGCCATTGTTGGCGAAAATGGAAGTGGCAAGAGTTCAATCCTTGATATGATGGTAAGAACTTTGAATAATATTGCCACTGCCTTCCTTGGAGAAAAACCTCAATATGCAGCTGCAGAACATGTACATTACATAGAATATGTATATGGAAGTATTCTCTTTTTGCAAGGTCATGAGATTAAGAGAATAGATGTTGAAGGAAGAAAGATACAATTAGTACATTACAGAGTTTACAATGGTAATGGAGTTGCACAAGATAGGATAGAGTATCATATGAGTAATAAGGAAGTTTTACTTGATGTACGAAATAACAATGTAAATAACTTGTTGTCTCGAAGGACACAAAGCATGAGGAAACTTGCAAAACTTTTCTATACTATTGTTTGTAACTATTCCCTTTACGCATACAATCCAAGTGACTATTGGGAAGAATATACCAACGAGGAACGTATAGATAAGATTCGTCCTAAGCAGAATTATCTGAAATATCCATATCTTAGGTGTTGGTTGACAGGACTGTTCCATAAAAACGATGGTTACCAAATGCCTTTAGTACTGAACCCTATGCGAATGAATGGCGTTATTAATGCTCCAAAAGAGAACAGACTAGCCAAAGAAAGATTACTGTCTATGCTCTTCTATAAAGAGGACAATAACGAAAATGCCAGCTATTATCCATTCAGAATCATAAACAAAAACCATGTTATTGTAGCTTTATCCCTGAATGGTTTACGTGATGAGAATTATATTTGGACGAGAGATTGGATGATAGAAAAAGGACTGTTTGGAATCCGCAGTCGTTTATATAGAGACTTTGAAAGGATTAGCAATGAAATTGTTAACTATTTGGTAGATATGGAAGGAATAGATACCAATGGAGCCAAGCACAAGCTAGCTTGTCGATATGTTGTCTATAAAATTCTTAAGATAGGAAAAAACTACAAGAAGTATAATAAAATCCTTAGTAACCTACGCAAAGCCAATCGTAGTTTGGACTTACTGCATCATCACATAGATGAGTTGTTATATGATTATTCCCATATAACTATGAAGCTTAGGCGTACTCTTATGTATCTTGAAAGCGAAATCTATGATGATGGTAGGCAAGTAAATAAACTTAAAGATATAGAAGAAAAAGCAAAGACTTTCATTGCTGATTATAACCAATTTAACGGGTTACCACATAGAGAATTAGCAGATTTTTTGCCACCTCCCATATTTGATATAGAATTTCAAATTGTAAAACGTGAAAATATTGACGAGAATGGCAACTATAATGAACAAAATATTATTCCGTTCTGGAGCCTAAGTTCTGGAGAGCGGCAAATAGCATACATTATCAGCAATTTTGTCTATCATGTTGTAAATATCAACTCTGTTCATTATAACGAAGTTGATGTGGTGGCGAACCAACCTCTGCTAAAATACAAGTATATCAACGTGATATTTGATGAAATTGAGTTGTTTTTTCATCCAGACCTTCAACGTCGTTTTCTTTTCCTTATCGTTGAAGCGTTGAAAAGTATTCATATTGAATATATAGAAGGTATAAACATATTATTGGTTACTCATTCTCCTTTTGTTTTGAGTGATTTACCTAAGAGCAATGTGCTTGCGCTATCGAGAACAAATGAGGATGTTGTAGGGGAAACTTTCTGTGCCAATATTCAAGAGATGTTAGGCCAAAACTTCTTTATGGAATATTCCATGGGCAAGATTGCACAAAAACAAGTCGAGGAAATATTCTGCACATACAATCATATTGCAGGAAATGAACATGTTGAAATCAGCGAGGAGGATTGGAAAAGATTTTCATATGTTACAAGCATTGTTGGTGATGAGTACCTTCATTCATCTCTGTCAAGAGTTATGAAGATTCTTGATAGCTATAGAAATGGGAGGATTGGGCAATGATAAAAATGAATTATGGTGATGGTGAACATCGAAAGATGTTGGAACAAAGTTTTGTAGCTTTACTTGACAATGAAACAGACCGCCAGAAAGAATGGGTAAGACTGCGCAAAAAACTGTATGGTATTGATCCAACATTTAAAACGCTTCTTCCTACTCAAATGAAGAAGATTATGATTCTATCTTTTGATAAATTGGCTGACATTTATGAAAAATATACTGCTTTGGGTTATAAAAAAGGAGTAGAGTTGCATGATGACCTAAAAGTCTTATTCAGCTATGAGGCAAAAGAAACAAATAGTAAAGGGCATAAATACAATGCTATGCGTTCTGCATTTGTAAGCTTCTTTACAGATAAGAAAAATGGATTCAACCTTCATACATGCTATTACTGTGATATGTCATACATCAATTATTTTGCATACAAAGGAGGGAAAAGAACACAATTCGACTTAGACCACGTGCTTGATAAGGGACGTTGCCCTATTGTTGCTTTGAGTTTATATAATTTTGTACCTTCATGTCCGACCTGCAATGGTCCACACATAAAAGGACAAAGGCATTTGGTAGCAAATCTTGCTCAAAGAATTAAACTAAGTCCGACATCAGAACAATATGATTTTGAAAACCGAGCGCATTTTTGGGTAAGACCAGTTTCTGGCATTGTGAAAAATGTTGGTTTTTTGAAGCATCAAAATGACTATATGCTTGATATAGATACAAGTATGGATTCTGATTATGAAAAGGAAATCGACTTATTCTTTTTGCGAGACAGATATAACTTCCATAAATGTGAAGCACTTAGATTGGAAGATTTGAAAAGACAATACACTCCTGCTAAAATAAAAGAAATGGCGCGAATCATTTGTAATATAGGGAAAAAACAAACAAAAACGACCAATCTTGTTGCAAATGCTGTTATCCAACAAATTAGAGCAGACATATTTGAAAATGATTTCATGAATAAACAGCATCGTACTTTCGGAAAACTACATAATGATATACTCAATGGATAATATCACCCAACACAAATCATTCCTCTGGCACCTCGATTTCGAGCCATTCACCTGGCACACCTTCTACGGAGAGCAATGTCCGCCATTCGTTAACGAAGAGAACAAGGAGGCATGGCGACGCTATCTGACAATAGTCATCAAGAAGCATCTGAAGGCAGAGGTGATGAATACACCTGAATTCAGAGATATTGAAATGTAAACCACCAATACAGCGTAAGGTGGGTTAAATGAAAAATATTATCTTTGTAACCGTTTTAAAATTTACATAAAATGGAAAGCAAAGAATATTTTGAAAAGGTGATGCAGGACTACAACCAGAACCGAAAGGGACGTAGCCTGCGTAAGTATTGCAAAGATGAAGCAGTCGATTATGACTGGCTCATCCAGTACAAGAAGAACTATCCTTTACAGGAGAAACAGCAGGAGCCATCGCAAGATGCTTTCATACCTATTACTATAAAGGATGTTGCTCCAAAGCCAACAACCTGGCAAGTGGAGACCTTAATTCTGAAATCTCCTTATGGAGAGCAGATAGAGATAAAGAGTAACAGTTTGTTTGTCGTGGCAGAATTGCTGCATAAAATGTCGCAGCCATGATAAACTTTGATAGCAGAACTAAGTTTTTTATGAAGTCCACTCCTACCGACATGCGTAAGGGATATGAAGGATTGGCTTCTATAGTGCGTGATGTCATGGGACATAATCCTCGAAATTACAATGAGGCTTTTGTCTTTTATTCCAAGGACTATCGCAAGGTAAAAATCTTGCATTATGATATAAATGGTTGGGTTCTTTGCTCGAAGTGGTTTACTGACGGTAAGTTTCTCAAGCCGGAGTTCGAGAAATGCAAGATTACGCATGAGTTATCAAGGGAAACTTTGATATTGATGATGTCTACGTCGGTTCAGACAAAAATTAGAATATGAGTATACAAGATAAAATATCAGCATTGGAAGCAGAAATTGCTGCCGCCAATGCCCGTATAACTAAGGCAAAAGCCCAAACTGCTGCTGCCGAGCGGAGAGCGGCCGAGCATAGTGCCCGTGCCTCCAAAAACGAGAATGAAGTGCTAAAGTTACTTTCGAGTCCAAATTTCCCAGAGGCTGAGAAACAACGCATTTTGGCTAAGATGAGAGCCTTTGGCAGTAAAGCGTAGTTGTGTTTAACTAACTGAAAATCAGTTATTCGTATACAATATAAACGGTAAATATTTGCGTATTTCACTGATTTTTAGTACCTTTGCATACATGAATACAAGAGACAACATACAGGCTGAGCTCCAAGTTTTACGCATGGAGAACGTTCGTTTGACAATGAGTTGGTCAAACGTAACGATTATGCCAGTTTCTTGGAGGATGAAAACAAGACGGTAGAGGAAGAGACTCGCCAAGAGTACGAGGACAAGATTTCCTTAATGGAGATGGAACGCGACAATGCCTTTGCAAAAGCCAAGGAGGCAGAGAAGGAAATCCAGGCTGCTAACTTGAGGGCTGAAAAGGAAAAAATGCGTGCCGATAATGCAGAGCTAATGCTGGGCGAGGCACGCAAGGCTCTTGAGGAGAGCAATAAAAGAATATCTGTTCTATCAAAGAAAGTGAAGACTATTGATGACTTGAAGGAAGTGGCTGACGCTGCCGATAAGGCTGCGTTGGACGCCAAGCAAGTGGTCGGGTTGATTAACCGTAGAGTGTTCCAACGTAACAGTGATGCCACTCGTTTCCTAAACGGTGAGATAGATCCTAATTGTCCATTGTTAGAGGAAAATGGCCTCGCAGCTATTGTCAGCATGTGATGGCTGTAACCAGTGGAAAGGATCGCAACGGAATGGATGATTCTGCAAAGAAGAAAACAAATAGACCAAAGGTTCGGGTTCCGAAACAAAAGACCGATAAGTCTAAGCCTTCTTTGGATACCGAATCAAATATTCCTTGTCGCCGTCGTGTATATACAGCAACTATCTTGGAAGAAATGGGTATTGATACCAGTAATCTCCCTAAAGGCTCAAAGCTGATAAAACGAAAGGACAAGGTGACAGGTGAGGATATCCTTACTCGCATTCTTTGTGGCGAGGAGGTTGATGCCTCGTTCCTGCCATGTGACTATGTTCGCCATTTTGAAGATGGTACGGATGCTGAGGTAACGAAGACATCCCAAGCCGTCGCTTGATTGTTAAATTTTAGAAAATCAAAACTTTATTCAAAAATACTGGTACGGCTAACCCGCTGATAAATAGTGGGGACGCTGTATTGGTGGTTTACGTATGAAGAGAATGTGAATAATAACTTCACAACTTGTTAAACATTAAAAATATGGCAGTACGTGAAATTGATTTCTAAGAAATTGTGATTGGTAAATCATAATTTCATCTTGCCACCTATATTTTAGATGGCTTTCCTTAAATCATCATGCAAGTGGTTTTAAAGCTTGCATGATGGTATATACTAAGAATTGTATTATCGTTTGGAGCATAAGTCTCCATCTTCTATAGCGGAAAAGATATAGTGAAAATCCTTCACTGTGACTTAAATGGCTATATAATCAGTAATGTAATTTATGGCAAATAGAATTCCCTTTAAAGTTTCTGCACGAACAGCTCGTCTTATTGGTCGCGAGAATGTTGCTACATCAAAAGGTGCAATTATAGAACTTGTGAAAAATGGGTATGATGCAGATAGTCCGTTCTGTGTCGTACTTGTAGATAATAAGTATGGAGTATATCATAAGGAACTTAGTAAATTAGACTATAAAAAACTTCTGGAATTAGGGTGTGACCCTAACTTGCTTAGTTCTATATACCAATTAGATAAAGATATATATATCGAGAAATCTGACGTCAATACAGAGCAAATTGGAATCTTAAAACAACAGTTGCAAAAGAACTCTGTTCTTTATATTATTGACGCTGGAGAAGGTATGACAGGTGACATAATACGTAATTACTGGATGACAATTGGTACAGATAATAAGTCAAGTAATTTTTTATCTCATGGGGGAAGGGTAAAAGCTGGAGCTAAAGGTATTGGGCGTTTTGCTCTTGATAAGTTAGGTGAACACTGTGAAATGTTTACTTTCTTTGATTCTGAAGTTCATGTTGACAAAGATGAAGGAGGTAAGCTAACTCCGTATAAAGGTTATTATTGGAGTGTAAATTGGAATGATTTTGAGAAAGACGAAGTTACTATAGATAAAATAGGTGCTGAATTAGTAGGTATTGAAGGGAAAACTTATATGGATTGTTTTAACAATTTAGCCTTACCTACTTCACTCAAGCAATTAGTCGCTTCCAATCCTATATGTCATGGTACAATATTAAAAATTTCGCAGTTAAGAGATGTATGGGATGATGAGAATATAAGTCGTGTATTCGATGATTTGGGAGTTTTGGTGCCACCGTCTGAAGGACAAGATTTCTCGATTTATCTTCAGTCTATAGATAATCCTGAAAAGTATGGAAAAGTTGAAAGTCTGTTCTGTGATGATTTTGATTATAAGGTAGTAGCACATGCAGATGGTAATCAAAATGTAAATATACGAATATACCGTCATGAATATAATATAGAGGCTATACCTCCTTCTTTCTTCGAACGTGAAAATCAGAAAAGGTATCCATATTGTAGAGAAACTTTTTTACGTGGTTATTGGGATGTTACTCGTACTTTTTCACAATTGATTCCTGGTTTTCGAGATACAGATACAGATGGAATATTGGCAAGAATTGGTGCTTTTGATTTTTCTTTTTATTACTTGAAACGTTCTTCTTCAAAAAAAGAAGATGCTCGCTTCTTTTATCGCCAATGTCCATATAATCTTAGGAAAAGTTGGTTGGACAAATATGGTGGTATAAAAATATTTCGTGATAGTTTCAGGGTTCGACCTTATGGCGAGAAGGGTGATTCGGCATTCGATTGGTTAGGGCTTGGTATGCGCAAGAATAATAGTCCTGCCGGTATAGCAAAAAAGTCAGGTGGCTATCGAGTGGAAGCTGAGAATATAGCTGGCTCTATCCTTATATCACGAGTTTCGAATATTGATTTCGAGGATAAGTCAAGTCGAGAAGGTTTACAAGAGAATAAGACTTTTTCTATTTTCAAACAGTTGCTTGTTAGCATTATAAAGATATTTGAAGATGACCGTTCTTTGATAGCTCGTGAACTCGTGGCCGATGATGAGTTTCGTAATGGTGCTGCAAGGGATAGAGAACGTGCAGAAGAACTTGTAAACAAGATAATTGAAGATAGTAAAAGAGACCAAGGATATCAAGCGGATGAAAATTCTACAGACTATAAGCTACATCTGTTAGCTGTTGTTAATGAACAGAAAACTGAGGAAATAAACAACTTGCGTGAAGAGCAAAAAATACTACGTGCCTTAGCAAGTAGTGGCTTAATGCTAGCTTCTTTTGCCCATGATTTAAGTAAACTCAACGATTCTCTTGATTATCGATACGATAAAATTATAAAACTATTAAATGCCAAGGTTTGTGAAAAAGATTTTTCGCAGGAAAGAAGAAAAAATCCATTTAGTTTGCTTGAACAAGCAAAGGAAAACGATATAAAGATGCAACATTGGCTCAATTTCTCTACCGATATAGTCAAAAAGGATAAGCGTAGAAGAAAAGCTGTTAGTTTTGCGCCTTATTTTAATAAACTTGATAATGTTTGGTCAGGACTCCTTGCTGAACGTAAAATTCGGTTTGTTCATTCTAATGTAGATGATGCTTATATGAGAGCTTTTGAAATAGATTTTGATAGTATATTCTATAATCTAATTTCTAATTCAATTGAGGCTTTCATTCGTTTGAGGGAAGAGCGTGAACGCGTTATCGAAATTTCGGTTAAAACAACAGAAAATAATATTGTATGTACTTATCGTGATAGTGGTCCAGGTCTTTCTGCAGATATTACCAATCCTTATGATATATTTCAGCCTTTTTTCACGACGAAACGCAGTGCTATTACTGGGGAAGAGATAGGTACAGGCTTAGGAATGTGGCTGGTAAAACTAATTGCAGAGGATAATGATGCTCGTGTGGTATTACTTACCCCAACGATAGGATTTGGTCTTCAAATTATATTTCCAATTAAATATAGATAATAATTATGAGCTATAAAGTTTTGTTTATTGACGAAGAGTCTATTCAGCATGATGATTTCAAAGAACATTTTGAGGAGAATTGGCCCGAAGCCGAATGTGAATGTGTGTTTCCTGCTCGAACAATTGAGGAAATGTTGGAGTTGCTAGATAAAACACATCCTGATGCGGTTATCGTAGATTATCAGCTAAATGATAAAAAAGTAGATATAAGTTACAACGTAGGTTATAATGGCGTTGAACTATTGAATGCTATACATAATCAATTGGCCGATTTTCCTTGTTTTGTTATCACATCGTACGATGGTGATGCCGTCGTAGATTCGGATGATGTAAACTTGATATATGTTAAAAAGGTTTTGCGATTCTCTTCGGCCGATGGAGAAAAAGTTTCATTTGCACAAAGAGTTAAAAGTCAAATTGATAAATATCGTATGAGAATTGATAATGCACGTAAAGAGTTGTCAATTCTAATAGAAAAAAGGGAAAAAGGTAATGCTACTGTTCAAGATGAAGAACGAATAGTTGAATTGGATACTTTCTTAGAGAAAACTTATGGAAAGGAAGATGCAGTTCCCTCTGAGTTAAAGCATATGTCTAATCTCGAAAAATTGAATACGTTGATAGATAAAGTGGATTGCTTAATAAATAAATTGAGTTAGTATGACACAGCCCTTTCGACATATAGCCCCAAAACGTACATGTACAAAGAAAAGAGCTAATTATAATGCATATAAGATTTTTCTTGCAGAAGATTTTAATCATAGATGTGGTTATACAGATTGTTCTGATTATTGGTTTGGTGGTAAACGTAGCTTTCAAATAGATCACTTTAAGCCGGAAAGTAAATATCCAGAGTTGGAAAACGAATATAGCAACTTGGTATATTGTTGCTCTTATGTAAATAGAGCAAAATGGGATGATGATAATCCTAATTATTTGGATCCATGTGATGTGGATTTCAATTTACATTTTGAACGTGATGACTTGGGATTTATAAAGGCAAAGACGCCACAAGGTCAATATATGGTTGAGCACATGAATCTTGGCTTGACACGATATGCAATTTGTTGGAATCTTGATAGATTGGAAGAAAAAATAAAAATATTAGAAAGAAAAGTTGATCAGGACATAGCAACAATGGATGAAAAAGGACTACTCTTAAATGTTAATAAGGAATTTCATAAGTATTTAAGGTATCTTCGGTCTGAATTATAGTTCTTTTGTTGTTGAGAAAATATGAAATAGAATTATGTTAAAACGTATATTCCCGTTTTTGAAACGAAATCTTACACAAGATCCATTATTGATTAATCGGATATTTGTGACACTCTATATTACATATAATAATGTTTCAATCTACAATAGCTTTGTTAGCAGATATATTATAAATAATGGTGATGAAGATTATAAGGTGCTGAGGCAAGTTTTGGATTTTTTAGAAAAGCAGAGCGTAAGTAAATTAGACTTGGAAGATATGATAAAACTTTATGAGTTTGTTATCTCTCCATCTGACAGAATTGTTACTGGTGCAATCTACACACCAAGTAAAATTCGAAAAAAAATCCTAGAAAATAGTTTAAGTAAGCAGCAAAATTTATCTTCTATCCGGGTTGCAGACATTGCTTGTGGATGTGGTGGATTCCTGATGGATGTAGCAAAATACATACATAAGAAAACTGGAAAAAGCTATCTTCTTATTTACCAAGAAAATATATTTGGAATAGATATACAATCCTATTCCATTGAAAGATGCAAAATCTTGTTGAATCTGTTGGCAATATCTGAGGGAGATTGTTCTGAATTTGAGTTTAACTTACTGAATGCAGACACCTTAGATTTTCATTCGGAAGAATGGAATACTGCGTTTAATGACTTTGATGTAATTGTTGGTAATCCTCCTTATGTTTGCGGAAGAAATATGGAGGATGTAACCAAGGAAAAAACAAAAATGTATGAAGTCTGCAATGCTGGTTCCACGGATTTGTACATTCCTTTTTTTCAGATAGCTATTGAGATGATAAAGGAAAATGGCATGTTGGGTTACATCACGATGAATACTTTTTTCAAAAGTTTGAATGCCCGTGAACTCAGAAAGTATTTTATAGAAGGTAGCTATAATATCAGTATTGTTGATTTTCGTGGACATCAAGTTTTTTCGGGCAAAAGTACTTACACTTGCTTGTTTTTCTTGAAAAAAGAAAAGAGTGAGATGTTACATTACTATTGTGACGAGAATGCAGAACTAAGCAAATGCTTCGGTTATACGGATATTCCTTATTCTATACTTGATGCAGAAAAGGGGTGGAATTTGAATGAACATAAAGTTGCCTCTAAGTTGGAAAGTGTAGGCATTCCCTTGGCAAAGTTTTGCCAATCTCGGCATGGTATAGCAACATTGAGTAATAAGACTTACATTTTCACTCCTATAGATGAAAATGATAAGTTCTATTATTTGGAAAAGGAAACCCATATATATCAGGTAGAAAAAGAGATATGTAAGGATATCGTAAATTCAAACAAGTTAAATTCTGATATTAGCTTGGATAAAATCAAGCATAAAGTGATTTTCCCTTATCAATTGTGTGATGGAAAAGCGTTTTTGATAGATGAAAATGTCATGACGCATAAGTATCCTATGACATATAAATATTTAGAATCTCAAAGAGATGAATTAGCCAGACGTGACAAAGGTAAGGGGAAGGACTATCCTGTATGGTATGCTTATGGTAGAACTCAATCTTTAGTTATGCCCTCAATTAAATTGTTTTTCCCAAAAATCGCAAATAAGCCTTTGCACTGTGCTCTTGTTAATGCCCCGAATTTGTTGCTTTACAATGGAATGGCTTTTGTGGGTGAAGATGAAAGAAAGATGAGGATATTACAGAAGATTTTTGAATCAAATATTTTTTGGAACTATGTCGTAGCGAATAGCAAGCCATATTCCTCTGGCTATTATTCATTGAATGGCTCCAATATCAAGAACTTTGGAATTCCAATATTTACAGAAAGGGAAGTTGAAGAATTATTATCCATCCAAAATAAAGATGAAATCAACAATTGGTTAGCACGATATTATTCATAGGCATAGCCCAATCAATGGGCTATGCTGATGAGTTTACTTCCTAAGGCAGTTTCTATACGAGCAATGGTTTGAGTCGTGAAGTTATGTCTGCCTGTTAGCCATTTGGAGATTTCTGAGTCTCGCTTGTTGAGTAAGCGGGCAAAATCCTTTTGGGTGGTAAACCACCAATACAGCGTAAGGTGGGGTAAATGAAAAATATTATCTTTGCAGCCGTTTTAAAATTCACATAAAATGGAAAGCAAAGAATATTTTGAAAAGGTGATGCAGGACTACAACCAGAACCGAAAGGGACGTAGTCTGCGTAAGTATTGCAAAGATGAAGCAGTCGATTATGATTGGCTCATCCAGTACAAGAAGAACTATCCTTTACAGGAGAAACACCAGGAACCATCGCAAGATGCTTTCATACAAGTTATCACAACTTTTGGATAAGGTGATAGAGAAATGTTTTAGACATATCGCTATGGGAAGACGCAATTGGCGTCAGACAGGAAGACACTTCTCTGCCCAGAATTTGGCATTTATGTTCGGGTTGTTGGAAAGTTGCAAATTGAACAAAGTGAACTTTGGTGAGTACATTGTGGATATCCTTACTCGCATTCTTTGTGGCGAGGAGGTTGATGCCTCGTTCCTACCATGTGACTATGTTCGCCATTTTGAAAATGGTACGGATGCGGAGGTAACGAAGATATCCCAAGCCGTCGCTTGATTGTTAAATTTTAGAAAATCAAAACTTTATTCAAAAATACTGTTACGGCTAACCCGCTGATAAATAGAGGGGACGCTGTATTGGTGGTTTACGCATAAACAATTCGTTCGCCAACTGGTTGCCAGAGTTAGTTAACGCCGAGGATTGCATAAAGGCTTTCCAAGGCATATGTTTAATTCAAATTTAATCCACTTTTTAAAGTGGAGTCATAATTGAAAATAATGAGAAAAGGTAAACTTTTAAGTAAGGTTCCTTGTAATGATGACTTGTTTGAAGGTGGAGCTCATCGAAAGCTGGCTATAGAAATATCCGATGAGATACGCAATGATGATAATTGCACCATTATAGGTATTGATGGAGGATGGGGTTCTGGTAAATCCAACCTTGTTGGAATGATACAAAAAGAACTGTCCATGGGTTCGAATGGTGGTAAGTTTCATTTCTTTACCTATGATGCTTGGGGACATCAGACCGATCTTCAGAGACGAACGATTCTTGAAGAACTTACTTCAGACTTAGTGAAAGGGCAAACGCCTATCTTGAATGAAAATAGTTGGAAGGATAGTCTTGAGAATCTTTTAGCAAAGAAGAAACATACGAGTACAAAAACAATTCCTGCAATAGGAATAGGTACTATCGTGAGTTTGTTCACTATCTTATTGACTCCTTTTGTTACTCATCTTGCTTCTCTGGTTTCTGTAGAATGGTTAAAGCAAGCTGTTCTAGTTATACCTTATGTCGCAGCTTATGGCTTTTTCGGGTATCGTCATTATGGAAAGATGAAAGATAAATACAAACAAAATTTTACATGGGAAAAATGCCTTTCTGAGTTTTTCTTAATATATAAAGACGATATTAAAGAAGAGACTAAGTTTGAAACAATTTCTGAAAAGGAACCTTCTAGCAGACAATTCAAAGAATGGATACATGAAATAGATGATGGGCTGAAACAAAATAATGGCATCGTTTTAGTTTTGGTTATTGACAACATGGATCGATTGCCCAAGCAGAAAGTACAAGAACTTTGGGCTGCAATTCATTCTTGTTTCTCAGAGGAAAAGTATACTAATATAAGAATAATAGTCCCATTCGATAGATTGCATATACGTAATGCCTTTCAATCTGAGAATCTGGTTAGACAGTGTGATGGTAAAGATAATGCTATAACTGTGTATGGTGATGATTTTATTAATAAAACGTTCTACATAGTCTATACTGTTCCACCTCCAATATTGTCAGGTTGGATGCATTATTTCAAAGATAGATGGAAAGAGGCTTTTGGCAATAGTGCTATTGTGGATTATAGTGTTTTGCAAGTGTATGATATGTTGACCAAAGAGCAAAGTCCTCGCAAAATAATTGCTTTTATCAATCAGTTTGTCACCATTCGTAATTTATGTGATGAGAGAATTGCAGATAAATATATCGCATTGTATATCTTTGGCAGAAGTAAAATCATAGAGAATCCTCTTGAAGAGATATTGAATCCATCGTATTTGCAAGGATTGAATTTTCTGTATTCTGATGATGAAAACATGGCAAGCAATATATCTTCTTTGTATTATCAACTCTCTTTGGATAAGGCTATGGATGTGGTCTTTACAAGGGAGGTGACTGCAGAGCTGGATGATAACAACGTGAAAGTTCTTGATCAATTGAGAGGAAAAGCAAATTATTGGGAAATCTTGAATCATTCAATAACTGCGGTATCTAATATACAATAGTTCGTTAATAATTCAATAATGTGCTAAGCAGCTATACGCTGTAAGCACG
>ERZ773170.1232-NODE-1232-length-20270-cov-74.728865_pt1 | contig 20270 bp, 12 predicted proteins | sample MGYA00581002_ERZ773170 | MGnify/ENA primary metagenome ERZ773170 (study PRJEB29015, sample SAMEA2737811) | human gut metagenome | biome: human gut; feature: human-associated habitat; material: faeces | place: China | collected 2012 ... | reverse complement strand
GTTCCGTCTATCGTCACCATGCCGAAATAGAACAGCAGGCTGAGGAAGTTGTCTGGGTCGTTGATTCGCTCGGCAGGGAAGTTCTCGTTGAGCGTGCCTATCACGAATCCCTGGGTCACCAACTGCTGGATGATGCTGGCATCGTGGGCGAACTCCTTGTCGTGGCGGATGAGCATGCGCATCTTGTCATAGTCGATACGGATGTTGGTCTCTACCATGGAGTCGGGGATGTCGTACTCATTATCTATATAGTTGCTAATGAAATTGAGCACCATCACGGAGTTGTACATCGTGGTCTTGCCATAGCTCTTGACGGCAAAGCAATAGTTGTCGTACCAAGGCTTCATCACCTTGATCAGCTCATCGGTGGTGTGATTGAACGGCAGGACGCTGCTGTAATAATCCAGCATCTCTCTCACTTCTTCTTCCGTGAAGCCCGTCATCTCATTGAATTTTGGGCTTAGGGAGTAGTTGGTTCCGATGTTGAATCCGCTGGTCAGGTCATCCATGGTTACAGGGCTTACTCCCGTGACGAACACTCTGCCCAGGGTATTGCCAGCCGCACCCTTGATGGTGTTGAAGAACTGGCGCAAGTATCCCTCTCCGTGGGTCTGGTTGCGATACCTCACGAGATGCTCCTCATGGGCAAGAATCATGTTGGTGAAGTTGTCGTACTCATCGATGAAGAGATAAATCTTCTTTCCCACCTCCTGACACTTCTGGCAAAGAAATCTCAACTTGGATACCGCATCAGGCTCCTGTTGCAATCCTTCCTTGGTACCAGCAGGAAGAATATGTGCATAGATGTCACAAAAGAAATTGAATACAAGGCGACAATGGTTGTCCAGTCCATCCTTATAATCATCCAATCCTGCTGCCACCTCGGCAAAATTGAGGTGGATGATGAGATATGTATTATGCTCTGGTGTAGGATTCTGCCCGATGTAAAGCTTGCCAAAGATTTCCTCAAACTTGTCTTTCTTGTTGATGTCATAGTAATTCTCAAGCATGGAGAGGGTAAGTGTCTTGCCGAAACGGCGAGGGCGAATGAAGAAGAAATACTTGTTGGATTCTTCTATTTGCTCTATGAAAGGAGTCTTGTCCACATAGTAACAATCCTCTTTTATGACATCCTCAAAATTCTGCATGCCGTATGGTATGCGCTTGCGATAAATGCGCTTTGGTCTTACTATCATAACTCAGTTTGATTATTCGTTTTTGAATCTGATGGCAAAGATAATACTTTATCTCCTAATCTCCAAAACTTTTCCCGAAAAACTTCTATCGAGTATGCTTTTCCTTTTATTGGGGGATTACAAATCCACCATCAAAACGAAGAAGCCCGATTCTGAATCTCTAGGATTCGGAACCGGGCTCCAGGACTTAGTATCGAAAAAAAATAAAAATAGTCTTACTTGAAGTATCTCTTGTAAAGACCTGCGAAACCTGCACAGTGGCGAGCCTCGTCTTTAGCCATCTCATGAACAGTATCGTGGATAGCATCAGAACCCTGCTCCTTGGCAAGCTTGGCAATGCGGAACTTGTCCTCGCAAGCACCCTTCTCAGCTGCGATGCGAGCCTCGAGGTTGCTCTTGGTATCACCCAAAACCTCACCCAGCAACTCTGCAAAGCGAGATGCATGGTCAGCCTCCTCGAACGCATAGCGCTTGTAAGCCTCTGCAATCTCTGGATAACCCTCGCGGTCTGCCTGGCGAGCCATTGCAAGATACATACCTACCTCGCCACACTCACCTGCAAAGTGATCCTTCAATCCCTTGATGACCTCCTCATTGACGCCATCCTTATATGCCTGACCGAGAACGTGTACAGTAGCGAATGTCAAATCATCGTCCACTGTATCTTCCATCTCCTTGAACTTGCTGGCTGGAGCCTTGCAAATAGGGCACTTCTCTGGTGCCTCTGTACCCTCGTAGATGTAACCACAAACGGTGCAAATAAATTTCTTCTTCATAATGTTAATGTTTTAAAATGTTCTTGTATTGTATTACCTTATTACTATTAATTCTCTTGTCTTACGAATCATTTCGGCTTTCTGTTCCTGTTAATTCGTCTTCTTCTCCATCTTCTTGGCGCAAGCTGAACAGATGCCCTTGTAGTAGAGCTGCTCCTCCTGCACGATGTTGCCATCTATCACCTTGGTCTCTGTTACCCGTGGTGCTGGCTCATCGAAGAGGTCGATGATCTTGCCGCAGTTCTTGCAGTAGAAGTGAACGTGTGGCTCGATGTTGCCATCATAGCATACGCGATGTTCGTCGATGGTAATCATCTGGGCTGCATTAACCTCACTCAGCATGCGGAGCGTGTTATATACTGTGGTACGGCTTAGGGTCGGTACCTTATTCTCCAAAGCTTTGTAAACATCTTCGATGTTTGGGTGAGTAGGATGCTTGATCAGGTAGTCCAGGATTGCCAATCTCTGTACTGATGGTCGGATGCCTTTCTCCACCAATCTGGTATAAGCTTCTGTTTTCTTCATTTCCTTTCGTTTGATTGATTTTTACGACTGCAAAGGTAATGAATTTATTTCTATTTACCAAATAATTCTGTAAAATATCCAAAATAATAGGTATTATTTTTAGATAATTTACAGAATTAAATGTTTATTCACTAAAAATCGACTATTTTCCGGTCTTTACGCCCAGGAATTTATCTACCATCATCAGCTGTTTGAGCTGGAAGGCTGGCTTGCATGCCTTCTTTGCCTTAAGCCTGATGGTGAAGAGCACGTGGGTGCCCTCTACGGTTGGCTGTTCACCGATGTTGACGAAGGTAGGGTAGAGCACCTTGCTGCCATCTGAGTGCAGACGGTCCTTGGTGAGGTTCTCCATCTTGCCCATATCCTTCACGTCCACTCCGATGAACTCGTATTCGGTGGCGCTGTATGGCAGGGCGAAGCTCAGGGCATTGAGCGATACGAGATTCTTGCCCTTTACGGTGAGGGTGATGGTTTCGCCTGCCTTGTACATCTTCTTGTCAGCTGCGAGACTGATGCTGCCCTCTACGGCTGGCACCTTCTTGCTGCTTACTCCGCTCTTGAGCTGGGTAGCCACCACGGAGATATCATAGGCGTCGATGAGACCGTTGCCGTTGATATCGCCCTTGCTTACGTAGCCCTCGAAGTCCTTGTCGCCCCTGCGCAATCCGCAGTAATTGAGGTAAGAGGTGAAGTCGTTCTCGTCGATGCGTCCGTCGTGGTTGATGTCGCCAGCCTTCTCCATCTTGCTGCCTGGCATCTTGAATACGTACATCTCGGTTCCCGAACCTTGTCCGCCTCTGGCTTCTTCTACGGTCATCTTGATATACTGCGCCTCTGGGTTGCCCTTGAACAGGTATTCCTTTACGGCATCCTCGTTCTTCCAGTCGAAGCTTCCTGTTTCTGTCCAGTTGATACCATCGTTACTGATGGCGAACTTACCCTTCTGGATCTGTCCGTTGGTTTCTCGTTCTGAAGCTGGCACATAGTGAATCTTGTCGAGCTTGGCTATGCCGTTGAGGTTCAGGGTAACATCGAATGGCAAAACTTCTTTCTTATAATAGTTGGTGTGCCAGAAGTTCTTCTCGTTGAAGTCGAACATCTTCGATACGTCTAGTCCTCCCCAGTCCTCTACTGAGTTGGTGGCTGTGATGTCGTGGATGGCCTCGTCCAGAGGATCCTTGATGGTATGTGCCTGCAGGGTAGTCCATTCGGAAACGCCGTCCTTGTTCACGGCTCTCACCTGCACCTCGTAATCGGTCTCCGGCTTCAGGTTCTCGATGCAGAATTCGGTGCTGCGGATGGTGGAATGAATCACGCCATCTACCTTTACCTCATAGTAGTCGGCGTTGGTCTGCTTGTTCCAGGTAGCCACCAGCTCGAATGCCTTGGTAGGGCTCTGGCTGTCCTTCATCGTTACCTGAGGAGCCGCAAGGGCACCGTTGGAGTGGAGCAGCACGTCGGCATCATCCATCTGGTAGCCATCCATGCGGAGCTCTACGTCGTTGGCAGTGATGTCGGTCTTCGCCAGTCGCACATAAACCATCGGATTCTTGCGGATATCCATCTTCTCGAAGTCGCTGCCCGGTGTGGCGAAGCGGTTGAGCTGAGGAGCCTCGTCGAAGAACCACGCATTTGCGGTGTTTCGGAGTTCATCGAGCGAATTCACCTGGGTCAGCTTCACGCTCTTTCCGCCAATCTTCGCTGCCAGCTTCTTAGGCTTCTGGCTCAGATTGATGCGAAGCTCTGTAGCCTGGTTCTTCTCCTGACCCTGGAAGTGGCCTATGGTCTTGTAGATATGTACGTTGAGACGGTCCTTCTGCAGGGAAGAGGTGATGTGGGTGGTGGCGTGCTCGCCCAGGCGGTAAAGTTCGGTCTTGCCGTCATCATCATAGAGGGCGTAATGGGTTTCGCCGTATGGATAGAGTTCGAAGATGCGCTGGGTGTTGTTTATCTGCGATACGTTGTTGTTAGGATTTACCATCGGGATGATGGCGCCTCGCTTCACGAAGACTGGCAGCTTCCAGTAGGGAGCCTCAAACTCGTTGATGATTCTTCCACCTTTATATATATGTCCGCTGAAGTAATCCACCCATTCGCCCTGAGGCAGGTAGATGCCGTTGCGGATATCGTTGCCCTCCTTGTCCATCTTGGTTTCCTTGTAGATAGGAGCCACGAGGAACGACGGACCGCACATAAACTGATACTGCGTTGCCTTGCCCAGGGTATAAGGGTTGGCTTCGTCGAGGAACATCGCCCTTACCAGCGGCTTGCCGGTTACTGCCTCGTGGGCGGCGGTGTAGATGTAAGGCATCAGCTCTGACTTGAGCTTCAGATACCAGCGGTTGACGGAAGTTACCGGTTCGCCCAGGATATGAGGATACTTGGCATTGCTGCCCCAGCCATCCATGTTCAGACCCATCGCGGTGAAGGCCTTCCACTCGAATTCTCGCATGTTGACAATCGGATTTTTTCCGCCGAAGATACCATCATTATCAGATGTGATGTTGGAGATGCCCGAAAGTCCGGCGCCGATGAAGGTAGGGATGTGGAAGCGGATGTACTCCCAGTCGCCACCGGTCTGATCGCCCGACCAGACGGATGCATATCGCTGTGTACCAGCCCATCCATCGAGCGAGATGATGAACGGACGGGCATTCCCGCCATAGTAAGGCATGATCTGAGCCACGTCAGCCACACCGTTCAATCCGAAGGAATAGCCATCGCCTACCCAAGCCACATCGGTCTTGAGCACTCTTACACCGGCGGTTCCCACCTCCTTTACGATGTCGCGCTGCAGGAGCGCCTCGATGCTGTCCTTCGGATGCAGGTCTGACTGGGTCCAGAGTCCGATTTCAACACCCTTCTTGCGGGCGTAATCACCGAATTTCTTCAGGTTCTGAATGTTGCCGTCCAGGGTACTCTCCTGTCCGTATCCGGCTCCGTATCCATCGTTTGGCAGGAACCATCCCAGCGGCATGTCGTGCTTGATGTATCGGTCGATTGCCGCGCGTGCAGAGAACTGGTAGTTGTTCTTCTCGCCATTCAGCGATTCCTTGATGCCGGTCTTGTCGCTGGCACTCTCCTTATACGCCTTTCCATCCTCGAACACCATGGTGCGGCCCTTGTCAGACTCCTTCCAGTAGTCGCGGTTGTAGGCATTGAGATGACCCTCGTAGAAGCCGAACTTAGGGAGCAATACAGGGTTGCCGGTGAGCTGGTAATAGCCATCGAGCAGATCGGTAGGCTTCTTGCCCACCATGAAGAAAACGTCTAAGTTCTTGGATTCGTGAGAGAGTTCTACCTTTCCGTTGTGGGTAGAACCGAAGTCGTAGAGACCTGGCTTGAAGGTGTACCACATGAAGCCGTAGCCTGCGGTTGACCAATAGAATGGGGCAGGGGAAGCCACTCCGCCATCTACCCAGTTGTTGGTGTTGACGATTTCGATTTTCTCACCCTTGTGAGAGAATCTTCCGTTCTGTACGCCACCACCGAAGAAATACTCATCCGGCTGTTCGCGCAGGCTGAGGGTTACCTTTTCGGGTGTAAACTGTGCCGGAGCGCTTTGCTCTGCTACGGTCTTTCCGTCTTCCAGGTTGATGATCTTGAAGAGCTGGGTAGTCTTGTCGAAGATTACCTGTGCCTTGGTGGTAGAAAGGATGATGGAGTTGTCGTTCTCCTCCACGTTCAGCTTGTTTACTGAAGTGCGTGGATTATCCACCAGGATGCTCGCCTCCGGCTTAGCCTCGGGCGCTCTCATCACGCCATCGCTACGATCTTCGAAGATACGGAAAACACTTTCGCCATAGAAATCTACGGCGACACGTTGCTGGTTGGCGAAGACAATCTCCACCAGCGTAGGATTGATTCTGAGAATCTGTACATCTCCAGCCTTCACGGTCTGGGCTGCCTTCTTGGCATCGGGAGCGGATGGAAGCAGGGGAGATGATGCTGTGTTGGTTGTGTTGGCAACCATGGGCAAGGTTACCGCCATTGCCATCAGGTTGCCAACAGATAATTTCTTATAAATATTACTCATTTTTTTATTTATAGATTATTTTGAGAGTTTTTCGATGAACGCCTTCATCTCAGTCTCGTGTTCCTTCGCCTTGAGGAAGAGATGCCACTGGTTCTGGGCTCTTACCAGGTTGTGCTCAGGATACTTGCACTTCCAGTAGTGGTCGCCGTTGAGGTAATCCCAGAGGAAGCGGACTGCCTGCATGTATGGGAAGAGCTCGGCTGCATGAGGAAGCAGGGAAATCTCCAATGGAGAAAGAAAGGCTGATGCTGACTCCACGTAGCCGCGGGTGAACGACTCGAAGATGTCCATGCGGAAATCTATCTTCTCGAACTCCGGAGAATCCTCGGCGATGGTATTCGCTGCCGTGCGGAGGAAATCGCCGTAATCGCTCACGAAGAGAGATGGCATCACGGTATCGAGGTCGATGACGCACAATACGCGACCCGCTTCATCAAACATCATGTTGTTGACCTTGGTATCGCAGTGGCAGACATGCTTCTGCAGCTTGCCCTCGCGGAAGAGGCGCTGGCAGAGACACATCTCGTCCATATAACTCTCGATGTCGGCGATGAAATCCTTCACGCCTTCTGCTCGTCCGGCACGGTCTTCCTTCACAGCCTGGCGGAGCTGGTCGCGGCGCAGTTCCATGTTGTGGAAATCAGGGATGGTTTCGCCGAGACGGTCGGTGATGTCGGTGAGCTGAGCCTCGAACTCTCCGAAGGTCTTGCCTGCGTAGTAGGAGCTTTCCGGGTTGACAGCTTCCTGGGTGATGGCACGAGGAATGAAGATGGAGATGCGCCAGTACTGCTGGTCTTCGTCCTTTACATAGGTCTTGCCGTTGCTCGCCTTGACGAAGGTGAGAACCTTGCGGTCGATATCGTCAGCGCCCTGTTTTTCGAGCTGCTGGCGGATGTGGGTAGTTACTTCCTCGATATTGTGCTGCAAGAGATCTACATCGGTGAAGATAGAGTCGTTGATGCGCTGGAGAACATAGTCTGGTGCATCGTCTTCTACTGTTGTCACCTTGTAGGTGTCATTGATGAGTCCATTACCGAGAGGCTTTACCTCATTTACAGTTCCGATGATATCGAACTGTGAGATGACAGGTTTGAGATCTTTCATTTTAGTTTGGTTTTAAATATATTTTTAAAGCTTTTGCCCTTACAGGGCGTAGTTTCTTATTGGATTTTTAACCCAGGGCGATGCCCTGGGTTGTTTGTATGCAAGCCTTTCGCCCTGTAAGGGCAAAAGCTTTGACATTATCTCAGGTCGATGACTTCTGCTCCTGGGAATTCCTTGCTGTTGAAGACGAAGGAATTGTTGGAAATGCCCTTTGCCTTGAAGCCGGAGATGTCGATGGTGCTCCAGGTAGAGCCCTGGCGCATCTTTATCTGCGATGGCACGTGGGTGTTCTTGTTGATGGTGATATACATCTCTGCCACGGTGCGCTTCTGGTTGTTGGCAACGAGATGCACCTGATAGTTGCCGTCCACAGTCTTGAGGCTGCTCTTATATCCTGTCTTGTAGATGTGGATGAAGGTATAAGGATTCATCGACATCTGCTTGGCCTGGGTAGGGTTGCTCACGTTCACCTCGTTGGTCTTCTTCATATAGGTCCACTGCGTCTTGCCGTTGTACCATACGATGGCTTCCGGTGTGCGCGCATTAAACTTGTTGCCCTTGATGGTGATGGTACCGCTTGCCGAACCATACTTAGGACTAGACAGCTTGAAGTTGGCGGTAGCACCCTTTTTGTTGCCGATGACGGCAGCGGTCTTGTCGAGCACCTGCTGGGCGGTCTGCGCCATGGTGCCCAGGCTCATCATCGCTGCGAAAGCGATAGCTAAAATCTTTTTCATATCCTTACTGTTTATTGTATTAAAACTAAACCTAAAAGCTTTTGCCCTTTCAGGGCGTATTGGTTCTTCGCTCATTGACCCCGGGTGTTGCCCTGGGCTAGGAGCTTTTGCCCTTTCAGGGCGTTTGGAGCGAATATTACCTTTTGCCCTTTACCTTTCCCTTCGGCCGGTGACCGTTGGTTCAGGGCGTTTCTCTTACGAGTTTCTCAGCTGCATCAGCAATGTATTGAGCTGGTTCTCATCCTGCAGGAGCACCTCTCTTGGCTTACTGCCTTGAGCGGCTCCTACGATGCCTGCTGCCTCAAGCTGATCCATCAGTCTGCCGGCACGGTTGTAGCCGATGCTGAAACGGCGCTGAATCATACTGGTGCTGCCCTGCTGCGAGAGAACGATGGCATGGGCTGCCTCCTCGAAATATGGATCCAGGTTGCGGGTATCTACGCTGCCGTTGCCTCCTACGCCGCCATCTTCGCTGGCTGGTTCTGGGAGTTCCATCGGTTCGATAGGACCAGGCTGATTGCAGATGTATTCGTTGATGCGCTCAATCTCTGGTGTATCTACGAAGGCGCACTGTACACGCACCGGTTCGTTGCCGTTGAGATAGAGCATATCACCACGACCGATGAGCTGGTTGGCTCCCGTTCTGTCGAGGATGGTCTTGGAGTCGATGGCCGATGTCACCTTGAAGGCAATACGGCCCGGGAAGTTCGCCTTGATGTTACCGGTGATGATGCTGGTGGTAGGACGCTGGGTAGCAATGATCATGTGGATACCCACGGCACGGGCCAGCTGGGCGATGCGGGCGATAGGAAGCTCCACCTCCTTGCCGGCTGTCATGATCAAATCTCCAAACTCATCGATAATTACCACGATGTATGGCATAAATTCGTGACCATCAGTCAGTTTCAGTCTGTGGTTCACGTATTTCTGATTATACTCCTTGATGTTCCTGGCTCCCGCCTTCTTCAGCAGGTCGTAGCGGCTGTCCATCAGCACGCAGAGGCTGTTCAGCGTTCTCACCACCTTGGTTACATCGGTGATGATAGGCTCCTCCTCATCCGGAACGGCAGCCATAAACTTGTTGGTGATGCGTGAATATACGCTGAACTCCACCTTCTTAGGGTCGATGAGCACCAGCTTCAGCTCGTTAGGATGCTTCTTGTAGAGCAGGGATGTGATGATGGCGTTCAGACCAACAGACTTACCCTGACCGGTGGCACCTGCAACGAGCAGGTGAGGAATCTTCGCCAGATCCACCATGAACACCTCGTTGGTGATGGTCTTGCCCAGCGCGATAGGCAGCTCCATCTTGGTTTCCTGGAACTTCTTGGAGTTCAGGATGCTCTCCATGCTCACGATGTTTGCCTTGGCATTAGGCACCTCGATACCGATGGTTCCCTTGCCAGGGATAGGAGCGATGATACGGATACCCAGGGCAGCGAGGCTCAGGGCGATATCATCCTCCAGGTTCTTGATCTTTGAGATGCGCACACCCTCGGCAGGCTGAATCTCGTAGAGAGTGATGGTAGGGCCCACGGTGGCACGGATGGTCTTGATCTGTACGCCGAAGTTGCCCAGCACCTCGATGATTCGGTTCTTGTTGGCCTTCTGCTCCTCTTCGTCGATAGACACCTCCTGGTCGTCGTATTTCTTCAGCAGGTTGAGGGTTGGGTACTTGTATCTTGTGAACGGTTCCTTCGGATTGATAGGCGTATTGAGCACCTCGGCATTGCTTACGGTGTTGCTGGTAGCCTTCTCCTCTCCGGTAGCCACAGAGATATCCATTCCGATATGAGCCGAAGCGGCAGCGGCAGCCGCCATCTCCTGGCGCTCTCTTTCTGCGCGCTGTGCTCTGAGTTCACGCTGCTGCTGAATCAGACTCGGAGCAGCCACGTTCTTGTCGGCATCAGCCTGCTGGCTGTCTGCGGCTGCATCGAGGTCGATAGGCGAGGTTGCCTTCTCATCCTCGTCCTTCTGCTCCTCAGCCATCTGCTTCAGAGAACTTTCCTCGTTTTGGTCTGCCATCTGGTTCTGGGCTGTTTCCTGAGGTTGAGAAGTCTTGGAATTCTTGTCAATCTCCTCCTCATCATCATCCACGACACCCTGGGCAGCGTTTCGGTAAGCTTCATCGATGGCATTATCCTCTTCCTGCTTCTCCCTATGGTTGGTAATCTCGAATTTCACCTTATTAGATATATATCCGATAGGGTTGAGTGCCTTTCTCACGATGGTGATGGTCTCGGTGGTGATATAGGTGAGGAATGCGATGGCCACGAAGAGAAGGATGGCGGTGAGTCCCGGAGGACCGATGACATTCTCCAAGGTCTGGACCACAAACATGCCGTGCTTTCCGCCCGGATTGAAGATGAGACTACCGAAGATAGGAGTGAGGAACTTGGCGAAGGTGACGGATGACCAGATCATCACCACCATCATGCAGAAGAACCACTTCCAGAGATTCACGCGATAGACATTCATCAGCTGGAACCCCACCATCACCACGAAGCAGGGAATCAGGAAGGCAGGGAAACCGAAGTTCACCGCCATCAGCCAATAGGAGAGGATGGCTCCCATGGATCCGCAGTAGTTCTGGAACAGCTGCTGGGTGTTGGTCCATTCTCCGGGCTGCAGGTTCTCCAGCAAGCTCTGGTCGGCAGCGCCCGTACTGAGGAAGGATATCATCGCCAGTATCATGACGACAGCAACTACGAGCAAGGCGAGTCCGAGGAAGAAATCGGTAATCGTATTGTTGAAAATATATTGTAAACCAATGGCTTCGCTAAATGATTTAGTTTTGCCTGATGTTTTTTTCTTTGCCATTTTCTATTCCTTTTTTATATTTAACTGCAAAATTAGCAAAAAAGATTGAGAAACGCTCCTTTTTTTCGGGATTTTTTGCTAATTTTGCAACTTGTAATGAATAAATAGCAGTAATGAAGATAATTTTCACTAGTTTCGAAAAGAAAACTATCAATAGCTTGCCTCGAATTCTCTTTCCTGGCAAAATGATAGTGATAGATAAGGCTGAAGATACAGATGCCGCTGTTGAATATCTCCTGGGACAGGATATTCTGGGTGTGGATACGGAGACACGACCAAGTTTCTCCAAGGGTATGCACTTCCAGGTATCACTGCTGCAGGTGAGTACCCGCGATACCTGCTATCTCTTCCGCCTGCATCTCACGGGTATGACACCAGCCATCATCCGATTCCTGGAGGATAAAAAGGTGCCAAAAGTGGGATTGTCTTGGCATGATGACCTCTTGCAGTTGCATCGCAGATGCGATTTCAAGCCGGGATATTTCATCGAGTTGCAGGATGTGGCTAAGAAATTCGGCATCAAGGATATGAGCTTGCAGAAAATCTACGCCAATCTCTTCCATCAGAAAATCAGCAAGGCTCAGCGACTCAGCAACTGGGAATCCCAGGAGCTCAGAGAGGCTCAGTGCAGATATGCCGCCACGGACGCATGGTGCTGCATTCATATCTACGAGGAGTTCAACCGTCTCTGCAAGGCTGACGATTACGAGCTGGTAGAGTTCTAGGTTGATGTATTCGATTTTTCGTAAATGAGAGAATTGATAGAACTTAAAAGACTATATAATATAATAATGTATAAGAACGTATATTTAAAGAAAGGAAAAGAAGAATCTCTCAAGAGATTCCATCCATGGATATTCTCCGGCGCTATCCAGCGCATGGACTATGATATAGAGGAAGGTGAAACCGTAAGGGTTTTCACTTCTGCTGGTGACTTCATCGCCATCGGTCACTATCAGATCGGTTCCATCGCCGTGAGAGTGCTCTCTTTCAGCGATGTGGATATCGACAACGAATTCTGGTGCGCTCGATTGGAGTCGGCTTATAAGATGCGTCTGGCGGTAGATATCGCCGGAAATCCAGACAACAACACCTATCGACTGGTGCATGGCGAGGGAGATAACCTGCCGGGTCTCGTTATCGACTGCTATGGTCCTACTGCCGTGATGCAGGCTCACAGTGTGGGTATGCATGTATGCCGTATGGAGATTGCCAAGGCGCTGAAGCAGGTGATGGGCGATGAGCTGCAGAACATCTACTACAAGAGCGAGACAACCCTGCCATTCAAGGCCGACCTGCGCCAGGAGAATGGCTTTATTTTGGGTGGCGATGCCGATGACGTGGCTGTGGAGAACGGATTGAAGTTCCATATCGACTGGCTGCGCGGTCAGAAGACCGGTTTCTTCGTAGATCAGCGTGAGAACCGTTCCCTGCTCGAGCATTACGCCAAGGGCAAGAGCGTGCTCAACATGTTCTGCTATACCGGCGGTTTCTCAGTCTATGCCATGCGCGGCAATGCCAAGGCGGTTCACTCCGTGGATAGCAGCGCCAAGGCGATCGAGCTGACCAATGAGAACATCGCTCTCAACTTCCCTGGCGACCCACGCCACGAGGCATTCTGCGAGGATGCGTTCAAGTATCTGGATGAGCACGACCAGCAGTATGATCTCATCATCCTCGATCCTCCAGCCTTTGCCAAGCACCGTGCAGCGCTGCGCAATGCGCTGAAGGGATATACTCGCCTGAATGTAAAGGGCTTGCAGAGAATCAAGAAGGGTGGAATCCTCTTCACCTTCAGCTGCTCTCAGGTGGTAACCAAGGATAATTTCCGCAACGCTGTGTTTACTGCAGCAGCCCAGGCAGGAAGAAAGGTTCGCATCCTGCACCAGTTGCATCAGCCAGCCGATCATCCTATCAACATCTATCATCCTGAAGGCGAATACCTGAAGGGACTCGTGCTTTATGTGGAGTAAGCTCTGACAGCGTAAAAAGAGTAGAATCTTTATGTCAGAGTATATACGATGAAGAATGTAGAGTAAAAATACAATGAAGAAATTTTCAATCATGATATGTCTGGTTTCAGCACTTCTGCTGGGAATGGCCAGTTGCGGCGATTCACAGCAGAAGCGACTGCGACTGAGCAAACAGGAGAAGGCTCGACTCGACAGCATCGACCGGGCTTCGCTCAAGGTGGGTGTGATGCCTACGCTCGATTGCCTTCCGGTATATCTGGCTTACGAGGACAGCATCTTCCTGAAGCAGGGAGTAACGGTACATCTCTATCGCTACAATGCGCAGATGGACTGCGATACAGCCATCGCCCGAAAGAGGGTAGAGGGTACGGTGACCGACCTGGTGAGAGCTGCCCGCCTGCAGAAGCAGGGTACACAGCTCTTCTATCCTGTCTCTACCAATCTGTACTGGCAGCTTATCACCAACCGCAAGGCGCGTATCTCGGAGCTGAAGCAGCTGTCTGACAAGATGATAGCCATGGCCCGTCATTCTGCCACCGATTATCTCTCTACGCTTGTCATCGACAGCGTGAAGACCAAGTATGACGTATATCGCGTGCAGATCAACGACCTGAACATCCGCCTGCGCATGCTCCTCAACAATGAGATGGATGCCGCCTGGATGCCGGAGCCATACGCCACACAGGCAAGAATGGCTAAGCATGTGGCACTGGCGGATAGTAGAGACAAGAACCTCCAGTTGGGAGTGATTGTCTTCCGCAGCAAACTGAAGGCGGAACCCCGAAGAAAAAATCAAATCGACAGATTCGTGAAAGCTTACGACATCGCTGTAGATAGCATCAATAAGAATGGCGTACACCACTATGCCGCTTTACTGACCAAGTATTATGGTATTGATGCCCAAACCGTTAGCAATCTGCCAAAATTAAAGTACAGTCACGCTATGGAGCCTCGCCAGCGAGATCTCAAGGTGGCAGATATTAACAAATAAACAACTACAATTATGTCAGAAGAAGTAAATTTGTCAGAAGAGTCTAATAACCCAGAAGAAGTTCTGGCCCAGAAGGAGTTATTGGAGGATGTTGTTGAAATCCGTCAAATGATTCATCAGCAGCGTTTCGCCGAATGCAATCCAATGCTTTTTGCTATCATAAAAAACAGTCCGAACCATCAGCCGTATATACACCGTCTGGTGCAAGGTTTGCTGTCAACCGTTATCGCCAGTTTGAGTCTCTTCCAACGCAAGAAGATATCTACTGAAATGCTTGGCTTTCTCAAGCTGGATGCCAAAGCTGTAAAGGAGTTTAAAATCCCGGAAACGACACCTGAGGGTAGAGCGAAATTAGTCTCCGACGCAATTTCTGAGCTCGACCAGTTCCTGGTAGATATCGAGATGGATATCCGTTCAGAACAGGGTATTTTCAAGGATTTGAAAAAGCAGGGCGAGGCGATAGATATCAAAGAGGTGAAGCCAACCCTCGAGAAATTCGTTTCCCGAGAGGCGATGCTTTTCCTGAACCACGACCTCTCGAAGGAGGAGCAGGACCAGGCTTCAGCCCGTCTGTATCAGGAGTGGGAAGAGTATCGTGAAAAGATTTTCGACAGATTTGTCACTGCTGGATATTGGAATGATGAGGAACGTGCTGTTGTCAAAGATACCATCCTTTCGCCTACAGTTGATTCCTTGACCTCACAGCTTCTGGTGAGTGCCATTACGCTCTCTGCCGCCACCGTTTTCGATATGGGTAAATTCACTTTGCTCTACGATATCTACCGCCTGGCAGATGACGATGAGGTGAAGGTGCGTGCCCTCCTGGGATGGCTGCTGGTTTCTACGAATTGCGGCTGCTACGAACAGCATCCTGACTTCCGTAGCTTTGCAGAGCAGTTGACCGAGGATTGCAAGAATGATCCAGACTTGCTTGCCGAAATCATAAAAGCCCAGAAGATGCTTGCCGTGACTGTGTTCAGCGAGCAGAAGTCTATCGACTATACCAATGATATCATGGCATCGCTGTCAAAACGTTTCCTCGGCGACCTGAAGGATAAGGTAGCCGATTTGCTGGAGGCTGATGAAGATATGCGAAATATCTTCGAAATCGATGAAGACGAGGAAACTTCGGAAGAGAGTCCTATCCGTTCTGTCGATATCAATACCGACGAGGATGGAATCGATAATCTCGACGCAGATATAGAGAGTCCGCTCTCTATGGATGAAATGATGGATAAGGGCATCGATATCCTCTTGCCGCAGTTTAAAATGTTACGAGACCAGACAGAGTTCTTTACTCATCTGTACAATTGGTTCATGCCTTTCTATCTGAAGAATCCTCATATAACCGAGGCTCTCGGATTTGTAGATGAGAAGAGAAAGTTCTGCAAGGCTTTCTGTTCTACTGCAAGGTCATGTCCTGCCGATGCCTATTCCCTGGCAAACCTGATCGTTTCTCATCCTAATGAGATACCGGAGAATATTGTTGACTGTTACGATGACCCTGAGGATGAGGAAGATGGCAGCGTGTCTGCAGATGAGGAAGAGATTGTTAAGGAATTTTTTAATGAGCCTGAAGAGCATCGTGCAAAGCGTATCCGTATCAACTACATCCGCAATCTCATGCGCTTCTCCAAGTTCTATACAGCGAAGGATGAAATCTTCAATATCCTCGACGAGCTGGATGATGACAAACCAGCCTATGCCGTCTTGGCGGGTCCTCTTTTCCAGGATGAATTCTTCGATAAGTACCGCATGGCTATAGCCCGCTATTCCTTCCGCCGCGAGTTTCCTGACCTGGTTGAAGTGATGCTGGAAGGTGTACCATGCGACACGCTGGAGATGCACTTCATGAAGGGATGGGTAGGTATGCAGAAAGGAGACAATCATGGTCTCTGCATGGCTGTCGATCATTTCAAGAAGATGCTGAAGATAAAGCCTGACATGAAGCAGGTATATCTGCAGCTGGGCATCTGCTATCGTAATCTCATCCAGATGGATGAGTATCTGGAGAATTTCGACAAGCTGATGGAGTTCAAGGATTCATTCTCAGAAGAGGAACTCTTCGAGTTGAAACTGGATAAACTGAAGTTCATCGTCATGAACAACAGATTTGAAGAGGCGATGCCGCTGGCTTACGAGCTGGATTATACCCATCCGGAGAATCAGATGGCGGGAGCCTTGCTCACACAGCTGCTTATCAAGATAGGTGGCGAACATGCGGAAGAGAACTTCCAGAAGGCTCATCAGCGCCTGGATGAATATTTCGCCGAGGTGAACGAGCTTTTCGGTAGTTTCGAGAAGATGAAAAAAGAGGGTAAGGATACGAAGAATATGATGATGCAGGCGATGGATCTCTTCTTCAAGATGATGAAGAATGACAAGCTTGCCGAGGCTTACAATAACTATTCGCTTGGTCTCCTGGCATTGATAGAACATCAGCCGAAAAAGGCTATGGGACCTTTCTTCAGGGCTTATGCCTATTATGTAGAAAAGGATGAGAATGTATTCTTTGAAGCCCTTAAGGAAGACTATAAATGGTTGAAGAGCTATGGATGTTCTTACACTGATTTGATGATTATCTATAATCAGGTAGTGGCTGAACACCAGAAATCGCAAGAAGAAATAAAGAAGTATGCCGATAAATCAGAATAGAAATAACAATAACAAGACACAGATAGATACCAACTACGCCCACCTGCAACCGCAGGCGGTGGAGTTGGAGAAGGTGGTTCTGGGTGCATTGATGATTGATACCGATGCTTTTTCGGTAGTATCCGAGATGCTGAAACCCGAAACCTTTTATGATCCGAGACATCAGAAAATCTACGAGGCGATTCAGACCATGAATATGGAGGAGCGCCCCGTGGATATCATGACCGTTACGGATGAACTCACCAAGATGGGCGCCATCGAGAAGGTGGGTGGAGCCGGTTACCTGATGGAGATTTCCTCGCAGGTGGCTTCGGCTGCCCACATCGAGTACCATGCCCGAATCCTGGCGCAGAAATATCTGCAGCGACAGCTCATCCATTATGCCGGCGACATCGAGACCCAGGCGTATGATGAGGGTGTGGATGTGGATGAACTCATGCAGCATGCCGAGGGTGAGCTTTTCCAGCTCTCTCAGGGTAATATGAAGCAGGATTACACCCAGATTGATCCGGTAATCAAGGATGCCGTGGATATCCTGCAGCGTGCTGCCCAGAACAAGGGCGGACTCACGGGTATTCCTACCGGTTACCAGCAGATGGATGATATGACTTCCGGATGGCAGCCTTCCGACCTAGTAATCATCGCCGGACGTCCTGCCATGGGTAAGACTTCCTTTGCGCTGAGTATCGCCAAGAATGTTGCGGTGGATCACGGGGTGCCTATCGGATTCTTCTCGCTTGAAATGAACAACGTTCAGCTGGTCAACCGTCTTATCTCGAATGTCTGCGAGATTTCGGGTAAGAAGATCCTGAACGGTCAGTTGGATCCAAGCGAGTGGGAGCGACTGGACAAGAAGATCCGTTCTCTCACGGGTGCACCTATTTATATAGATGATACTCCGGGCCTCTCCGTCTTTGAGTTGAGAACCAAGGCGCGCCGACTGGTGAGAGAGAAGGGAGTGAAGCTGTTGATGATCGACTACCTCCAGCTGATGAATGCCAACGGAATGAAGTTCGGTAGCCGCCAGGAAGAGGTTTCCACCATCTCTCGTTCCCTCAAGGGACTTGCCAAGGAGTTGAATATCCCGGTACTCGCCCTCTCTCAGCTCTCGCGTAACGTAGAAAACCGTGAGGGTCTCGAGGGAAAGCGACCACAGTTGAGCGACCTCCGTGAATCCGGAGCCATCGAGCAGGATGCCGATATGGTACTCTTCGTTCATCGTCCGGAATACTATCACATCTATCAGGATGAAAAGGGAAACGATCTTCATGGTATGGCGCAGATTATCATCGCCAAGCACCGTAAGGGTGCCACCGGAGATGTACTCCTGAACTTCCGTGGCGAGTTCACCCGCTTCCAGGATCCTACCGATTCCTACACTCCAGTACAGGAGGGTGGTGAAATCATGGGGTCCAAGATGAACGGTGGGGCTGCTGATGGGATGATTGCCAGCGGTGCCATTCCACCTCCGCCGATGACCGGACCTGACGGTCCGTTACCTTTCTAGGAGAAAAGAGAATAATTTCGTATCAGAACGTTCTTTTTCTGAATAATCTGGTATAGAAACTGCTCAAATCTCTAGATTTTGGGTAAAAAATAGGTGAAAAATGGCAATTTGAAAGATTTTCTATTAAAAAAGTTATAAATTGTTTGCTAGTATCAAATAAAAGTGTTACCTTTGCATGCGAATTTAAGAATATAACATAATAAGATAGATATGAGAACAACATTGTTGAACATTACAAGCATTATTATTCGACTTCGACTGCAGCATGTAGGCGGAAGTGATAAGGTGTGCGTATAGTTCAGCAGTTTGGATATATTGAGCCTTTCTACACTTCCGTATATGGGAGTGAGAAAGGCTTTTTTAATTCCCAGCTCTTTACGCCCTTGCCAAAAGTAAGGGCGCAATGTTGCCCCTATAAGGGCAAAAGCTTTAATTAATAAGAGAAATAAAAATATTTAAGAGATATGAGTGACAGATTATTTATTTTCGACACAACCCTTCGTGATGGCGAACAGGTTCCAGGATGCCAGTTGAATACCGTAGAGAAGATTCAGGTAGCTAAGGCGCTGGAGCAGTTGGGCGTTGATGTCATTGAGGCTGGATTCCCAATTTCAAGCCCGGGTGACTTCAATTCCGTAGTAGAGATTTCCAAGGCTGTAACATGGCCTACCATCTGTGCGCTGACCCGTGCGGTGGAAAAGGATATCGACTGTGCTGCCGAGGCGTTGCAGTATGCTAAGCATAAGAGAATTCATACGGGTATCGGTACCAGCGATAGCCATATTAAATATAAGTTCAATTCCAACCGCGAGGAGATCATCGAGCGTGCCGTAGCTGCCGTGAAGTATGCCAAGAAGTACGTAGAGGATGTGGAGTTCTACGCTGAGGACGCTGGTCGTACCGACAATAAGTATCTGGCTCGCGTGGTAGAGGCTGTCATCAAGGCAGGTGCTACCGTAGTTAACATTCCTGACACCACCGGCTATTGCTTGCCAGATGAGTATGGTGCCAAGATCAAGTATCTGATGGATCACGTTGACGGCATCGAGAATGCATGCATCTCTACCCACTGTCACAACGATCTCGGTATGGCTACTGCCAATACCCTGCAGGGTGTATTGAATGGCGCCCGCCAGGTTGAGGTGACCATGAATGGTATCGGTGAGCGTGCGGGTAATACTTCGCTCGAAGAAATCGCCATGATTCTGAAGTGCCACAAGCACCTCAACATTGATACCAACATCAATACCTCCAAGATTGTTCCGATGTCTCGCATGGTGAGCAGCCTGATGAACATGCCTGTTCAGCCTAACAAGGCGATTGTGGGCCGCAATGCCTTCGCTCATTCTTCCGGTATCCATCAGGATGGTGTCTTGAAGAATGTTCAGACTTACGAAATCATCGACCCTAAGGATGTGGGATTGGATGATAACGCTATCGTATTGACAGCCCGCTCAGGTCGTGCTGCCTTGAAGTATCGCCTCCATGTGAATGGTGTGAATGTAGATGACGAGGAGAAGCTCGACAAAATTTACAAGAAATTCCTCCAGTTGGCTGACAAAAAGAAGGAGGTTACCGACGAGGATGTACTGATGCTCGCTGGTGCTGACTCTGCCGATAAGCATGGTGTTCAGCTCGACTGGTTGCAGGTTACCACCGGCAAGGGCGTGAAGAGCGTGGCAAGCATCGGCTTGAATATCGCTGGTCAGAAGTTCGAGGCAGCTTCATCGGGTAATGGTCCGGTAGATGCTGCCATCCGTGCCCTCAAGAAGGTCATCACCAAGGAGATGAACCTCAAGGAGTTCACCATCCAGGCGATTGACAAGGGCTCAGACGATGTGGGTAAGGTTCACATGCAGGTGGAGTACGATGGTCATGTATATTATGGCTTCGGCGCAGATACCGATATCGTGACAGCTTCTGTTGAGGCTTACATCGACTGTATCAACA
>ERZ773170.1230-NODE-1230-length-20302-cov-11.093150_pt1 | contig 20302 bp, 26 predicted proteins | sample MGYA00581002_ERZ773170 | MGnify/ENA primary metagenome ERZ773170 (study PRJEB29015, sample SAMEA2737811) | human gut metagenome | biome: human gut; feature: human-associated habitat; material: faeces | place: China | collected 2012 ... | reverse complement strand
GGCCCGTTGGTCAAGTGGTTAAGACACCGCCCTTTCACGGCGGTAACATGGGTTCAAATCCCGTACGGGTCATTTTGCCGGTTTAGCTCAGTTGGTAGAGCATCGGTATCGTAAACCGAGGGTCACTGGTTCGAGTCCAGCAACCGGCATCCAGAGTACTTTGAGTCTGTAGTGATACAGGCTTTTTTTGTTTAATTATAGACAGCGAACAGCTTGGCAATTGCATTGTTGAGAACCAAGGCAGGCAATTGCATCATGTACAAGTTTATCTATGACTGTATCGTCCTTATGGCAACCTGTGGACATAAAAGACATTGGTAATTAGACGACCGCTGCTTGATTACAGCTTCGGATGGTCAGGCAGATTGTTTTTATCTATGTAAATTGTGGTCTGAAATCCGTTAGGTTTTATAGCTCACAAGCCACTGACTTTAGTCGGTGGTGGTTGACAACAGACATCATTTTGCAGTTATGGTAACTGGTTATTAAAATAGCGATGCATATCCAATAACCTGAGATAATGATGCTGTCTCGGGCTATTTGTGTACACACCGCTGTTTTAACGACCGCTTACAAATCAAATTTGTCATCAGATTGCTTGAACGACCCAATGAGCACCCCTTCAATAATCAATATCTGAAAAAGGCATTGCGTATTTCTTCGATGTTGCGTGTTTGAGTCAGACAAAGCATCAGTAAGATTCTGGCTTTAAACGGGGTTAAAGTATTGGAGCCGATAAAGTGGTTCTTCGGGTCAAAAATTTGCTCATCAAAAACGATCGAGTGCGGAACGCGGGAACTTCTGACGATAACTATGCCGCTTTCAGCTAATTCATCAAGTTTTTGCATCCATGCCTGAGAATAATTGCCGCTGCCGGTTCCGATGACGACAATCCCATCGCAATCGTGTTTTAGCGCATCCAGAATATTGGTGTCGGATCCTGCATAATACGTTGCCATCTTAACTTTAGGAAAAGCGTCAAATTGTTTGCTGCAAAATTTGGAACGCAGCGTGTGTTTTGTCGTTGGATGATTCGTGATGAAGACATCAGCATCGCGCATATATCCCAATGCTGCCTGTTCATTCAGACCAAAAGCATCTATTTTATGATTGTTTGTTTTTGCAATGTTGCGTGCAGAATAGATCGTGCTTGAAAACAGACACATGACGCCGCAATCGTGGGCCTTTTCATTTGCCGCAAGAGCAATTGCCTGAAAAAGATTGAACGGACCATCGGGACTCGTTGCGGTGGCAGGACGCATTGCTCCGGTCAAAACAACGGGTTTTTCAGTCGCAATTGTCAGATTAAGAAAATAAGCGGTTTCTTCAATTGTGTCGGTTCCGTGAGTAATGACGATTCCGTCAACGTCAGGTCGTTTTGCCTGCTCGTTAATGGTATTGCGCAGTTTTATCCAGTATCGTTCGTTCATTTCGTTTGAATCGACCGAAATGAGCGGAACCATTTCAATTTCAGCCAGATTATTAATCTGAGGAATGGTTTCCAGAATATCGCTGACGTCAATCGTACCTGCACGATATTCTGTTGTGCGACCATCTTCTCCGCTTCCGGCAATCGTGCCACCGGTAGCAATTACGATAATTTTTTTCATTTGCTTTTGGGCGAGTTTTCAATATTTTCGAATATTGTGGCATAATTTCGCGATACCTCGCCTTCTCCTTTCTTGTCGGTCGATGAGATAACATGGATGAATCTTGTCCTGAGACAGTAATCATCGACTGGTTTGATTCTTAACAATCTCATATTACCTTAAATGATGTCTTCTATAATGCAAAATTAGTAATAATTTAGAAGATTTTTATTAAATTCAGTCGATGAAGTCAAAATGGTTAAAATCAACCTTTGGAATTAAATGAACGTTAAATCGAGCAATAAAAAATTGCATCCGCGTTAATTGCGGTTAAATTGAAATGAAAAAAATGTTAAATAAGACTCAATTTATAAAAGATAAAATATGAATCAGCTTGACCCTATGTTATATGATTAATATAATTATAAGCATTGAGTAAAAACTCAATCATTTAAAGTGGTTTTAGACAGCAGTTATTCGTCTGGAGGAATTTTTATGGATAATAAACCACAGGATGTCTCATTCTTTGGTCACCCACGTGGATTGGCCACGCTTTTTTTCACGGAAATGTGGGAAAGATTCAGTTACTATGGAATGCGCGCCATCCTTTTGTTCTACATGTACTACTCGGTCGCAGAAGGCGGACTTGGATTTGACAAGACCACGGCTGCGTCAATCATGTCGATTTACGGATCGCTTGTTTATCTTTCAAGCGTTATTGGAGGTTTTTTGAGCGACCGTGTCTTGGGAAGCAGAAAAACGGTCTTTATTGGCGGAGTTTTGATCATGTTTGGCCATATTGCTTTAGCAACGCCTTTTGGCAGAGTTGCGCTGTTTGTTTCGATCGCATTGATCGTTATCGGTACGGGGCTGCTCAAGCCAAACGTTTCAGGAATGGTCGGCGACCTATACAGCGATACCGATCCGAGACGCGATGCCGGCTTCAGTATTTTTGTCTTCGGCATTAATATGGGCGCTTTCATTGCGCCGATTGCAGTCGGATATTTAGGACAAAACGTCAACTTCCACCTTGGATTTTCGCTTGCAGCAATCGGAATGTTTTTTGGACTTGTTCAATACGTGATGGACGGCAAGAAGTATCTTTCAAACAACAGTCTTTACCCAAACGATCCGATTGAAGGCGAAGAGTTGAAAAAAGTCGCAGTCAAATCAGGTTTAGGTGCCGTTTTGCTCATCTTGATCCTGATCATAATGAAACTTTTTGATGCTTTGAATATCACGAACATCATCAACTTGATTACCGTTATCGCTGTTCTTATTCCGGTCTACTACTTCGTCATGATGCTTGGAAGCAAGAAAACGACCAAAGAAGAGCGTTCGCGCGTTTTCGCCTACATTCCGCTTTTCCTGGCCTCAATTCTCTTTTGGTCAATTGAAGAACAAGGATCGGTCGTTTTGGCATTATTTGCAAACGAACAAACTCGTCTGACGATTTTCGGTCATGCTTTTCCTTCAAGTTTGTTCCAAAGCATGAATCCTTTGTTCATCATGATTTATGTTCCGTTCTTTGCCAAACTGTGGACGAAACTCGGTAAAAGACAACCGTCATCTCCGGTCAAGTTTGCATATGGACTGTTCTTTGCCGGAATTTCGTTTGTCTGGATGATGATTCCGGGAATGGCTTTCGGGACGTCCGCAAAAGTCAGTCCGCTTTGGCTGATCATGAGCTGGGCACTCGTAATTTGCGGTGAAATGCTGATTTCACCGATCGGGCTTTCGGTAACTTCAAAACTTGCGCCGAATGCATTCAAGGCACAAATGATGAGCATCTGGTTCTTGAGCGATGCAGTTGCGCAGGCACTTAACGCGCAGATCGTGCGTTTATATTCTCACGAAACGGAAGTCATGTACTTCGGCGTTGTCGGCATCATTACGATTGTCTTTGGAATCTTGCTGCTGATTCTTGCACCAAGAATCAAGAAATTGATGCTGGATGTAAAATAAACTAGTTTTCAGCCGGGAATTTTCCCGGCTTTTTTGCTAAATTCAGTAAAGAAACAGCTTTTGCAAAAAAGAGTTTGGGGCGAAAAAGTCGGTTATCTCGCGTTTTCAGGCGTTTTTTTAAAATAATATTCAAAAAAATCGAAAAAAGACTTGCATTAAGCTTTCAAACACGTTATTATATTTAAGTCGGGTGCGATAAGGCATCAGATGTTCAAGGTAATGGAAGGGTAGCGAAGTCTGGCTAAACGCGGCGGACTGTAAATCCGCTCCTTCGGGTTCGGTGGTTCGAATCCACTCCCTTCCATTGCATGATAGGGATATAGTTTAAAGGTAGAACTACGGTCTCCAAAACCGTCGGTGTGGGTTCGATTCCTACTATCCCTGCCATGATGGCGGTAGTGGCGAAGTGGTTAACGCACCGGATTGTGGCTCCGGCACGCGTGGGTTCGATTCCCACCTACCGCCCTTTATTGGGGTATAGCCAAGCGGTAAGGCAACGGTTTTTGGTACCGTCATGCACTGGTTCGAATCCAGTTACCCCAATTGAGATATTTTATATCTCGTGAAAAAAGAATGGCGGTATAGCCAAGCGGTAAGGCAGAGGTCTGCAAAACCTTCATCACCGGTTCGATTCCGGTTACCGCCTTCGGTCGCTTGACAAATGCGGCCAGACTTGGTAAAATATATTTTGTTGTTATGCCGGTGTGGCGGAATTGGCAGACGCGCTGGACTCAAAATCCAGTGTCCGTTGAGGACGTATCGGTTCGACCCCGATCACCGGTATTATAAGTAATTTTTAAATGTGTTAAAAGCCCGTTTAACGGGCTTTTTTCTTTGCAGTTGTAACTAAAAAGAGTTAAAAATCTTGAAGTTGTTGCAATTTTGTTGCAATCGTCTTGTTTTGTTCAGCTTCATATTCTTGTATAAGGTATGCATATTTTTTCATCGTGATGGTCAGGTCGCTGTGACCGAGACGTTTGCTGATTGCGTATAGATCAACGCCCTGATATAGCAGATAAGCAACGTGTGAGTGGCGCAAACTGTGAAAATGATATCCTGCTTTGTTTAAGCCCGATTTAGACATCAATTTGCGCAATGCTTTGTTTACGGCATTGCTAGTAGGGATTTCTCCACGTTGATTTGCAAATACCATAATGTTCCCGTTAGATCTAAGTTGCTTAAGGATTGTCAACAGGCCTGAATTAACTGCTATAACGCGGTTAGATGCCTTGCTTTTCGTTTCTTTAAGTTCACGCTGCACATAGCTATAGGATTTGTTAATGCTGATGGTTTGATGCATGAAATCAATGTCCTTCCACGTTAGTCCTGCTATTTCACCTAATCTTGCTCCAGTATAAATAGCAGTTATAATCATGTACAAGCTGGTATAGCGTGGGTCCAAATTTTCGGTTGCTGTCTGAATCAGTGTTTGGATTTCGTTGAAGTTAAGATATTCTATTTGTCTTGTTTTGGTTCGATCATATGCTAGTTCTGCACCAATGGTGAAATCTTTTTTTATCAATTCATCGTACAATGCAGATTTAACGCATCCTCGTACATAAATGCTTATTTCCGACATCATCTCTTTGCTATGATCAGCCCCAAAATCGTTTAAAAACCGTTGGTATTTTTGACGGTTCATGTTAGCTAGCTCGGTATCAGGGAAGTGGTCATGCAGAATTTTATCAACGTGCAGATATTTACGATAAGTGCTGGGGGCAACTTTGCCGCTTTTATAAGTCGCATGCCATTCAGTAAAATAATCCGCAAACAGTTTTTCTTTTTTCTCGATTGAATTCTCAGATTCAATTTCTTGGGCAAAAGCTTTGGCTTCATTTTTTGTCGCAAATCCCGCTTTGTAAACTTGCTTCAGTTTTCCGTTTTCGCGTCTGGAAACACGTACTGACCAACCAGTTTTTGTTTTTTTGTAACTAGCCATGGTATTTCCTCCTTTTAAATGATAAAATAGAGTATACAAATAGCGCACCTTTTAGGCGTTGTTTTTTTGGTAGCCGTATCCCGTCTGATTGGCGTTAGGGGGATGCGGTTTTTTGTTTACTTGTCATTGTTTTCTATTGCTAAAGTCTGTCTATATTCTTCAGCGTCTGCCATTTCTTCAAAATCAATAGTTAATTCTTTATATTCAGCTAATTTCTCTTTGATTTTCTCAATAGGGATTTTATAGAATTCTTTATGATTGTTGACCTTGTTGAGCTTATACTTGTCGAAATAGCTGTGAAGCTCATTTTCAAGCTTGTAGGCATCGTAGCTAAAAATCAGAGCATGGACATCGAATTTAAATGGGACTGATGCACTGCTCAACTCTGAAATTCTTTCAAGCGGATCGAGCCTTCTTGTTACACCTATCTTAAAAATATCTTTACCAAAAGATCCAATATTACTTATAACGTAAACGTATCCGGCTGAAGCATTGGCGGTTCTATAATCCAATTCTTCTTTCTCTTTTTCCCGATCATCCATTTTTTTCTTTAATTCTGCAACTTGATCGTTGATATCTTTCACTTCAGCATCATTTGTAAGGTTTTTTAATTTTTCTTGCAATTCAGTAATCACATTCTCGTAATGGGTAATATCTTTGTCGATAACCTTTTTCTTTTGAGCAACTTCTTTCTGCAAGGCTTTTTCTTCTCTCTCACGTTGACGCTGCTCGCGCAGTTCTTCTTTTTCCTGTTCCTTTTTCTTTGCGTATTCATATGCCAATGCCAATTCTTCTAGTTTGGAATTCAAATAATAATAAGATATAGACACTTGAGTTACTGAAGTCAACTTGTTGATTTGTTCGTATGAACGCTCAATTCTTTTTTGGATTGAATCGTAATTAGAATATTTAACCTTATTAATGGCGGCCTCACATTCGTTGTTAAATGCCCGCAAAACCAATTTGATACTATCATTAGTCATTTTAGTTCCCTTGGCCTTGCTTCCATCTACAGTCCAGCCTTCCCTGTAATCAACAGCAGCTTTTTTTCTTATCATCTCTTTTTGATTCTTTCGAATTTCAGTTAGTTTCTCTTTATATCCGAGAGACGTTGCAAAATCATATTTTGGTTCGTATAATCCGTATTCTTGCATTTCTATAGTGCTGTTAGCATTATCAATCTTTTGCGAAAGTTTATTGAGCTTGTCGGCGAGAGTTTTTTTCTCCGCGCTCAGTTTTTCAACATTAGAGTTGAGTTCGTCCAGTTCTTTCTTTTTATCGATAATTGATTGTTGAAGTTCAAAAGCATCCATTTGCTCAATAGACATTTTTGAATTCTTTAATTCCTCTAACTCTTTTTTGTATTGACCGGCTTTAAAGACGTCCAGCAATCCCATAACGATCTCTCCTTTTTATATTTCCGATAATATTTTTTCGACCACCGGGGCATAGCGCAATGATAAATGCCTGTTCTCCAAGAAAACAACTGGATTAATGCTTTTACAATCCAAATCATTTTCCATCAAATAGGTTTCGACCTCTTCTTTAAGCATATACTCGGTAGCCTCGGCTTCCATCTTGTAGTGCGACGGTTTAGAGCAATTGTACAAACCTGCATAATCAGTTTGCGGGACATGGCCCAGCTCATGCAGCAACACTTTGGTTTGTTCTGATTCAGGCAACCCATTATTGATTACAATAATTCTGTATGCGGGGACATAATACCCTTTGCCATCTATGCAATCAGAGTAGACTATTTTAACGCCATACTCCTTTTCTATACTTTTCAACAGAGCGCATCACCACTAATCTTTCTTGTTCTTGAGATATCCCTCGATTATACCGCGCAGCACTTCGCGATCGTTATCCGTGATAGGCTTACCATCATAGCTCATCACAGAATCGAGAGCTTCTTCGATCGTAGCGTTTGTCTGAGCCGCAGGTTTCCTGTCTAGCAAATAATCAATTGTCACGCCGAAATAGTCGGCAACTTTTTCCAAATCTTTAGCTTTAGGGTCCGCAGTTTTCCATCTATAAAATAGATTTTTGCTAAAACCTAAATCTTCAGCAACTTGTTGCAAAGACTTATCATGTCTTTGTGCAAGTTTTTTTATTATCTCAAACGTTGTCATATCAACAATCCTCACGCTTTCTACAAGAAATTTATACGAAAGTATAAAAAATCCGTTGACAGTTTATACGAAACGTAATAAGATATCCTTGTAAGTTAATTCAAAAGAAAAATCAAAAGACAAAAACAAAGACAAAACATTTAATCTCCGCCAAGAAATTAAGAGTAATCGCTTGTTTTCGTTTAATTAAGTACGATTTCATTTTATATCTTCGTATAAAAATAGTCAATAATTTTATATGATTTTTTCTATTAAAATTGCTTACGGGTGGGAGGGAGGAATATACAAGGAGGCGATTCAAATGCCAGAAACTTTAAACGGAAGGCAAAAAATCAAAGCATATCTTGACGCAAATGACATATCGATTGCATCACTGGCAACGATGTACGGCGTGCCAAAACAAGATTTGTCAGACTATTTAGCAGGCAGGAAAAAGAACCCTAAGGCAAATCAGGTGATTCTAAAGATCATCTCTGATTTTAAACTCAGCTAGGCTAGAAAGGAAGATTTAGCATGTCACCAATAGAAATAACAGTTAACCAAGAATATGTCGAAACCCTGGTTAACAGCAGAATCGATGAAGTTCTCGACGAAGATTTGTCAGGCATTACATGGTCGCTCGACGAATTCCGCAAAAAGTGCTGCGGGAATAAATCCAGAGCGTGGGTAGCGCTCTATATCTTCTCGAAATTCAGCGATGAAATTACCGGGCCTGATGGCTGGCTGATCCGTGCCAACGCCCGTGGTCAGCAGAACATAATTTTCGCAAAGGCTGCCAAAGAATGGATGGAAGAGAACCGTCAGCGGATTGACTGGCGGGCGAAGTTACCAAGATAGGAGGATTTTAAATGAACAAAAAAGAAAAGGCCGTCATAATCTCAGTCAAAGCGCTAGGCGCGTTGATGGCCATGGCTGGCACCGCTAATTGGAAAACAGAAAACACTGCAAAAATTGCTGCTGATATCGCCTTGCTCATTGATGATGTTGACGACATTGACATTAGAAATGAGTTGAAAGCCTATATGATAGCATTCGGTGCCCTGGAAACGCAGGCTCGTGGCGCAGATGCCAAGGAGATAATAGATGGCGCCCGAGAAGTATTCGGGAACGAAATGCTTGAAAGAGTGCTTAAGAAAATCGAAGAAATTGAAAAAGCAAGGAGAAAGAGAAAATGACCGAAAAGGAATTACTTATTGCGTTGAGGCTAACGCAGCATAACCACAAAGTTTTGATGAAGCTTAAGGACAAGCAATCGAGGAGGAAGAAAAGAACGTAAAGACGTCCTGGCATACTGGACTGTCGGAGACATCACGGGAAACTGGGCACCGGAAAGAGTTGCCTGCATTGCCGTTTTTCTAGAAGAATTGGATGGCGAAAGAGACGCCATTGTAAGGGGGTGATTTTATGGAAGAACAAGATCCGGAAAAAATGGTTAGAGACTGGGTGCGCAACACCAAAGAAGCCTACAGCATTCTGTGGGCGTTCGACCAACTTATTATGCGAGACAGAAAGTGGTGGAAGCCTTATGATGCTTTGTCAAAAATGTTGGATGAATTTGACAAAATCGACGTAGACTAAAAAAACCGTCCCTTGAAAGAAGGAACGGCCCGAAATTTTAAAACTTAAAACGTGTTTATTATAGCACAAAAACAGGAGGAAATAAAAATGAATCTTTTTGACTTAAATGAAAATTACAGAAAAGTCGAGGCACTTTTCGATAATGGAGCTGACGTGTCCGAACAAGCGTTGAAAGATACGCTTGAATCGATTGGCGAGGCAAGAGATGTCATGCTTGATCGTGTTGCGTTCTTGATTGAACGTAACACTGCAAAGGGTGACTTTTACGCAAAGAAAATTAAGGAGCTGCAATTGGCGAAGAAGTCCGCTGAAAACACGGTGAATCGCCTTAACGCCTACATGACATCTGCCATGGACGATGCAGGCTTGAAGGAATTACAGACCGAGAACCACGTTTTGAAACCTCGCAACTATAAAGCAAGCGTAGTTATTGATAACACACACGTAATCCCGGATCAGTACATGGTATCAAAATTAACTATCATGCCGGACAAAACGGCAATCTACAAGGCACTTAAAGCCGGCGAAGAAGTCCCCGGGGTTCACACCAAACCCAATCGAAAGACCGTGATTAAGTGACATTCAAACTTCGCAGCTATCAAAAAGAGTGTCTAGACAACATCTACCGCTCTTTAAGGAGAGACAACAAATGTATTGTTGTTCAATCACCGCCAAGAACCGGTAAAACGGTTGTCATGGCAGAAATCGCAAGGCGGACAACCGCCAAGGGGAACAGGATTCTGTTCATCGTCCATAGAAAGGAGATTGTAGATCAGGTTAAAAAGACCTTTGCCGAACAGAACGTAAAGCCGGAATTCTGCCAAATCGGCATGGTCCAGACCTTTACGAGAAACATCAACAAGCTAGCCAAACCGGACGTGATTCTTGTTGATGAGGCGCATCACGCTTTAGCAAAGACTTATGTTAAAGTATTGGACGCTTTTCCCGAAGCCGTCAAGCTGCTGTTTACGGCAACTCCTGTCAGAATGGGGCGACTTCAATTAGATCAGATTGCAACTGACATCGTAGAAGGCAAACAAATCCAAGAACTGATGGATACAGGTTTTCTCGCACCCTTCCGTTATTTTGCCCGTAAAAAAATTGATGATGACAAGCTCAAAAAATCGTCAACGGGTGATTTTACGGTTGGATCAATGACGGATGCCATCGAGGGTGGCATCTATCAAGCGGTCGTGAGCGAGTACCGTAAACGGATTGACGGAAAGCAGGCGGTGGTTTACTGGTTCAGCGTACAGACGGCCAAGCTATGTGCGCAAGTGTTCAGGGATGCGGGGATATCCGCTGAAGAGATAGACGGCGACACGCCACCGGATGCCAGAGACAGAATAGTCGATGACTTTCGAGACGGCAAAGTCAAGATTTTAACGAACGTTAACCTTTTTACCGAAGGCATCGACTTGCCGAATGTTGATTGCGTGATTATGGCAAGACCTACCCAGTCGCTGGCGTTGTTTTTACAGTTTGCGATGCGGTGTCTGAATCCCCGGCAAGGGAAAACCGCAACGATTATCGATATGGTCGGCAACTGGGAACGCCACGGCTTGCCGTCAGAAGAACGGGACTGGGCAGAAATGATGCACACCAAAGCAAGGCGACAGAAAAACGTCGATAGCCCGACCGTTTGTCAGTGTCCTGAGTGCATGGCGGTTTGGAACACGAAAGCCGTTCGGGAGAACGACAACACGTGTCTTGATCCGTTTTGCAAATATAATCCTGTTATTCCGCCACCTAAGCGGGGAATACACGTTGCTGAAGGTGAGATTGAAGAAATTGACACTGCTGAGCAGAAAAGGAGGAAATTCGCCGAGAAGTATATGAAGCAGCAGATAAAGAACAATCTGGGCGATAAAGACCAGTGGGAGCTGCAAAACTACCGAGAGTGTCTGCAATACGCAGCACTCAAAGGTTGGAAGAGAGGATGGGCCTATCACTGGGCAAAAGATCATAACTTGCCGGGCTTACCGGTACGACGATAAAGGAGGAATTTTTATGGGTATTTTACCTGAAGACAAACCATGTCAGCCTAAGAAAGAGCCGCACAACTTCTTTGTGTACGGCGCAACAATGAGCGGGAAAAGCTATTTTACTAGTTTCTTCCCTCATCCGTTGGTATTAAACACTGACGGAAATTCGGAGCAAAGCACCGCTCCAAGCATTCAAATTAGAAACACACGTGACGAGCGAGGTGCCTTGAAGTCGAACTGCATTCAGCAGTTAGACGAAATCGTAACGGCGCTTCAGCAACCAAGCTGCACGTTTCAAACGGTAATCGTTGACGTAATCGATGATATTTGTGTCATGATCGAGCAGGCAATCTGCCTTAAGCACAACGTACAGTCACTTGACCAGATCGGGTATGGGCGAGGGTATGCGGCTTTCAATGCGGTTTTGCAACAGTTCGTAATGGATTTGAAGGCACTGAACCAAGACGTCATCTACATCAGCCGTGAGCTAGCGCTTGTCGATGAAAAAACGGGCGCAACATCAAAAGTACCTAGTCTTAAAACTAAGTATTATAACATTGTGAATGGCAACTGTGATTTGGTCATTCATACGGAAAAGTTTGGGAAGAACGTTTACCGACGTTCAGTGACGGATTACCGTCAGGTTTATAAAGCAGAAGACATTAAAAATGAGCGTGTCCGGAAACTGTTAAATTCAGTTGAGGGTATGTTCCAGGATAAATAACTAGGAGGAAAAAAATATGAGTTTACAAGACGTAGCTAACGGAATTATGAAGAGTGGTTGGAACGCAAAAAAAGACAGTGCTAATGACGGGTTTGACAACCTCAAGCCGGGAACGTATGAGGTCATGCTTGACAAGGTTAACCATGCGGCATTTCCGAGCGGGTATGAGTGCATTAACTTCAGTTTCCAGGTAATTGCCGGTGCTGACGCAGGGCGCAAGGAATTTGTGCATGTCAACCTTGCTGACAAGAAGAAAGACGGATCACCGATGCCGGACTTCGTTGTATCAAAAAACATCAAGCTGCTTTTCAAAATCGCAGCACTGAGCGAATTACAGTTGACGCCTGATGATTTGGCGGGGGATGAAACCGGCATTTATGAGCGGGTGGTTGCCAAATTCAACGCAGGGCATGAAGGGCAGATCATGCAGATGAAAATCACGGAATCACCGAACAAGAAAGACCCGTCAAGCCCGTACCGAAACTATGATTTTGCAGAATCAGACATCAAGGTAGAACAAGCGGAAGCACCGCAAGATCCGTTTGCTAATGCCGCAGACAACATTGACGATAGCGATCTGCCATTCTAGCAAAAACGAAGGCCAGTAAGCATGTAACTACCGGACGGGTGGGATGCCCGTTATGCGAGGTGAAGTTAATGAACAATTTGGTAAATTTCGCTTTGAGTTATGCAGAGCGTGGTTTTTATGTAATCCCGACAGTCGGCAAGAAGCCACTCAAGAAGTTCGCCGGATTGCCGGCTATGACACCGGATGAAATCAAGGCATTTTGGAACAAGCATCCATACGCAAACATTGCACTTAAGACTGATAAATTCTTCGTTGTTGACATCGACCGCCACGCTGACGGGGCAGACGGGGTTGAGGAAATCAGAAAAACGGGCCATCCGGAGTGGTTTAAAGACACGCTGGCACAACGCACGGCGCACAACGGATTTCAATATTTCTTCAAAAAACCGGCCGGCACAAAAATTGCGCAAAACATCGCTTTTCTGCCGGGCGTTGACATCAAGGCTCATGTCAACAACTATGTGGTAGTCGCACCTAGCCAAATCGACGGCAAGCCATATCAATGGATTAGCAAAACGGGCATTATGAGAGAACCCGATCAAGGGCTGCTCGATTTAATCAAGGAAAAATCAGTGCGGGCTGCACATCAGGCAAACTTCACGGGAAGTTTCGGAGGCAAAACGCAGACTACACAACTGTTTGAGCAAATCATAACCGGCCTGGGCGAAACCGGAGGGCGCAACAATGCGTTAACCGTGTTCGTTGGCGGGTTGCTCAGACGCAACGTCGATCCTCAGATAGCCTATAATCTTGCTTTGCTTGCAAATGAGAACACTGAGCATTCTTTGAGTGAAGCAGAAGTTGAGCGAACCGTGCAAAGCATTATCACGGCAGAATTAAGACGCAGAGAGGAGGGGGGTTCTTGAAATTAATCAAAAGCGATGATGCAGAAAAATTGAAGGAGTTTCAAGGCAGCAAATCGCCTTTTCTAGTCGATTCAAATAATCATATCAAGCGAAATTCGATTTTCAATATCAAAGTAATTCTAGAGATGGACCCTTTGCTAAAAGGGATATTCAAGTACAACGAGTACACCGAGTGCGTCGAAGTTGTCAAAGATTGCCCTGAACTGCACATCGCTAAAGGTTTTGTGCGTGACGGGTATGTTGATTCGATTGCCTGCTATATCGAAAGCAGCACAAAGTATCAGCACGTTTTGTTTGATCAGTTGCGAATCAGAACCGCAATCGAACAGGTAGCGTACAACAACGGGTACAATCCGCTGAAGATATACATGGAAGAAGCTGCTAAAAAGTGGGACGGCAAAGACAGGCTGACTACTGTCTTTTGTGATTTTTTGGGAGCCGAGAGACGAGAAGAAGTAGTGCTTTCGACAAAGATGTTTTTTTACGGGGGAGTTGCTAAGATTTTTGATCCGTCCGTGAAGTTCGACTTCGTGCTTGATCTGGTCGGTGGACAAGGTGCAGGTAAAACGTCTTTTTGGCAAAATATCGCTCCGTTGGGGTACTACACTGATCAGTTTTACACGTTTACCGATAAAGATGATTTTTCGGTTATGCGAAAGGCGCTGATCGTTAACGATGACGAAATGACTGCTACACGAAAAGCATCGTTTGAAGAACTGAAACGGTTTGTGACGATGCAACAGTTTGAATATCGTGAGCCCTATGGGCGGAGCGTATCGCAATTTGCTAAAAAGTTCTTACTAGTTCGGACAACGAACGATTTGTATTATCTCAAGGATAAGACAGGCGAACGACGTTTTCTGCCGATACTGGTTAACAAGGACAAGCAGACGATGAATCCCGTTGAGGATTTGACGCCCGATTTCACGCAGCAGGTGTGGGGGCAGGCGGTGGTCGAATATCGTAAACAGCCCGATTTCAAATTCACGTTCACCGCAGAACAAGACGAGATGATCAGCGACTACCGCAAAAACTTTATGCATACCGATGAGCTCGAAGATGAGATTGAAGATCTGATTGAAAACAATTGGAAAGGCAAAGATTTCATCAGCTCGGCTGACATCGAATTTGACTTATCGCTTGTCAATTTGGCGTCAGACAGGAAACTGTCTAACCGTATCTCAAATATTATGATCAACCGCTTCGGCTTCAGGAAAGGGCGAAAGAAAATTAACGGAGTTACCAAGCGAGGTTATATGCGGTGACACATGGTGACACATCTCCGTTTTAGAAGTGTCACCGCTCCAATACCTTGGGACTGTAGGGGTAGAGCGTTTGTTTTAGTTTATGCGGTGACACATCTTTTTTATAAGTGTCACCGCCTTAATCCCTTGTGGCTGTAAGGCTAGAGCGTTTAAGGTGACACTACTACTCTATATAATAATAATAATATATATATATATATATATATATAGGGGGTAGTAGTAAAGGGGCTACTATAGAAAAGTTGAAAATAAGCGTCACCGCGTCACCAATCGCTGAAATTGTTGGGAGAGTAAGGCTAAGGGGGTGTCACTAAAAAATGGCGGTGACACTTCTATGTGTCACCTTTATGCAAAAAGCGTGTATAATCGCATAAACGAACGATAAGGAGTATATTTTTTTAATGAGTCCAGAACATAAAATTCAAAACGAAATTCAAATTGCATTGTCGGAAAACGGATGCAGGGTGTTCAGAGCGAACGTCGGCAAGGTCCGACTTGAAGATGGAAGATGGTTCGACACGGGATTGCCGAAGGGTCATCCTGATCTGTACGGATTCCGGATTAATGACGGAAAAATATTCTATATCGAAGTCAAGACGGCAACGGGCAGACCGAGACCGGATCAGATTACTTTTCACAAAATGCTGAACCGGTACGGCATCATTCACGGTATCGCACGGTCGGCAGACGATGCGGTCAAAATTGTCAAGAAAGGACTGGTAGGATATGGATTCTAAAAAAAGAACAGAGGTATACGAAATGAATACGAATTTTAAAAATATGATCGCCGAGTTAAAAGCAACGTACGTAAGTCTTTATGTTGAAGCTATGGATCTCAATGGTCAGCTTGAATACAATAAGAAATTCGACGAAAGACTTCTCGAAAGCTTGGAAGTCTATTATAAGGACCATACTATATTTATCGAAAGAGAACGTATGAACAACTGGAAAATCTGTGAGCCTGTAGATGAGGATTGTCTAAAAACCTATGATTTTGAAGAAGTCGGAAAAATATTAAACATCATCATGAAACACGTAAACAGAATTGACCTAAAGGAATAGGAGTGTTTGGAATGGATTCCAAAGATAAAGCAGGTTGCCTTGTAACAGTGCTGCTAGCCTTGTGGTTTGCGGTAGTGCTGCTAACCCTATGGCTTGTGGCAATGTGGGTATTGTGTAAGTGCTGATTGGATAGTGAAAGGAGAATGAAGATGGATTGGAAGTGAAGGAAAATATGACCCGAGAAGAATGGATTAAATTTATTGTCATTTCGGTAATTTATGTAATTTTGCACATTACGAAAGAACTGATAAAAGAAAGAAGAAAGAACAAAAAATGAAAATTGAAATTGAAATCGAAATGCTTAATGGGGCAAACATTGAAGAGGTGGCGAAGGCGCTACTGGAAACCATGATGGGAGACGAAGATAATGGTAACAAGAAAAACGTGCGACTTTTACCCGACACCGATCGAAGTCGTCGATAATTTTTTGACTAATTTTCCACTTGAACAAAGAGGGAACAAAGTTTTGGAACCGAGCGCGGGGTGTGGCAATGTTTGCAAATCTGTCAAACGGTATTATCCAAACAAAAGCATTACGGCGGTTGAGATAAGAGCAATCGAAGAGGACACACTTAATCGGTGTGCCGATCATGTGATCATAGGTGACTTTCTGCAAAGCGATATAAGTTCTAAGTATGACATCATAGTAGGCAACCCACCTTATAGTAAGGCTATAGATTTTATAAAAAAATCATTGGGCTTGTTGGAAGAAAATGGGGTCTTGATATTTCTGTTAAGAACAGCTTTTTTAGAAAGTCGATCTAGATATGATTTTTGGCAAGAAAACCCGCTTAGTGGGTTGTACACGTTGAGCAAAAGACCAAGCTTTACAGGCAAAGGGACAGACGCAACGAGTTATAGCTGGTTTGTTTGGGATAAAAAAACAAAAAATCAGTGCATTAAAATTATTTAGACAACAGGCGGAATAACCCTAAAGAAGCAGAAGATGTTGCAAACAGTGAGAAGGAGGACTAAACATGGAAAAGATTGGATTATTGCTTATGGCAATTGGATTTTTTTGCCTGTTTGTAGGAATTGCAATCCTGGTGGAGGCATAAACCGCTTAAAGCGTCCCTAAAAAACCGCTAAGCGATTTTGGGGTCAACGGGTACAATTCTACTCAATGCTGTTTAGAAAGGAGTGATATTACTTGGAAGATATTTTCAAGACAAATAAAGCATATCTTTTTCAGTATCGAAAGAAGATGGAAAAAATTCAGCGGTTGGAAGACAAGCTGGCACAGATTGACAGTGATCTTATCGTGCTCAAGTCCCCGGCCATGAGCAGTGAACCTAAATCATCAGTCAAAATAACGCTGACAGACAAGCTTATTCAAAGGGAAGAGTTGGAAGATAAAATCAACACGCTTCTCAAGTATGCACGTCAGGACAGGACAGACATTACACGATGCATTGACGCTCTCGACAATCAGAAGCAGGCGTTGGTTTTGGACCGATACTTCATCGGCCTGCAGTCTCTAGAAGAGATAGCGGACGATGTCAGCTATAGCTGCAGCTATGTCACCAAGCTTTACATTCAGGGCGTTCAGTCAATCAGTGTAGTTTGAGTGCAGTTGTAGTGTAGTTGAAGTGTAGTAAGAGTGTAGTTGGAGTGTATACAAAGTAACTGTGCATACATGCTATTATGATAACGTCGAAAAAGGCAAGAGATTAACACCCCCCTGGGGATACCATGCCAAGATGGTAAGCATCCCCCTGGAGTGCAAGTTAATCCCTTGCCTTTTTATATACCACCAGTGGAGGTGACAGCATGGTCAGAGCTGACAGACAAGGACAGCACAGGACTGCATTTGAGAAGAATAAGAAGCGTTTGTTGATGACACAGAACACGTGCGGGATTTGTGGTATGCCGATTGACAAATCACTAAAGCCGCCTGACCCAATGTCGCCGGTTGTTGATCACATCGTGCCAATCAGCAAAGGTGGTCATCCGTCAAGCATAGACAATCTGCAGCTGGCTCATTGGCAATGCAACCGTCAGAAATCGGACAAGCTATATGCTAGTGGATTTAAAAAGAAGCCTCAAGTAATCGGCAACAGGAATCTTCCGCAGTCGCTGGACTGGTCCAGATACAGGGGGGTATAGCCCCCCCTCCACGGTCCGTCCGTGCTTTCCCGCCGTCACTGTACATTTTTTCTCGCGCGACATGAAAGGAGTAGATAAAGTGAGTGAATTTAAGGGTATGGGGTACCTGAAACGCAAGCTGGCAACCGTCAGACCACGGGTTCTGATGAGATACAGGCAGTATGCATCTAAATATCATGATTCCCCCGTCGGACTGACTATCCCGCCTAGCGTGCGTGATCGGTATCGTGCGGTACTCGGGTGGAATGCGAAGGGTGTTGACGCTTTGGCAGACAGACTGGTATTCAGAGAATTTGCAAATGATGATTTTGGAGTAAATCAGATTTTTAAGCAGAACAATCCCGATGTGTTTTTTGACAGCGCAGTTCTATCGGCATTGATTGGCAGCTGCTGTTTTGTCTACGTCTCTGCTGATTCTGATTCTGCTGATCCTGTGCGTCTGCAGGTCATTGAAGCGTCTAATGCCACGGGTGTCATTGACCCGATTACGGGTCTGCTAACGGAAGGATATGCCGTACTTCAGCGAGATACTGATACAGAGGCACCGCTTCTGGAAGCATATTTCACGTCGACTGAAACGTGGTATTACCCTAAAGGCGGTTCACCATATTCAATCGCCAATCCCGCTGGTATGCCGCTGCTTGTTCCGGTCATTCACAGGCCCGACGCTGTCAGACCGTTTGGTCGGTCAAGAATCACCAGATCAGGTATGTATTATCAGCGTTACGCCAAACGCACGCTTGAGCGGGCCGACGTTACGGCCGAATTTTATTCGTATCCGCAGAAATACATTCTTGGCATGGATCCTGATGCCGAACCGATGGATACGTGGAGAGCAACGGTTTCATCTCTTTTGAGGATTGACAAGGATGATGATGGCGACCGTCCTGCTGTTGGCCAGTTCACGACCGCAAGCATGGCTCCGTTTACTGAGCAGCTGAAAACCGCAGCTGCCGGTTTTGCCGGAGAAATGGGATTGACGCTCGATGATTTGGGCTTTGCGTCTGATAATCCGTCTTCAGTTGAGGCAATAAAGGCCAGTCACGAGAATCTGAGATTGGCTGGACGTAAGGCGCAGCGGTCACTGGGCAGTGGCCTGTTGAATTGCGCATATACGGCGGTGTGTCTTCAGGACCAGTTCCACTATGCACGCAGCCGTTTTGTTGATACTGAGGTTAAGTGGGAACCGTTATTCGAGGCCGATGCTAATACGCTGACGCTGATTGGCGATGGCGTAATCAAACTCAACCAGGCGATTCCGGGATTTGTGACGGGCGAGACCATCAGGGATTTGACCGGCATTCACGGCGCAGAAAACACCAAACCGCAGATTACTACACAGTCAGAGGTGGTAAGCGATGACTGATGATGTTTTGCCGGAGTTGCTGAAACTGGTCTGTGACGAATTTGAAAAGTCATATGCTGCTAACGGGATTGTCAAACAGGTGCAGAAGAAGCTTGAGGACAAGTCAGCTACATATGCTGACGCTTACGAGTACGCGTATGAGGTCGGCTGCATGCTCTCTGACGCCCTGACAAAACATGTAACAAACGAATTATTGCCTAACGGTACAATGTACTACAATATTGCTCAACGGCTGTTACAGAAAACGCTGGGTACCAATTATGAACTGGTGTCCGAACTGGCGGCTGGTGTGCAGAAAGTTCTCAATAGGAAGGCGGGCCTGACCCTAGCCGCACTGAAACCGGACATTGATCAGGATAAGGTTGACGGCTTGATTGAGCGCCTGTCCAAAGGTGATTTTGAAAATGACAAGTTCGTCATGGGCAGTCCGATTGCTAACTTCACGCAGTCCGTTGTTGATGACACAATTGCTAAAAACGTTGAATTCCACGCCAGTGCAGGTCTACAGCCGAAAATCGTCAGAAGATATGCTGGCAACGGCTGCAAGTGGTGTGCAAATCTGGCGGGGACGTACGATTATCCAGTTAAACAGGAGATCTATCGCCGTCATGATAACTGTCGCTGCATTGTTGAATATTTTCCGGAGGACGGAAGAGGCGTGCAGAATGCACACACTAAGGGGTGGAGAAACGAATCGAAAGTCGAACGTGAAAGGATTCGTAAATCAAAAGGCGATAATGGCTTTAGAAGGAAAGACATCATTCAGACTGTAGCCGAAGTGGAGGCAAGGGCATTGGGATATAATCCGATTCCTACTTCGAAGGCTGTTGAGCATTTAAGGAAAGAGGCAAGAATATGGCAAAAAGACTTGGAAGATGAAGAGATAAGGTCGATTAATAAATATACGTATAATGGCACAGATGATGATGGCAAGAAATTGTTTTTCAAAATCAATGAATTTTTGGAAGGTCGTTATTTCCCAAGAGATGAAAGAGAAAAGGAAATCATTTTGAGAAACGCAGACAATATCAAGGCCGCCATATCGAAATTTAGATTGAAAGATGATATAATAGTATACAGAAATGATTTCTATCCTAGAGACTTAGTCGGTGTTTCCTACAAATTTACGGGTACGT
>ERZ773170.1223-NODE-1223-length-20387-cov-84.335678_pt1 | contig 20387 bp, 16 predicted proteins | sample MGYA00581002_ERZ773170 | MGnify/ENA primary metagenome ERZ773170 (study PRJEB29015, sample SAMEA2737811) | human gut metagenome | biome: human gut; feature: human-associated habitat; material: faeces | place: China | collected 2012 ... | reverse complement strand
CACTTCCGGATAATCCATCCGGCAGGCAGCGCCATCAGAAAGTAGGCACCATAGATGATACCATCGTGACGCTCCGGATTGTTCTCGAAGCAGAATACCAGTCGGGCGAGCATCTCCGGATCCATCTTCGGCAACTTCACCGGCCATATCTTCTGAAACTCCGCTCCCCTCATTGATATACGCATCCTTCACCGCCTTGATATTCTTGACCATGAATAGCCTTTCCTCCTGTGGAAACATAGGCTTGCGATGCTTATACTCCAGATAAGTAGCATCCGATCCGATACCCACATACAGTTTCCTCTAAGTTGTCTATTCTTTCTTTTTCCATCAGTAATAGTTTGTGTTGTAAATTACCCGATGCGAGAACTGCTCCACCTTCACCCTCCCATAGCATTTCTGAAGCTTTCTGTTATGCCAGAAGCACAACAGGAAGCTAGGCCGATAATGCACTTCCACCTCCACACCCTTATACGATGGGAACTCGATGTGGTGATAACACGCCTTTTCATGAGGTGAGATAGAGCGGACAAAGGAGATGACCCGTTTATCTCCACCTTCCACCCAGAAATCAATATCACCAGGAGTCCGGGAATAAATATGCAGAATCTTAGGAAATCAAAGAAAATCTGATGTTGCTTTAATACAACCATTATTTCTTCAACCCTTGATACACTCCTCCTACTTCATCAGCAATCTGATCCCAATCATACTTGCTCATGTCGTAATCCACATGCTGCAATGGGGCCTCGATAATCTTTCCGAGCTTTTCCGAAAGTTCATCCACGTTGCCACAATGGAAATAATCATCCTTTGGCAAGCCAACCTCCAGATTCGCAGAAATATCGCTCACTACCACCTTTACCCCATAGCTCATTGCCTCCAACAGGGCAATCGGCAAACCTTCGTGCGAAGAAGGAAGACAATAACAACGGCAATTCGTCAACAGTGAATGAAGCTTTCTGCCTTTGATAAAGCCAGTAAGCACCACACCGTTCTTCCGAGCCATCTCTTTCAATCCCAAGGAATAGGAATCCTCGAAGTCTGTATCGCCAGCTAACACTAACTTTATATCCGTGGAATCCGTGAGATTCGTGTGCGCCTTCTTCCATTTCACGAAAGCTTCTACCAGATGATGCAGGTTCTTCTCAGGCACAAATCGACACATACCCAGAATATACTTTCCCTTCTCTATCCCCAATTCCTTGAAATATTCAGGATAGTCGCAGATTTCCGGCTCAGAGACACCATTGTAGATAAGGTGAACATTCTTGGTTCTTCCATATTTACGGGCAATGAGGTTCTTGATGACGTTCGAGATGACGATGACATCATCGGCAAACATGCAGCCCATCCGCTCACCCATCTTCAGGATAGTCTTGGCAGCAAATCCCCACTTGTCCCTGTCATAGTCAGGACCATGATGCGTAAACACCACCTTCATGCCCAGCAATTTGGCGTATGGCACCAGCAGTGCAGGACCGATGGCATGGATATGCAATACATCAGCACCCAACTTCTTCGCCTCATTGATGGCACGGAAAGTATGGATGATAGCCTCGAAACTCTTCTTCTTAGGAGAAGGAATCGTTACCAGTTTCACCCCCTTCCATTCATGCAAGTCATCCTTCACATAGTTCGAGCGACGGATCAGCGTTACGTCATATCCACGCTCCACCATTCTAGGGAACAATTCCTCACAATGCGTCTCCACGCCACCCATGATATTCGGGATACCACGAGTACCTGTTACAACTATTTTCATAAAAACTAGAGATTTTCAAAATAAAAGTATTACCTTTGCAGGCATGAATAAGATTTCAAACTATATCAAAGAAGCCATACAGTACTTCTGCATCATCTTGGTGTCGATGCTCTCCGCACTGTGGCTTCTTATCAATCATAAGAGAATCAAGTGATTACTTGATTTCAATATTTCTATCTGTTTCCTTCTTAGTAGCCTCATAACCCTGGCTAGCCACGTCAGCGTTCACGATGTCCTCGCCACGCTTGCCCTTCAAAGCCTCCTTTGAATCGGCAGAAAGACCATTATTTACCACGGCATTCATATCGCAGGTAGAAAGCTTGTCAAGCTGTTCCTTAGTCACCTTACCATCACGATATTCGCAGCAGATAGGGTTCTCATACATAGAGTACTTCATACCGAGCAAGCTCTTCAGCTTGTGCTTAGCCACCCACAGGGCAGGAGTCTTGATGTACTTGTGCATGGCAGGAGATACAGAACCGATCATCCAGCAGTTTCTGTCACAATGTCTTACCTTCTTACGAACCTGCTCTGCCTCTGGAGAATTCCAAAGTTCATCCCAAGTCTGGCGGTTCAGGTTACCCATCACCTCCTTATCCTTGGTACCATTACATGGCATCACATCACCGTATGGGTCGATGAAGAAGGTATCGAAGCTCATATCGCAAGGCAAGAGACGTTTCTGACCATAGATATAGTTGATGAGTCCATGGTTAAAGTAAGCACGGAACCACTTCTTAGGAGAGTTAGACTTCAGCAGTTCGTTCACCAGGTTCTCGAAGTTCTTAGCCACCATCGGACGGTCGTGGATGATGTTCTTAGCCTCTACGAAGTAGAATGAGTTATGGAGCGATGCGGTAGCAAACTCCATACCCATCTTGTTGCTCAATTCATAGAGAGGCACGAGGTCAGGAGCGTTTTTGTCCTGAACGGTCATACCGAAGCCCACATCCTTCAATCCCATCTCACAGAGCTTCTTCAAGGTAGTATAGCCACGGTTGAAACCATTGTTCAATCCACGGATCTCATTGTTGGTCTTCTCCAAGCCCTCGATAGAGATACGGATACCAATCTGTGGAAACTCCTTCGCCAGGTCGATGATACGGTCGGTGAAGAAGCCATTGGTAGAGATCACGATACGGTCGCTCTTCTTATAAAGCTCACGTACGATATCCTTCAAGTCCGTACGGATGAAAGGCTCACCACCCGTGATGTTGGTAAAGTACATCTTAGGTAGCTTCTTAATAGTCTCTATAGAGATTTCCTCCTCGGGCTTAGAAGGAGCCTTGTAACGATTACACATTGAACAACGCGCATTGCAACGATAAGTTACAATGACAGTACCATTTAATTTCTTTTCTGACATAATATATTTTTGTATTTTAAATTTTAAACATTCTTGCGCTGTGCCACTTCAACACCCTTGTCGAAGCCGACAACAACATCATTAAACCATGATTCTTCTTTGTTGAATTTCGGAGGATTTATATCTGGATTTTTTATAGACAAAGCTCCAGCCACATAGTTTACATAATGCTGCAAATCAGATAAAGCATCAGTTTCCAACCCATAGTTATCACAGTCTCGGTGAATACGGTTTAAAAAATCTTTGGTATGTTGTTGGAAATCGTTGTCCTCATAATCCCTTATAATTAAATTTGCGAAGAGTATCAGTAACTCTTTATAAGCAGAGCTATCCGCCAATGCAAAATTCTCAAAGATATATCTTAGTATTCCATTAACATCCCCTCCTTTATCTTTCAAGACTAAGAAAGCCTTCACTCCTTCAACCTGTAAATCTTCTTTTTTACTAAACAAGGCACTTTGGATATTGCCAACAATGTCATTATCAAGGTTTTGTTGATTTCCCATTTGCATCTTTACCTTCATTGGCAGACATCTGTATTCCTTTGCCCTCAGCCAATCTATTTGTTCGCTGATTTTTACGGATTCTTCATCTGTCCAACCATCCAAAGACGCATCGATGAAAAGACTCTGATAAGTTCTGATGATTTGTCTGGTGAATTGTCTCAAACCACCAAAGAACTCTTTGCTGTCGTTCCTTTCAAAACTTGCCTTATTCAATTCTATCATGTCGCAGCAATGCAACAGGACATCCTTTTTCTGTTCTTCCGAGATATACTTGCGAAGTATATTGATTTGGTCAAGTGCTTTGTTCCATAGACTGAAAGGTTCAGAGGTATGGTTGAATTGATATGTCGTTTCGCAGAAAGTCTTTACCTCTTCATTCAATTTGTTTAGAACAGATTCTTGTTCCTCATCATTCATTTCGATGTATGAATAGGTATGTATGGCTTCTGAAATGACATTCACTCCATTTCTCATCTTTCTTACTGCGTTGACAATTTCGGTTCTGTCCGCTTCTGTCAGTTCTTCTCTTTCCCATATCACTTCCATGAAGAATATAGCTTGCAAGATTTCATCTTTCTTTTCACTCTTCAGTCCTGCAATAATCCGTTTCTTGATAGCGTCTGTGATGACGAAATGGAGCATATATCGGTCAGGGAAAGGATACCCTGCTCTTTGATAATCTGTCGCCACATTCTTTTCCGACATCATCAGCGACCATATTACTGCCAAGTTTGAATTATCCAAACAATCGTAGGCATATTTCAATACTTTATCCACAAAATGCGGAGACCACTTCAAGGCTGCTTTTACAAACCTCAGCACTCGGTCTTGGCTTACCTTTGTGCATAGCCTTCCCAATATTGTAGGCAATAGATTCAGCACCTTATAGTTAACCCAACTATTCTCTTGAATATCGGCATTTTCAAACAAGGTAATGTAAGCATCAAAGTATTCGTTAGCTTTTTCTTCAGCCAATGACGAAAGCTGTTTTCTACCCAATACTTCTTCCACAGTCTTACTGCTTGCGGAAAGCATCATCATATTCCAAGCCATACTCCACGAGTACTCAAACATATTTCTAATGCAGTACTTTGTGAAATTCTGACTTATTGAAAACATGGGCATTCCCAATCTTTCTTTAAGCATCCACCATTTGCAAGGATAGAGATAGCCATGTACGAACCCTGCTGATCCCATTTTCCAACTGTTGGTGTAACTGCCTATTTCAAATAGGTGTTCCCTTACAAAGCCCTGAGTTGGTTCGTTCTCGTATGCTTTTCCGCTCAATCTCTCCGTCAGCTCGTCAAAGTTTTCTCCTTCAGCAAACTTGGATATATTGTCCGTCTCTATCTCATCGGTGTTATTCCTTTTGGAGTCCTTGTCACACCAACTCATTGTCTTTAAAATATACGTCAGACAAGACTTTGCATATAAATCTTCCTTGTTCTGCAACAGGGATTTGCAAATTGCATTCTTACATTTGTCCAATAATTTGTAGGCATCTAATGCTTCTCCAACGAAATACAGGATATTGGCTTTTTGAAGACAATTCTGGTAATCACTTATATCCACTTGCCATTTTGACAAATATTCCTTCACCTTGTTTTTATTATACTTGGCAAGCCAAAACAATGTTAGTTGATAGTAAAGATGCCTTGAAGGGATTATCTGTTTGTCATCTTTCAATAGTTTATCACATAGCTGCAAGAACTTTTCGTTCTCACCATCATAGCGCCACATCTCCAACAATGACATTATCAAGGGCTGCATCATTTTCTTGTTCCCATTTGGCATGTCATCCAAATGTTCCACATACGCAGAGATGGTATCTATAAACCAACCAAGCTTCTTGGGCGTCGCAGAAATCGTCAACCGCCAGTTTAGCTCATAAAGGAACTGAAGTTTTGTCTTTTCATCTGTAATGCGTTTGAAATCGCTTTCCATAAAGGCAATGTCTTCATTTAGACGTTCAAAATTTTTTTCATGCGCTCTTGGAAGCAAAAGCCAACCTGGATAAGTTTCTCGGATAGCTCGCATCTTCTGTATTTTCTCTGCTATATGCGCTTTAAACTGCTCTTCATTCAAGTCCTTTGCCCTAAGATGATCAAAATAAACAGAACCATTCCATTTTGTGGGCGTTTCTTTCAGATAATTCAAGAAGAACTCGTATGCTGAATAATACCCATCCACTCCTTCTACATCCGCAAGGTTAATGATGTCTATCCCTAATTTCGACAGTAAGGCTTTTTCGGCATCATGGAAGCACTTTCTGTAAGTGATGAGATAAGTAGGGCATATCCGTTGTTGCCCGATGACATCTTTCAGCCATCCTATCCAAGCTCTGAAATTTGGATCTTCTCCGGAGAAGCCTATCAAACAAACCAGACTTTCCAGGAAACACTGCTTTGCTGTGTTTACCATCTCAGGGCGTTCAGTCGGATAACGCCTGTAGTCTTCCTGCGTCATGATATACGGACGGATATTTGGAAAACTACCATGCAGTTTGATGATGCGAGGCGATGGCTGATAGAGCAGCGTTTCCTTGTTCGTCACCAGTTTGAACCCATTGATGACTTGCCCGGCTGCACGTTCTATCAAGGTGTCATAGTTGGTGGTCAAGATGTCCTTCCAAGGCAACTGCACCAACAAACGATGCAATCTGCCCGGTTGGATAAGTTGGTCTGGTAAGGCTTCTTCCAAGATATTGTCTAATTCGTTATGTCCAAACTGCGCATCTATCAATGAAGACAACCTCACCACGTCATTGGCATCATTCTTCTTGTCTTCCTCGTTGTTGGGATATAACTTGTCCAAGAACACCTCCCGAAGCTGTGCCCATGTCTTCATGCTCACATTGCTGGGGATTTCTGCATTCATGCTGAATCCAGCCCCAACAAAGGCTGTCACACTATGCGTACCCATATAGATCTTGATCTGCTCCAACTTGGATGCGACAGATGATGGTATCTGATATTGCTTATTCATAACCTTGATTTTTAACGGTTCAATTATGAATTGTGATTATTACTTGTAGATGTTGATGAGCTTGTCGTAATAAGTTTCAGCATCATAGCGATGTTGTGCATCCGAAGCTATTTGTTGATAATCAAACTCCGAGTTCCACATCTTCTCAATCTTCGTCTTTAGATCGGCGATATTACCACTGCTAAAGGTATAATCTGTAAGTTCAGGTATTCCCCCGATATTGGCTCCCAATACGGGCGTTCCCAAGCATTGGGCCTCGATAACTGATAAAGGATTGTTCTCATACCATTCCGAAGGAATCACCGAGAAGCGAGCCTTGCCCACAAGTTGCTTGATGTCATTCCACTGCTTGAAACCGACGAACTCGATATTGGTATGGGCAACTGATTTCAGTTCATCCATCAGAGGACCGCCACCGATAATCACCAATTTATAAGGTAATTGGTTGGCTGCCTCTATCAATGTCTTTGCACCTTTCTCATGGCTCAATCGCCCGATAAAGCAATAGTAATCCTCCTTTTTCGGAAGAAGCTCAACATCATCTGTGTAATCTGTGCCATCTGTAGAAGAAAATTTGCATTTCTCCACATCAATAAAGTTGCAAAGTGTCTGCATCTTCGATTTCGAGAATCCCCCTTGCACCATCTTGTCAGCCATAAACTGGCTCGGACAGATAAAAACATCCGTTGAAGCCTCCAAACGCTCACGGTTCCAAACGATAGCCTCTTTAAATCCGATGAACGAAGCCAACTTCGAGCCTTTCATGCACTTGTTGTCCAAACAAGCCTTCTTATCGCCCTTGAAACAAGTCTCGCAGATGGTATTTCCATTCTTCAGACAGTCATATCTAGGACAGAGCAACTTATAGTCGTGCAGTGTCCACACCACCTTGATGCCCCACTGATGCGCCAACTCTGCCATCACCGGTGACAGCTGCGTATGCACATTGTTGAGATGCACTACGTCCGGCTTGAAGTCATCAAGCAGTTTTTTAAACGTGCTTTTTACCTCATGCGACCCAAACGGACGGGTAAAAGCCATCAATTTGCTCATATTCTTTGGAAAGTATTTCTTCCAAGGCGTATCCAGATTCTCTGGATACGCCATGGCAAATACCGCAACCTCATGCCCATGGGCCTTCAGCAGCTTTTCCAGATTGAGCATATAAATACAATCACCGCCACGGCGGTAATAAAACTTATTCGCTAATATAATCTTCATTTTGTTTTTATACACAAATTAGCATTTCCATCAACATGATAAAGTTCAATCTTTCCTTCATCCTTCAATTTCTGCATTATTTTTTTTGATGTATGAAAATCAAAGTGCTTACGTCTTAAAACTTGATATATTAACCAATAAACAGTTACGAAGCCCTGTCCATTGTCTTTAGCCCAAGATTCCATAATTGAAAGTTCATACATAAATCTATCTTCATCAATATCTCTCAAATAAGGAAGTTTGGGTTCTTCAATAGCCCCTTCAGGCTTATTGTCTTTCAAATCTTCCTCAGACTCTATCTTTGCACTATTTTCTGAAACCATCTGTATTGTAGCTGACTCTTCATCAACACCAATGTAACCTTCTTCGTCTTCCTGCTCATTATTGCCAATAACTGGTATAAATGTTAGAGGAATAAATTTTTCGGCGTTAAAAATATACAGCATTTTCCGTGTATTTCGATATACATCAACTATATAGTGATTGAAAGGAGTTCCATCTGTCTTTATCCAATCAGATTTGGCGATATCCCTTGTTAAGAATATGACATCTTTATTTTCTTTTATCATAAAAGCCAAAAGCTCATGGTAAATAATAAAATCGCCTGTTGGATCGAAACCATCGTTTATCTTTCTACGGTCACCGCATCCAGGAAAACAATAAGGCAATTTTCTGTTTTCTCCTTCTATTTTATGTTTGTTAAAATCTTCAAGCAAATGATTATACTTATCCTTTATAAAGATTAATTCTTCTTCACTCAAAGATTTTAATATATGCGTCTTACATAAAGATTGGAGTACAGGATCTTTTGATTCGGAAATACTCAAAGGTAATAGTTTATCAACATTATCATTCAAAGCTTTAGAAACAGGTTCAACCAATTCGTCTAATTTATTTTTAAATTCATCTGATGAATCGTTGTTGTCAATGTATTCTTTCAGCACATCAATTAAAGGAATTACGTCAGCCATATCATTCTTAACCAGACTATTTTGAGACAACTGTTTGAGTTGAGATGCAGCAGTCTTATTAGCTTTTTTCAAGCTTGTTACAAATTGTTTAGCCTGCTCTTTCAAGTCCTTCAATTGTACTTGAAATGCCTCAATCTTTTCCAATCGATGTCTCATGAATTCAATCTCAACTTGGGATGGAATGATAATTCGATGAGCATTATTATCCATGAATTTCAAAAATTCACAGCGCTCAGTATTTGACATTTTATACAAATCTAAAAGAAGATTGGTATCAAAAGCCAATATCACATCAGAAGAAATCACATCTTTTAGTTCTGTAAGATGCTCACTATAATAGTCGTAAGCACTTTGGGTAAGTTTTATATCGCTACACAAAGTATGAAAACAGAAATTTTCACAGACCTTTTGCTGAACAGAAAGAACTAATGATTTTTTTGAATTTTTCTTATTCATGTAACAAACTTTTTATATCATCATTATCCGACATTACTTTTCTCCAAGCTGCAGGAGATTCCACCGTTATTACAAAAATAGAACCAACGTTATAAGGAGAATTCTTGATAGAATCACGTACATACACAACATCTTGTTCTGTAGCAACCAAAAAAGAATGTTCTGTCAATTGCTCCGTATGCCCCATATAACACAATAAGTCGTAAATTTTTTCATCTACTTCAATTAAGTCATCAAATTCGATGACAACTATGTATTTATTCATAATTCGACAATTCTTAATTAATTCTATCAAGTTTACCCTCTATCAACATCCCATAGAACGTTGGTATTCCATCCACTTTCTTAGCAAAGCTCTGCTTCCAAGTCAACTTATAAAGCACTGTATCCTTACAGATTTTCTTCCATAACTCTTCATTGTATGGTTGTCCCAGAACCTTATATAACTCATCACAATATTTATTATTAGGAAGAATTTCAGAAAAAGCATTAGCTATTTTCACATTATGCTTCTGCGCCAAAACGACAGCATAATCTACCAACAAGTAATCAATGAGTTTATCACACTCTGCCCAATAATTAAAGAGGAAATCACGGATAACCTTAAACATCCATCGATTTTCATAACCACAGCCCAAAGAATAACCCGCGAAATAGCCACTAGCAATAGAACAATGCAGATAATCAGGACGTTTGATAGACCACAAAGGCATTTTCATGTAATCTTCGAAACTTCTTCCTGTACAGAAGAATGTTGAGTCAATCCAAATGCCGCCATATTTTGCAAGAATACACATACGTAACAAATCGGAATAATGAGTTCTTGAGAACACACCCTTCTTACGTTTTTCCTCCAACCAATCAGGAAACTGCACATAATCCCTGCAATTGTCATCAGTAATGACAATAACCTCATATTCTCCAGCATTGTGCTTGATAGTATCTATACAAGTTTTTACTATTTCCGGTGCATTATCAATCCCCTGCCACCAACAAATCCAAATTTTGTTGCGAAGTTTTTCATCACAATCAAGTATCGACTCCTGCACCTGGTAATTCTTCCAATAATCATTGAACTTATCCTCCAGGAAATCAATCATGATTTGATGTTTTTTCATCAAACGATTCTTTACAGTCTCAGACTCTTTATAACCATTCCTATTCATTATCTGAATATCTATCTTAGAGCGAAAAGTTATCAAAGCAGCTTTGATAGAAATTTCCTTAGCTATATCAATAGATGCTTTAATCTCTTCCACACTGCGATGTAAAATACGTTTAATATTATTATGAGTTTTTGCCATACGTATATTTTTCAAATAGTTTAATTAAACTAAGTGCTTGATGAGAACTTGATAATTCAGATCTCATTTTTAAACAATTATCGATATATGATTCATTTGAAGATACTTCAAACATATCATCCTCATTCCAATCCTTAACAACTCCAACGTGATTCAATTTGATTAGATAAGAATTGGTTGGAACAGAATTAGTTATAACAGGTGTTCCACTTACGATAGCCTCAGGTATAGACACCATATTGTTATCTTGCTTTGTATCTATCAATATCGCTTTAGAAAATGGAAGTATTTCATTCATTTCCTCATGTGACATGAAACCTAAAAAAGAGACATTATTTTGCAATCCTCTAGACTTTATCAAAAGTTTGAGTTCACTCTCCAATTCACCTCTTCCGGCTATCATTAGTTTGCAAGAATTATCATACTTTTTTAAGTATCGTTGAAACTTATCTATAATTGAAGGTATGTTCTTTCGCTTTACCAGTTGAGCAATAACCATAAATTGATTATTCTTCACTTTAGAATATCTGAATTTAGATATGTCCATACCATGCTCAACAGTTACATCAGATACACGAGTTAAGTACTGACGGATAAAGTACTTTGAATTTTCAGACCTTGGTACTACTAATGCCTTCTTCATAAAAAATCTCGCAATTACATTATACCATATTTTTGATGGAATATGGAAAAACTTTTTTTGATGCAATGCTAATTCATGCCATATTACCGTTTTCTCAGGTACACATCTGGCAGCTACCAAAGAATGGAAGGCAAATACCTCACTCGATATAACAATGTCAAATTTCTTGGCATTTTCTTTTATATACCGATTCATCGAAAACGATAAAGGAAGAGCAGCATTAAGAAGTTTATTTAAATCTTTCTTAAAAAAGAGTATTTCAAAATCATACGATTCTTCTTTGGTTGGTTTATTACATTCCAAAGCCAAAAGTGTGACCTGATGCCCAAGACTCTTAAAACCGAGACACATTGAATAAATCATTGTATCCTTAATTGTTTCAACTTTTGGTATAAAGTTGTTATTACCCGAATATAATATCGGATTAAGTATCAATATTTTCATATCATTTTTTATTAACGAAAAGAATCTGATTATTTTATTTACACTTAACACTACAAATTGAAGTATGAATCTTACTTGAAAGAGTAAATACCAAATAAGACAATATAATATCCAGTATAAATATCAATGGAACTGCGATAACTGTACTCGTTGTAAAATCACATACCATTTTTATAGCAATACATTGGAGTAAATAAATCTCATAAGAAATTTTACTTAAAAAGCCAACAATCTTATTTATACGAGTATATCGCAAAGAATACATTAGCCAAGAAAAAACGACACATACAAACAATGGAGTAATATCCTTTAAATGCATTATCTGGCATACTCCAAAGAAAACTGCACAGATAATAGGGAGAGTAAAATAGATAAATATAGTATCCAATTTCTTAAGAATTTCTACCTCCCAATATCTCCATAACATTCCTAAAACAATACAATACGAACTTCTGTACCAATATGGTGGAATACCAAGCTCTTTACATATTGAATAATATATCAAAGAGATTATTACCATCAAAATAAGTTTTGAACGTAAGGAATAATCTGTTCTAAATACTACCCAATACAAAAAATAAGCTATAATGATAACCCAAACAAACCAAGAATTAGGTAGCCAATCACCGATATTGGTTGTGGAGAAATAACATCGCCAATTTAAGTTCTCGCTCGTTAGACCGACATATACCATCCATATAGTTAGAGAAAGTATATATGGAATAACAACCTTCAAGATTCTTTTACTAAGAAAAGATCTTAAGTATGTTCTCCCCCCATTTTCATAGCTAGCCATAAGGCCATAACCAGACATGAGAAAGAAAAAGGAAACAAGAATGATACCAAAGTTTAGGAATATCGCTAATCCTTTTAACCAATAACAGTGGTGAAGAATTATCAAAAAAGGTAGGAGAGCCTTAACTAGGCTAACTTTACACTTTTCATAAGGTGTCAAATAAATTTTCATCATACTCTTTTTATAAATCTAAACAGAATAATGGTCACTCTATGTAAACCCAAGAATGAAAGTACAAAAGCAATAGTATTTTTAGGATTTAGCCTAATTGATTTTAAAATATTTTTACATAAAGGAGAAATATTCAAAGCCTCATTACCAAAAAGTTCTAGTCTTTCCGATATATATTGATTCGATTTATTCAACTTCAAAGCTGAGCTAATGAAATTAATTACACATTCACCATAATAACTCATGAATGCAGTTTGATGATGGTTCGGATTGCAGCCTAATGTCTTAGCTACCTTATTAAGTAATATTTGTGTTTTTAGAAAATGTAACATAACATCTTCATACATTTTAGCAGAAGTTGACAAACTAGCACGAATGAAATGCAAATATAAAACTTTGGGAATAACAACAAAACTTCGTATGTAAGGAATTAACAACATATTAAAATCATAATCCTCACCTCCATGTTTAAGAGTAACATCAAATTTAGCACCAGTTTTTTGTAGCCAATCCCTTCGATACAAGAACGACCAAACTGTAACAAAATAACCTAAACTATTTAATTCATATAAAGAATCTCTCAAAGAATTAACATCAAACACATTTGAAGGAATAGATGACAGCTGCGTCGTCTTATTTTCACTAATTTCCTTGTAATTGAATTTAACAACATCTGCAGAGTTTTCTTCTGCAGCAAAAAAAGCATTCTCTAAAAGATCTGGCTCAAAGAGATCATCGTGATCACAAAATGCTACATACTTTCCGTTACATTTTGACAAACCATAATTTCTAGCATCACATATGCCACCATTTTCTTTGTGAAACACAATAAATCTTTCATCTTTTGAAGCATATTCATCACATACTCTACCACTTTCATCTTTTGAGCCATCATCAACCAATATTACTTCAAAATCAACAAAAGTTTGAGATAAAATGCTATCCAAAGTATTTCTTAAAATTTCTCCTGTATTATAGACAGGAACAATAATTGATATTTTTGTATTCATTACAATTCACTGAGATAATTCCGTTTAATATTTCTATAGCTCGCTGTAAAAGATGGAAACATTGCTAAAAATCGATATCGAAAATTAACCTTATATCTCATAAAGCAAATAAATAATTTATCAATTATCTTTAATTGATAAGAAAACATAGTTATTCTTTCTAGATATATTTCCTCTATAAATCCTTTCTTGTGAGACGCTCCTCCTTCTCTATCATCGAAAATCGAAATTGGCATGTTTACATACTTAATACTATGATTTAACTCATAAATCTGCCAGGTCGTATGATAATCAGCACCCAGAGGATACGCCAAATTAAACTTTATTTTCCTTAGGAGCGAAACCTTAGTAAACAAACTTTGATGAGAAAACCCCTGAGACTTGAAAACAAGATCTCTTTTTGTATATTGACTTTGGTAAATTGATGATGCTTTTCTGAATAAATAGCCTAAATCATTTCTTACATAATCATCTCCATAAATCAAATCGTCATTTCCATTATAGGAATTGAATATATCAGATACAACATGACTATTGACAAATGTATCCCCTGCATTCATAAATAACACATATTCTCCAGTAACATATGCCAAAGACTTATTCATTGCGTCAAATATACCCTTATCTTTTTCAGATACAATCTTATGAATTTTATCACCAAAAGATTGTATTATAGATAAGGTACTATCTTTACTTGCTCCATCAATAATTACATATTCCAAACAACTATAATCTTGCGCTAAAACACTTAATATAGTTTCTTTAATTGCCTTTTCACAATTATACGTTACCGTTACTATCGATATTTTTTTCATAATTATAATAAAAAAATTCTAACTTATGCATCAGTACGACCACCAATGCAAAGAAATAAAAATAATTAAAGCCTGTTGCTATAACAAGAATCACTACAGCCAAAATATTTAATAATTGAAAATTTGTTTTTCTATCACAAAATGGGTGGCTATAACGGTATGACTTATAAAACAACAAACAATATACTAGATAACCCATAATACCAAACTCACAAACTGCAGTTGATAAAATCGTTTCAAATCCAAAAAGAATTGGATGTAACTCATATTTTCCTAAATACCATCCACACCAACCAAAACCATGACCAAAAACAATATTGTTACTCACCTCAACAAGAGGATAAAACACTTGCCGGACTCGCAACACCATATCAGAGCCTCCCACATCAGTTTTTGCCAGCAAATTATCATTCCAAAAGAACAACGAAGTGTTTAGCATATTTTTTATAGATTCGAAAATAGGAACAACCTCAATAATCACAATTCCTAATACGATCATGCCTAAAATCTTTAAATTCTTTTGAAACTTATTTTTTTCTCTATTAAAAAACATCCATAAAACAAAGAAAGCCCCCATGGTAACTAAAGGCGAGCGTTTTTTGCACAAAAACATATTAATCAGTAGCAATCCAAATGTCCACATTGTTATTTTTTTATAATATCCCTTTTGAATTAAATATAAACATAAAGGAATAGACATAGATATAAAATAGCCATATCCATTAGCATGAACAAACGTACCTGAAGTTCCATAACCTCTACCAACTGAATTTTCCCCAACATCAAGAACGGAAAACATATCACGATAATGATAATAAATTTGAATTGCAGTAACATATGGATTGGAACCTATTAAAAAAGTATAAATACCATACAAACAACATATTATAGTGCTTATCAGAAATATTAAAATTATATTTTGCAAATCACGTTTATCATTAATTGTTACTATAGCAAGAATTACGGGTAAGATATCAGTAAAAGCAAATTGCCGCAAAATGTTAAATTGCCCCAAAAGGTCAGAACTATCTGAAATAGGAAGAGTAACTAAAGCATAGCTAACAAAAGATAATAATACCAATGATAGCTTATCTGTAAATATCTTTTTTATTAAATTTATATTTTTAAAAATTGAAATAGTGAATACTATCAAAATCAATGATGAGTTTAAACTCAAGCTTTCTATTCCTGGAGTTCTTACGATTTCTGGAACAAGGATACGTATTGCAACAAAAAAGCCAAAGCCATAAGAGGGTCGTTTTATTGATAACAAAACGACAATTAATATTAAAAGAAAAACAAATATGGTCATTTTAATTGATGTTTTTTATTATTTTACAAGGGTTACCACCAGCTATACAATTTGCAGGAATATCCCTGGTAACAACAGAACCTGCACCTATGACGGAATGTTCTCCTATTGTTACGCCTTTAAGAATAATAGAATTAGCACCTATAAGCACATGGTCTCTAATAATAATAGGTGCACATTTACAAGTTTCATTATCTAAACTATTACCATTAGCTGCAACCTGACCAGAATTTCGAATACGCCAATCCAAATTGTGAGCATCAGAATCCATAAGTATGCAATTGCCACCTATATTAACATGATTACCTATTTTAATTTCATCCTTTGCCCAAATACAGGCAGACGAAATTCCTACATGATTACCAATGATTATTCTAGAAGATACTCTTTCTGTTACAATGCCCCCCCGTATATTACGACATAAAGGATTAAAATTATCTCCAGATGTGAAAGTAAAATAATCTCCAATTCTTACAATACTTCCTGTAGCAATTCTGAAATATACTTTATTATGTATATAAGCGAAGCACCCTAAATTATCTTTTCCTATTAGCATTTTCAAATAATAACGATTCCATAAAATATAAATCTTTTTGCGCAGCTTCTCAAAAAGTCTTATACTAGACAAAAATAATTTTCCCATATTAATCAAAAGTTATCCCATCATTTTTGAATCCAACCATTAAATCATCCCCATTGTTTGCTAGTCCAACTTCATCATGAAGAAGGTTGAAAACAAAAGTTGAATACGCATCTCTAATTTTAGAATTATATTCATACGGAGTACATTTGATCATTGATGTTATTTTATTAATTATTATTTTCTTATTATAATATTTACACCACATGGGCAACATCATCTCTGCCATGTATCCATATACTCTTCTCATACGAGTATAACCAGATAATTTCACATACTTTTCCATTTCTTCCAATACAGAAAATTGCCAGGATGCAAATTTATCAAATTCAGTTTTTTTCATGACAAACATATTATAAGGATAACAAACATTGCTATTCAAAAAGTCGAGACACACATCCCACATTTCAGGTGATACGTGTTTTAAACAACGCATAAAGATTTCTACATCTTCTCGACAAGTAGCAAAACATAATCTCTTACCCATGCAACGTCTCTCTACTAATGGTTTAGCCAGTAAAACATCTGCATTCTTACCAAGAATGCTTTCAATATTTTCATGTGTTATTTCTGTTTCAAAATATCTTCTATAATGACATAAACCCACATATTCGCAATTCAAATTCTTCCATGCCCAATATTGAGCAGTAAGTTCGCAATAATATGGATTTTTATGACTTATATTGTCTCCAGTATCATCACCTATCATGTCAGCCATTTCTCTATTCCATTTTGAAATCGCTCGACCAACATGTATGGGTGTGTAAATATCATTTTTATATACAGTATCTGGTTTATGACAAGCCACCAATATTGTTACTTTCTTATTCATAATATATTCTATTTATTTTTCAATTCACTAAACCCAGCACTTTCTCGATAATAGGAGCCATATCATAATACTTATACTCCGCTAATCGACCACCGAATATAACATTCTCCTCTTTATCAGCCAACGTCTTGTATTTGGCATAGAGAGAAGAGTTTATATCATCATTTACAGGATAATATGGCTCCATACCATCCTTCCATTCTGTTGAATACTCCTTTGATATGATGGTCTTTGGATTTTCATATACCTCTTGACCAAACATCTCGAAGTGCTTATGCTCAATAACACGAGTGTAAGGTACTTCACGCTCTGTATAGTTCACAACTGCATTGCCCTGATAATTTGGCTTATCAATAATCTCTGTTTCAAAGCGTACTGTACGATAGTTTAGTTTACCAAACTGATAATTATAGAATTCATCTATCTTGCCAGTGAACACTATCTTGTCAGCGATACCCTCCCAATAAGAACGTTTTTCAAAGAAATCTACATTTGTTTTCGTCTCTACTCCTTCAAGCAAGCCATCAATGAGTTTGTTATAACCACCAACCGGGATACCCTGATACTTATCATTGAAGTAGTTATTATCAAAGATAAGACGGACAGGTAGGCGCTTAATAATGAATGCAGGAAGTTCTGTACATTTTCTACCCCACTGCTTCTCAGTATAACTCTTGATAAGTTTTTCGTAAATGTCTTTTCCTATCAACACCTGAGCCTGCTCCTCCAGGTTACGTGGTTCTGTTACACCATCTGCTTTCATACGTGCCACAGCTTCCGCTTTCTGCTCATCAATCTTAGCCTGAGCTTCTTCAGGTGTGGTTACACCCCACATCTGGTAGAAGGTGTTCATATTGAAAGGCAGATTATAGAGCTTGCCCTGATAGTTAGCCACTGGCGAGTTGGTATAACGATTAAACTCGACGATAGAGTTCACGAAATCCCACACTTTCTTATTGGAGGTATGGAAGATGTGTGCGCCATACTTATGCACATTGATACCTTCGATATTCTCACAAAAGATGTTACCACCCAAGTGAGCTCGCTTGTCAATAACTAAACACTTCTTGCCCTGCTTGTGAGCAAGATGTGCGAATGTTGCTCCGAAAAGACCGGAGCCAACTATTAAGTAATCATAATGATTTTCCATATAATAATTATCGTTTTATTTTTGATAATATTTGAATTAGCATTTCGTCCTTGCAGATACATAGGATAATGAAGTAAGCTAAGACTCCACAGCAACCTTGCAGAAGCAAGATGGTGAGCGTAGGCAGTTGCAAGAGACTTAAACCATATAAGGCGAAAGCCATCACTATGCAACCCAACGCATAAGTGAGATGCGATTTCTTAAAATATATTATAGGTATATACCTGCGACCAATGAAATACATCGAAACAGTCGTGGCTACCTCAGCTCCCAAATAAGCGATGGATGTTCCGATATAAGAGAAGAACGGAATCAAACACAGGTTGAGAATTAAATCAGCAACCGCTCCTATACCGCAACACAAAGTTACGATATTGATTTTCCCTTTGGGAAACAACACCTGAATGCCAAAGACATTAGAGATTGCGACCATTAATATAATCGGTGCTATAATCTGTGATGGCAATATAGAATGTTCGAACTTAACTCCACATAAAGCCGTGATAAGACTTGGCGCACAGAAGATGAGACCAATCGCCATCGGAAGTGCTATCGCCAAAGTGAAATCGTAAGACTTTTGAATCAAACGATTGAATTCATCTTCCTTATTCTCCGCAATGAGGTGGGATGCTCGTGGCATCATAACAGAACCAAGACAGGCAGACATCGTCAACAACATTTGCATCACCTTGGTGGCTGCTGCAAAATATCCTACCGCCAAAGCATTCTTCAAGAATCCCAATAATACCATATTCAGTTGGAGATAAATACTGGTTACCACAGAGAACGAGAATACCTTCAAGACTGGCTTGACATGTCGCTTGATATGAAGTTCTGAGAAGATGATGTTCTCACGATGGATGTACTTACGAAGACGTAAGAAGTTGAAGATATTACCACCTAAGACTCCAAAGACGGTATAACAACCATAGTAGAGCAAATCTGTCTTACTCTTCACAAAGATGAATAAGAGAACGACAGAAACCGTCTTGATAATAAGTCCTCGTATGGTGATATATTTAAAATCCTCTATTCCCTGATAAAACCATTCACAGCCGATAGCCGTAAAAAAGATGGTAAGGCTCAGAATCAAGAACAATGGTATGTTGACTTGAATCTGCGGAACAGTCAAACAAAGGATGGCGACTATAGCGTATCCCACCAATGTCAGCATCGAATGCAGCAACAAGATCTCCATCGCCGTTCGATTCATCTGTACCACATCACTTCTATCTCTTGCTATCTCTCGGATGGCATACATCGGTATGCCTAAGCAAGTAAACAAGGAGATATAACTGATAATGGACTGGAAGAAGTTGATCTGTCCGATACCATCAGCCTCTATAACTCGGCAAACATAAGGAAAGGTTATCAATGGGAACAGCATCTGTGTTCCCGTATTGATAAGGTTGAGTATATAATTAACTTTTACTGATTGTGCCATTATTTTCCAAATTCTTTAATTCTCTGCTCCTCTTGCAATGAGCAAACAAGCAGTTGTCCATTTTTCTCGGCTACTATATAGCCATCCAAGCCTTGAACTACTACCTTGCCTTCATCGGCTGTATGAACCACGCAGTTCTTGCATTCATACAAGCGGATGTCCTTGCCTACCTTGGCGTTGCCATTCTCATCTTGTGGAAGCAGGGTTCGGAGGCTGCCCCAGCTGCCTAAGTCGCTCCAGCCGAACTCGGCTGGCAAGGTATAGATTTCCTTCGACTTCTCCATTACGGCATAGTCAATGCTTATCTTCTCACAGGTTGGGAAGAGTTTGCCGACTACCTCTTTCTCCTGTTCGGTATAGAAAGAAGGAGCCATCTCATCCATGATACAGGCAAGATTTGGCTGGAAGGTGCGGATTGCCTTGCTGATGGTATCGATGTTCCATACGAAGATTCCGGCATTCCAATAGTAATTGCCAGCGGCAAGGTATTGCTCGGCTGTATCCAGATTTGGCTTTTCCTTGAAAGCCTCAACCTTGTAGATTTCATCTACGGATG
>ERZ773170.1218-NODE-1218-length-20533-cov-3.779178_pt1 | contig 20533 bp, 18 predicted proteins | sample MGYA00581002_ERZ773170 | MGnify/ENA primary metagenome ERZ773170 (study PRJEB29015, sample SAMEA2737811) | human gut metagenome | biome: human gut; feature: human-associated habitat; material: faeces | place: China | collected 2012 ... | reverse complement strand
GTAGCACGAAACAATCCGTTGGCATCATTGTTGGGGGCTTTTGACCCCAACATCATCTTATACTTCAATTATTGCCAATAATACAGAGACTTTTCATTCAAATTCTCTATTAACAGACTATCTTTGTATATTTTATCATTATTTCAGGTTAAATTTAAGGATTTTTCTAATTTTCAAACATTTTCGTCATTTTTCTACAATTAACTCATATTTGCATTTGTGCAATTTTAAAAGATTTTGGTCGTCCACTGGCTCATATCCCAGACTTCATCCACCACATCCTCATAAAACTCCGGTTCATGACAGATCAGAAGGATGCTTCCCCGGTATTCCTGCAAAGCTTTCTTCAGAGAATCTTTTGCATCAACATCCAGATGGTTTGTCGGTTCATCCAGCAGAAGAAGATTCGTATCCCGGTTCAAAAGCTTGCACAGGCGTACCTTTGCCTGCTCGCCACCACTCAGGACCCTGACCTGACTTTCTATGTGCTTTGTCGTCAGTCCACATTTTGCCAGTGCAGAGCGGATTTCATACTGGGTACAGGACGGAAACTCCTGCCACAGCTCTTCGTACTGTGTAAATCCAGGAAATTCTTCCCAGATTTCTTCGATACAGCTATTGGGATTCTCGCCTTTTACTTCCTGTTCAAAGTAACCGATCTCCAGATTATCTCCAAGTTCACAGTTCCCTTCCAGTGCCGGGATCAGCCCCAGGATACTTTTCAGCAATGTCGTTTTCCCGATTCCGTTCGTTCCAACCAGTGCGACCTTCTGTCCTCGTTCCATAGAGAAATTCAGAGGTTTTGACAGCGGCTCGTCATATCCCGTCACAAGATCCTTTGTCTCAAAGAGCATTTTTCCCGGCGTTCTTCCATACCGGAAATGAAATTCCGGCTTTGGCCGTTCTCCTGCCAGTTCGATCAGATCCATCTTGTCCAGCTTTTTCTGTCTGGACATCGCCATATTTCTTGTAGAAACTCTCGCTTTATTTCTTGCCACGAAATCTTTCAGTTCACTGATCTCCTGCTGTTGTCTGCGGTATGCTGCCTCCAGTTGTGCTTTTTTCACAGCATAAACTTCCTGGAAATGATTGTAATCTCCCACGTAACGGTTCAATTCCTGATTTTCCATATGATAAATGATATTAACCACTTCATTTAGGAACGGAATATCATGTGAAATCAGGATAAATGCATTTTCATAATCTAAAAGATATCTTTTCAGCCATGCAATATGCTCTTCATCCAGATAATTCGTTGGCTCGTCCAGCAAAAGAATGTCCGGCTTTTCCAACAGGAGTTTTGCCAGCAGTACTTTGGTTCGCTGTCCACCACTCAGATCAGTTACATCCCGGTCCAGGCCAAGATCAAGAAGTCCTAAGGCTCTTGCAACCTCTTCCACTTTTGCATCAATGGTATAAAAATCATGCAACGTCAGCTCATCCTGTATCGTTCCCAGTTCTTCCATCAGAAGATTCATTTCTTCCTCATCTGCAGTTCCTAACAGATCGCAGATCTCGTTCATTCTTATTTCTTTTTGCAGAAGCGGGTCAAAAGCTGATTTCAGAACTTCCCTGATCGTCATCCCCTGCTTTAACACGGCATGCTGATCCAGATACCCTGCATGGACATTCTTCGACCACTCTACCTTTCCCTCATCCGGCATAAGCTTTCCCGTGACAATATTCATAAAAGTGGACTTTCCTTCTCCATTTGCTCCGACCAGCCCGATATGCTCTCCCTTCAACAGACGGAATGACACGTCTGTGAAGATTGCCCTGTCTCCAAAACCGTGCGTCAGATGTTCAACATTTAGTATACTCATTCAAGACTCCCTTCTATTTTCTTCTTTCATTATTTACAGACTAATTTTCCCATTTCTGCACCGCATCATTTCATATTGCAATGCCAGCTTTTTCTCCAAACTCATTTTGGCTTCATCTCTCTTTAAAATTTCTGTATCGTACTGCAGGATTTCTCCAAGATCTGCGATGATCCATTCATTTGCCCGAACCACTCTTCCATTGAGAACAATCCCTTCTTCACCGCACCATTCCCCGGAAACTATTTCGCCAATATGATCGACTACTTCCTCGTCAGATTCTACATAACGCGGTTCATATTCAAGCCCTAATTTCTTATTCACTTGAACAATCATATCATCTACCTGCTGAAGTGTTGCAATCTGTGGATCATCACTTTCCAGCGGAATCAGAGCCGGATGCAGTTTATCTGGATAACTCTGATTTTTGAATACCTGACAATACTGTTCGTAACATTCCCTGATGTCATCTATATTTTTGCCACCTTCTGTTGCAAGACTCCAGCCCTCTGCCCGGACATACGCCATCCAGCGATCATGCTCCAGACTATAACAGGTTTTTCTTATATTTTCGGTTCTTTCTTCATAGTTTACCGGATGGACAAATTTTTGAAACAGTTTCTTTTCGCACTCATTTTCAGGTACTCTTATAATTCCAAGTCCCATTTCCCAAAGCTTTGAACTAATATGCATTCCACCTGCAATACTCGACCTGCGATTATACTGTCTGCTATAATAACCTTTTATTACTTCTCTTCGAGTTTCCCGGGTATCTTCTTTCTTCAGTCTGCAGTAATGTGCATGAATACCCAGTCCAAGATATTCGATCAATAATGCTTCACTGCCTTGCTGACTTTGATAGATTCCACCATTTCCGAAAGGTACAATATCATAATAATATTTTTCTTTTGTCCTGGTTGTCTCATTCAGATTCCGGATTGCTTCTCTTTTCTTTCTACTCTCCACATAAACGCTGATCACCGGCTGAACCTTTTTATATCTGCGATAAAAATATCCTCGAAGGGCCAGTGCCGCCCTGAGACTTTTTTCATCTTCACCAAGAGATACCATACAATAGTTGATATCTTTCAGTTCATTCAGATACAGCTCTATTTTTTTACTGAAAATATTTCCCTTATGGATGTCAATCTGATAATCAGAATCTTCCTGCAGCAGTTCCGGGCATCTTGCACTGAATGATTTTCTCCGAAGATTTCCTTTCAGATCAATCATATAAATCTCAAGATCCAAACCCTTCATCTGTCCCATCCATACCGTAGCTTTTAAAAATTCTGTACCGATTTTCCCGCCTCCGACGATCAGAACGGACAACTTTCCATTTTCCTCTGTACTGTTCTGATTTGCATAGAGTGGATAACGATATAACTGCTCATAGACAGAATCCCTGATCTCATCGATCAAAATTACTCTGAGATTTCTTTTATCTTTTGCATCCAGCAAAATTTCCTTTTCATCTCCTGAAGCAAAGCAGTAAATGGTAATATTCTGTTCCGTAGCCCTATATTTTTTGAGATTCTTTTCGGTCATCCGGTCAATCATTGCTAACGTGCAATCCAGGTTTTTTTCTTCGTCATCCGAGATCTGAAAATAGGTAAGATACCTTTTTTTATTCTTCAGATGCAACCGGGAGGCCTCCTGTGGGACAAGAATCGCACCGATCACTCTTGCCTTTTCTTCCAGCTCTACATTTTCATCATCTTTGGCATTTGAATTACAAAATAAAATCGCAGATTTCTTTTTTTCATCCTTTTCCACGAGATTTGTGGCAACTTCAAGTGACTTCTCTGTTAGATCTGAAAAGATGTAAAGATTTTTTCTGCTACTGAAAAAAATTCTCAGCCTCTCAAAAAAGTTAGAAAAATACCGCAGCACTACGCTCAATGTAAAGACCGGGCCAAGCAAATATAATATGCATACGACAATTTTATAAGGAATGTAAATACTCCCAAGAGCATCTTGCTGCAAGACATCCAGAATATCCGACGTTCCCGTATCAATCACAAACATTCTGATGCTCTGTGAAATGCTCATCGCCAGTGCAAATCCATCCTTTTCAGTCAGATGCATGACCGGAAAGCAGATGGATACTGCAGACAGGAAAACTCCACCGCCTAAATATCTCACTCCGCCTTTTCCATGATATCGCTTATAAAAGAACATCACTGCCCCTGCTGCCAGAAAGATCAGTGACATTGCAAAGCAAATTTTCCAGATCATCTCTTTTTCCTCATTCTCTCTTTTATTCCGAAATAAAGTAGCGGTTTTTATCTGCATCACTCAGACTTTTACCGGCCATTTCTTTCTCCGCACGCTTCCTCAATTCACTGAAACTATAAAATGGGCTATACCATCCCTCACCGGAAGCCACACAAATTTCTTTGCCCGTATAATCCGCATACCCTGCCGGAATATATGCATACTTATAAAATTTTCCTTCTTTATCAATCGAATACAGCATCAGTTCGGAAGTATAAAATCCCTCATCACCAAGTGTATATCCATAAAATCCGACTCCGAAATACCATCCACTTCCATTTGTATATAAACTTTCAATTGATGTTTTACTGTCGTATTCTTCCTTCATCAGTATTTTTCCTTCGGAAATATCCCACAATGTAATCATTTCTGAGTCATCATATGTGACCAGATACTGATCATTTGCACAGAATCCCATCTGGATCTTTTTATAATTTCCACACTTGAGTGTCTGGGCTTCTGTTCCTTTTTCCAGATCAAATACATGAATCATTCCATCCTGAGTATAAGTTGCCAGCAAATTCTTTTCTGCACCGATCGACATACTATTCCTCTTATCTCTCGCATCTAAAACCAGAAGTTCTGTCTGTCCGTCATAAGACTCCCATTTTTCCTTTTCCACATTCCAGACTTTCAGGCAATATGTATCATCCTGATTATCTATGTAAAAAAGCACATACCTGTCGTCTGCGGTTATAGAAACCCAATTAACCCCCCGACCCTCTTCTGTCACTTGATGGGACTTTGCCTTTTTGCTAAACTGAATCCCTTTTTCTGTCAGACTTCCCGTCATGAAACTTATTTCTTTATTAGCTGCCGTAAAATCTTCATTACCATACATGACTGCAAGACCTTTATTTCCAACCTCTACTGCTGATACAGAATCAAACTGATTTTCGACCTCGTCTTCCGTCTGCTCGGAACAGATTTTTCCACTGTTAAGATCTGCTGTCACATATTTGGATTCACACCTTTTTCCCAACTCATTGCTTTCATATTTTTCTATTACTTTAAACGACAGCCCCGGATTTCCATCTATATCAGAGAATTTCACTTCCGAAATCATTCCGCCTGCGGTCTTACACTCATACTGAAAAATAAGATCCGATGTCCCTGTTCTGTATACTCTGACTCCTTCTTTTAAATCTGTCTGCAAACCGTTATATTCAATGATGCGATAATTTTGTTCTTTTCCCTTCTGATCTGTCCATGTAGTGTATTTCACAGAATCCACATCATTTTCTTTTTCCAGATTTACCGACTTCATCTGTTGATCTGTCTGCTTTTCCCCAAAAACAAGCCTTTTTCCAGATTTCATTGTCCAGATGACCTGCTGATGCTCCGGACTGAATGTGAAATCTAATATTTTTCCTGAAACACTGCCGACTTCCATATTGGCTGACATATCTTCGACTGTTCCAATCATCACACTTCCATCTGACAGACCCACGAGCAATCTTCTCTTATCTGCCTGGACAACATTTACAATATCTTCCCGGAAGATTCCTTCCCGTATTACAGTACCGTTCTCTGCATCAATGAGCTGAATCCTGTCTTTCACACTGACAACCAGCACTTTTTTAAGTTCCCCATTAATTTCCATGTCCCGAAGCAAAAGCGTTTCCGGTATGGTATAACCCGAAACAGTATACGGCACACTACTCCACTGCTTTTTTCCCTCCTCTGTATCATATAAAGTAATCCAGTACTTTGCCTGGACAGCACTCATTCCAACATTATCAATTACCTCATCCTCATTGATGCATTCCATATGCAGCACAGCCATCTGGTTTTCACTTACTGCACATATCTTTTTCGCTTTTTCTGTTGCGACCCGAGATTTTTCTCCTGTAGAAATCTGGATTTTCAACACACTCTCTTTGCCTTCTGATGCAGAAGGCTCAGCATATTCCAATTCTTTTCCAAACGCAAGAAATACATTTTCTGCCTTTTCATCAAACGCAATCGCATTCGCCTGATCTGAACTATATTTCTCCTGGTCATACTGACTCTGGAGCTGACATTCTCCACTCTCCAGGTCATACACCCACAAATAGTGTCCGTTGGCAATCGCCAGATTCGTTCCCGATACAGTGCAGCATGCCCCGTCCCGATCCCGTTCGGACAAGAAATCTTCTTCGGCGTCATTTTTCATCTCTCTTATCAGTTGCTGCTTTTTCCAGTCAATATAAAAAATGCCTTTCTTTGTAATCAATACTGCCTTCTCGTCTTTTACAGGAAGAATCTTCCGAAATCCATTCGTCTCTTTTGTCTCCCATTCACCCGGAGCAATCTTCCAGATACAGCTTCCATCCTCTACATTCAGCACATAGGCATTGCCAAGCTGATCCACACAGAAATAAGTTTGTCCGTCCTCACTCAGCATTCCCGAACTCTGTGACTGTGAAGAATAAGTATTTCCACTCATTTCATATTTATACAACGGTTTGTAATTGAGGTGCTCCTCATGCTCGTAAGAATGCAGTGCTTCATTCAATGCATACATCTGCTCTTCTGCTACCGGTTCATCTGAATCGGAGTCTTCAGGCACAACTGCAAGTGCTGTCAGCAGGGCATTTTCTCTGTCTCCTCCATCTAAAAGATCGGTTGAAATCTGTGAAAGATATCTGGCCTGATTTCTTCTGGATTCCTGATAACGTTCATTGATCTTTGCGGACTGGTGAAATGCATATATCGTAAAAACCACTGCCACACCGGCAACACCACCCAGAACCGCCATCATTCTGTGAAGTGCATATTCCCTGTGCCGCTGTCGCAATGTATCATAAGTACACCCCAGCATCTTTGCCAGAATCCTGAGGCTTTCCTGCTCGATCTTCTTTTTGATCTCACTCTTATCTTTCCCCCTGATATCTGCAGCCATCGGTTCAATTTTGACCTTTACCGTCTGCTCCGTTCCATCTTCCGATTCTACCTTTCTTTCTTCATAACAGAGAACTTCCGGAAATACTTTCTCCGGTTCTCCCTCTAACAAAACGGTCAGAACCTGCTCTTTGCTATGACTTTTCAGGAATGTCTCCACTTCTCTTTGAACCCACTCTGATTTGATCGAATTGGGGGAACACATCAGGATCAAAAATTCTGACTGATCCAGTGCTTCCTGAATATTACTGGCAAGGTTAAAAGAAATCGGCATTTCCTCCCGATCCCGAAATACTCTTTCAATCTTCTTTTTTCCCGAACTCTGCTGTATTCTTTTGGGAATATGATAATGTTCTAATGTCTTATGAAGCTGTTCTGCCGCAAAAGCATCCTTTTCATTATGACTATAGCTGATAAACGCGTCATATGTATACTTCTTCATAAATATCTCCCTTCAGATATGCCCATATCTTTTATAGCCCGTCAGCCATTGCTACTCTTCAATGTCTTCTTTTCCAAGCTTTTTGATCAGTTCTTCATACTTTAACTGATATGCAATCAGACGCGGGATGTATTCCGGCGGTGTCCTTTTTCCTTTTTCCCAGTCCTCTACTGTCCGTACCGGAATCCCCAGATGATCCGAAAATGCCTTTCTCGTCATTCCGGTCTTATCTCTCAATCCTTTAATAATCTCTGCTGCCTCCATATCCTATGCCTCCCTTTTCTTTTAAGAATATCATATTCCCCCACTAAATGTAAAACCCTGTGCTATTTCCTTTGAATAATTTTCTGAATTTTCTGATTTTTAAGCTTTTTTCTTCAAAAATTCTAACGTGATTTTTTCAAAAAAGGGGTTGCATTTTTCTGATAGTCTGATATAATAACCTTGTTGCGTCGGACAAGACAAGACGAAATAAACTAAGATGATGCGGAATGGTGTAATTGGCAGCACAGCAGACTCTGACTCTGTTAGTAGGGGTTCAAGTCCCTTTTCCGTAGCTGGGAATTTGCTTCGGCAAGTTCCCTATTTTATCGGAGTGTGGCTCAGTTTGGTAGAGCGCTACGTTCGGGACGTAGAGGTCGCGTGTTCGAATCACGTCACTCCGATTTTACCCCCATTTTATGGGGGGTTTTCATTTTTTAGGTGTTGAAAAAGTTGGTTGGCTTTGGTTGGGATTATCCAGTGTGTGCCAGATTCTTAAATTTGGCATTTCGCTCTTGGATAATCTTTTTCTTTTCGGCAAGGTTTGAAGTGTCATAGGTATAATACTTCTCGTTGACCTCGGTAGTATGTCCTAACATACTTGCGACCACTGATTTTGGTGTGCCTTTAGCTTGTAAGTCGGAACTGGTTGTTTTCCGTAGCTTAGTGATACCACCACCGTTTAATTTGTTTTCCCGGCATAACCGTGTCATGCAGTCAGTTATGTTTCTTGCATGGGTATAACTTCCATTGCCATCCGTGAAAATCCATTCACATAAAATTCCATGTTCTTCTTGTACTCGCTTGATGCGTGCCAATAAGTGATTAATCTGTCCGTCAACCGGATAGGCTCTTGATTTCTTGGTTTTAGTCTTACCAACAGAAAATTCATTTTTTAACCGATTGTGTTTTGCAGATTTATTGATACTGATGCAGATATCATTGATATCAGACCATTTCAAGGTTGATAGCTCACTAACCCTCATACCCGTGTACATTGCTAATTCTATGGCATAAGGCGGCATATATAAAGGGTTCTCCCTATAATATCCATGCAAGGCTTTTAAGATAATAGCAAGTTCAGTATCGGTATAGTATTTATCGCAGTCAGATACTTCAATTTCTCCACAATGTTTTGTAAAGTCCTTAGGCTCAAGAAATTCCACTGGATTATCTGTGATAATTTTTTCAATTCTTGCGTATCTAATCACGTTTTTTATATAGCTGAAAAACTTACGTGTGGTTTCTTTGCACAATTCAAGTCGCTTGATGGTTTCCAACATAAAAACTTTTATTGTGTTCTCATTAATCTGATTAATAGGCATCTCAGCAAAGTCTGTACCAACAAAGAAACGTTTGCAGTCAGTATTAAACTTATAGATTGAGTTATCGTCTAATTCTAAATCCTTAATACTTCGCCACATGTAATAGACTTCTAGGAAAGTAGGGCAAGTCTTTTCCTGCTTTTTTCGGGATTCCTCAATGACATAATACTCTATGATTTTACTATTCAATTTTTCCTCGTTGACACTCTCAATCTGCTTTCCCTTTGGCGGTTCAACCCCCTCTTTTGGTAAATAGCTGTACCACTTACCATTTTTTCCTTGCCAGTAGTTATACATTTTTTTGTGTAAATCAAGAACTTGTTTTTTATTCATATCAACCTGTTCTTGTATATCCGTTAGCGAAAGTATACCAGTTTTTAATTCTTGATACAATATCTTTATTGAATCTGCTCTCGACATAATGGCTTTCTCATATTGCAGGATTTCAAGGGCGTTCAGTTTAGCCAGTACAATCACGCCCCTTTTTAATTTTCAGATATGTAACACTGCTGTCTTTAAGGGGTGAGCCGTTTGTAATGATAGATTTTGTATCATACACCTGTCTGGTATATTCTTTCTGAAAGACGACATTCTCTTGTGTTAAATCCTGTAGAATATCATCTGTAAGCATTAACTTTTGTTCAATTGGCATTTTAAGGTTTTGAGATTTGAAAAATGCCTTTTTTTTGTGTTCCTTTAACTCTAGGTCTTTACCAAAATATTTGCTTAAATAACGTCCTCTGTTCTCCATGCTGTCTACATCAATGCGGTTTATTTTGATAAATCCATACGTCCATAAATCTTGTAGTTTTTCCTTTGCCACAAACGGAAAATCAAAGAAAATAACATGGTAGTGGATTGCTCCACGTTTCTGTTTCTCCCACGTTGCAATATATTTCAATGTCTGGACTTTGGTTTGATACAGATAGTAATTTAATCGTTGTATAAAATACTTAAATTCCTTGTTGGTTATAGTGATGTCTTGAATATTCTCTCGGAATGTCAGCGTTAAAAATTTGGTCTTGTTATCAAAATTGCAGTCAACAATACGGGCAATCTCCCAACGGGTTTGCTCATAGTGTTTTTGCTTGCGCTTTAAACTGTCATATTGCTTATGAGCCGACATTTCATCAAATACTTTACGTTTATGTGCTTGTGTATTACTTGTTTTTGAATCTGAATTTGAATGGCTGTAAATTGGAGTTTCATAGAAATACACTTCTTTCGTAGTAGGAGTTTCAATGATTTTCGTATTGTATACAAAACATTGTTTTGCTTTGCCCACGAAATTCACCTCGTATCCTATTTTGTATGTGCTTGTTTCTACTCCGATTTTTCGGAAGATGTTGTTTTATATATCAAGTAAAGATAGAACGATATCTGTTTCCTTAAATGGTGCAGATAGTCAGCACCTTATGACGTTGTCCGGCACTGACTATCTGCCCCCTTTAGGGAACTATTTTGTTCCGGCTTTTCTGATATTGGCAGCTTCTGCTTTGACGGATAAGCGTCCATTATAAAGACTCGCCCATGTAAGTAGTCCCTCAAATGAAACGGTCACTTGTCCTCTTTGCTCCAATTCTTCATTAGACACAAGCTGATTGGCATTTTTAACGCCAACTTTGATTTTCTCAAATTTCAGCTTTGGAAAAAGAACAGTGTAGTAGAAGCCTAGTTTCTCTTTGGTGTTGTAGTCAATCCATTCAGATACTTCGACTAATTGAAATTGTTCCTCCAGTTTGTCCGGGTTTAAAATGAAATCAGTTCCTCTAATCAATAAATATGACCTCCTTAAAATATTTGATTATCTGATATTCAGATATTTATTATAATACAGCACAGAATAAGCGATGTCAAGAGAAATATCTTAATATCCGATAAAAAGATTGACAGAGTGAAAACATTGAAATATAATGAGCATAAACAAGGAGGATTGCGATGAATAAAATAAAAGAATTGAGAAAAGAAAATAACATCACAGTTGCGGAATTGGCAAAAGAGTTGGGAATTTCACAAAGTATGCTGACTAACTATGAAAATGGGAATGGAACTCCAAGGGATGATTCTATATGGGATAGGTTATCACAACTGTTTGGCGTAAGCAAAAGTCATGTTATGGGATTGACTACAGATATTGATGTGGTTCACAGAAAGAAAAAATTTAAAGCGGTTGTGGATATGTCAGAACCCATATCAATACAAGTGGAAAATCAAACAGACATTGATATCTTGACTAAGTTGGACCTACTGGATGATGAAGATACAAACAAGGTATTAGACTTTATTAACAATCTTCTTACTATAAAGAAATATGAGGGAATTGAAGATAGTCCAATCGAATATGTGACGAAATAGCAGAAGTAATCTAAGGCGTCCACTTGCCCAGCCGACCCGCCGCCCTGTTAGGAACCGTCGCTCTGGGCATCCTTCGGAACGTTGGTTTTTGAAAGAACACGAACAAGAAAGAACTAGATGTGGAAAGTATACAGAGAATAGCAGACAGCACGATTGCGAAAGTGTTGTCTGTTATTCTTTTTCTTAGTCATATTCAAAAACAACGGTTTTAAAGGGTTTCTCTCCATAACGAATCAGCCATGCAGAATAATAGAGATTGATTTCAAGGGTAGTAGGAGTGCCGTTAATCTTGTTGTGTTCTGTTTCGATTTTACGAATAGTCTCATCAATTCCCCAATATTTGTAAACAATAACAGTTAGCTCCGTGTCTCGTGTGCCTTGATTACTGAATGACATGCTGTTACGGACATGGTAATCGGGCAGACTGATGTAATAGCAGATTCCGGCAATTAGACAGAACAATAAAAATGTAGTTATGACTTTTATTTTCATGTGTATGCACCTCTCTTTCTTAAATCCCTAAGGGGATAACTATATAGTACCTCGCTGTATAGTGAATTACTACATAAAGATTTATTAAATATACTTTGTGTAGGGGTGATGCATATGAATTATGGACATTTAGAGTTAAGGATAGAAGAACTGTTGAAAGAACGGGATATCAGTAAGAATACCATTTGCAAAGAGTTGGATATTCCGAGGTCAAATTTTAACAGATATTGCAGAAATGAATTTCAAAGGCTGGATGCAAATTTGATTTGTAAGTTATGTGATTATTTTGATTGTGAAGTTGGCGAATTGATTTGTTATGTAAAAGAATAACGAGCTGTTGCTGTTATTGGCATGGAATGGATAAAAGGGTATGCGGAGGTGTGAAAGTCTCTCATACCTTTTTACTTGTGTATTTTATAAAATCGAATTATACTGTGAGTAGTGAAAGTTAAGCAAATAGAATTTGTAAATCTGGACAAATCCGATTTATTATATGAAAGGAAATTATATTATGAAAATTGATGTATGTTCAAAGAAAGAACAGGATTATATTATTGAAAGACTGGTGGAATATAATCTATCTCAGGTTGAGGCTAAACAGAAAGAAAATTTCATAGATTTAAGCAAGAAAATCGGTAAGGATGATAAGATTGTTGCTGGTATTGTAGCAAGGATGTATTGTTGGAATGTAGTTTATGTTGATACATTGTGGGTCGATTCTAGTTATAGAGGGAAAAAACTTGGTAGCTTACTTTTAGAAGAAGTTGAAAATGATGCTAAATCAAAAGGTGCTAAACTTATTCATCTTGATACATTTGATTTTCAAGCCAAAGAATTTTATGAGAAGCAAGGGTATATTGTATTTGGTATATTAGAAAATTGTCCAGAAAAGCATTATAGATATTATTTGAAAAAAGTCTTATAGTTCTTAAATCAAACTTTTGGTCAATATATAAAACTCGACAACTTCCAGTTTGTCAAAATTAAGTACATAATCTTGCTTGGCACAATGGCGGAAATTAGCCACAGGGAACACCTATGGCTAGTGTTTTTTAGCTAATCTATTGAATTTAATAAACTTTTAGAACAAACGGATATACAAGTTTTCCTTTCTGACCGTTTAGGTCGCTTGTTTATATTTGTCATTGGTTGGCTTTTGGTTGGGATTCTTAAATACCCCTTACAAAGCCCGTAAATACGTTGTTCGTTGACCGTAGAGGTCGCAAGTTCGAATCTTGTCACTCCGATGTTTTAAGAGATTACAATTTGTAATCTCTTTTTTTTGTTGTATAATCTATCTATACTTGCACAGAATGCAATTTGTTGGGCGCAAGTAAAGTGAGTTAGTCCATTATAATATGATTCGGTGACTATTAATTCCAAAATCTCTAATTCAGTCAGTCATAAAACCAGAAGTTGTATCCAGGTTTTAAAATTCTCAAAAACAGGTCAATAAAATAGTAAGATGTGTTGACTAAAAAACCCAAAAATGAAATATTAGTCAACACATCTCTATATATACTTGACTATGAATACAAAAATCGAAAATCTAGTCAACACTTCTTTATTTCAGCTCCCCATCAAATACAACGGTTGCCGGTCCTGTCATATAAACTGTGTTCTTCTCCTGATCCCACTGAATCTCCAAATCTCCGCCAAGAAGCTTTACAGTTACTTCATCTTCTGTCAATCCATTCAGAATACAGGAAACAGCTACAGCACATGCTCCTGTTCCGCAGGCAAGTGTCTCCGCAGATCCTCTCTCCCAAACACGCATCTGTACAGTATGTCTATCCAGTACTTTTACAAACTCTGTGTTCACACGTCTTGGAAATCTCTCATGGTTTTCGAATTTTGGTCCGATTTCTTCAATCGGAAGATTATCAACATCATCTACATAAACAACTGCGTGCGGATTTCCCATAGATACGCAAGTCATATGATATTCTTTTCCATCCACAAGAATCGGTTCATCTACAGCTTTATCTCCCTCAGCCACAACCGGAATTTCTGCCGGTGTCAAGATTGGGCTTCCCATATCAACTCGAACCTTCGCAACTTTTCCATTTTCTACGAAAAGCTGAAGTGTTTTGATTCCTGCTAAAGTCTCAACTGTAATCTCTGTTTTGTCAGTCAGGCCGTAATCATACATATATTTTCCAACACAGCGAACTCCATTTCCACACATTTCTCCTCTAGAGCCATCCGCATTATACATGGCCATCTCACAGTCTGCCACTTCCGACGGACAGATCAGGATCAGTCCATCAGATCCTATTCCAAAATGTCTGTCACTCACCTGGATTGCCAACGCTGATGGATCTTCTACCTTCTCTTCAAAACAGTTTACATACACATAATCATTTCCAATTCCCTGCATTTTTGTAAATTTCATTCTCTTCTCCATTCCACTGTCATCACTGACAGTCCTTTCATTTGTTATTGTTTACAGCACTTCTTATTCGTTACTGTTAACAACTGCCTCTTATTCATTCATAATTGTCAGCACCATCTGTGCTGTTTCGAGCATATTGGTCCCACTTTCCATACTGCTCTTCTGTAAATATCGATGTGCTTCCTCTTCTGACATGTTATTTCGTTCTATCAGAAGCGCTTTCGCCTGATCGATTATCTTTCTCTGAGAATCGTCTCTCTTTCGTATCGTTTCTCTGCGCTTTCTTCTCTTCCTGCTCTGTGTCTGCTGAATCATTTCAACGGTATTTACCAAATCATAAACTTTGATTGGGAGTGGAAGTCCTACAACCCCATCCGGCAGTCCATCCATCCACTTATCCGCTGAAGCCACCAAAAGCATGTCAAACGTATCCGGAAGAGATTCTCGTAAATCTGTATACTGCATATCTTGAAACCGATAACCACACACGACAATTCCATCGTTCCAGTTATCAGCATACTGCAAAACCTTAGCTCCTGTCAAACATACCGCAGATACTTCAATACCCGCACGAACCAAACTATTACGGATATTTACTGCATTTTCCCTCTTTGGAAAAACGACAATAATGTTGCTCATATCTGCTCACCTCTTCCGCTAACTTCTTTTCTGTCAATCTGTTCTCTCTAAAATGTTCTATACCAATATATGTGGTCTCTAAATGCCCAATGACAAGATACCCAGACTACAGCCTGTAAAGATAATGATTAATCTCCCAGTCTGTCACCTGCATACAATATTCTTTATATTCTTTCTTATTTGCTTTGATGATCTTCTCGGCAAGCTCTTTCCCTAATACGCTGATCAACAGTTCATCTTTCTCAAGCTCTGCTGTAGCAGCTCCAAGCGTTCTAGGCAGTTCTTCCACTTGAAGTTCATCTCTTCTTTCCTGTGTCATCTTCTGAATATTTTCATCAATATTCTTCGGAGGCATAATCTGATTCTTAATTCCGTCCAATCCGGCTTTCAGAAGTACTGCAAGCGCCAGATATGGATTCGCCGTAGCATCCGGACTACGAAGTTCCAGTCTTGAATTGTCTTCTTTCTCCATAGACACACGGATCAAAGGTCCTCTTGTCTTAGCTGACCATCCCATATAAACAGGTGCTTCATACCCCGGCACAAAACGTTTATAAGAATTGATCGTCGGATTTGTAATACAGGTGATTGCCTTCATATGTTTCATCAAGCCACCAATAAAATAATATCCTTCCTGGCTGAGTCCATTTTCATCCTCCGCGTTATAAAATGCATTTGTCCCATCGTTTTTACATAAAGACAAATTAATGTGCATTCCTGACCCGTAAGTCTCACTCTTCGGCTTTGGCATAAATGTTGCATGCAGACCATGTCGTTTTGCAATTGTCTTGACAACCATCTTAAATGTCATCAGATTATCTGCCGTAATCATCGCCTCATCGTAATGAAAGTCGATTTCATGTTGCGCCGGCGCAATCTCATGATGTGAAGAAATAATCTCAAACCCCATATCTTCTAATGTTAAGATCATATCTCTTCTCGCATTTTCTCCAAGATCCAACGGCCCTACATCAAAATATCCACCCTGCTCGTGAGTTACTGTTGTCGGTCTACCGTCATCATCTGTATGGAAAAGAAAGAACTCGCATTCCGGACCGACATTCATCGTATATCCCATCTCTTTCGCCTCCGCAACAGCCTTTCTGAGTACATAACGTGGATCGCCTTCATACGGTGTTCCGTCCTTTTTATACACATCACAGATCAGTCTTGCAACTTTTCCCTGCTGTGGTCTCCATGGAAAGATTTCAAATGTACTCAAATCCGGATACAAGTACATATCTGATTCTTCCTCATCTGTAACCCCTTCCAAGGAAGAAACATCAAACATACAACAATTGTCCAATGCCTTTTCAAGCTGTCCTACTGTTACCGCCATATTTTTCATTGTTCCAAAAATATCTGTAAACTGCAATCTGATGAAAGCGACATCTTCTTCCTCTACTATGTGAAAAATATCATCTCTTGTATAGTTATGCATTATTTTTCAACCTCCTTTATCATAAACTCATACGATAAAAGGGCGTTCTCCACCTAAGTTGGAAACGCCCTTGTTTCTGTGTTACATTATAATGATTGACTGTTTTCTTGTCAATTATTTCTGAATTAGTTCAAGCACTTCTTCTTTGACAGGCATAGCTTTGATCGCACCCTTCTTTGTTGTTACAAGTGCTGCTGCCGCATTCGCAAATGTCAGCATCTCTCCTAACTGTTCCTCTGTCAGATTCTCAAAATCATGATCAACCGGATAATTCAAAGAACTTCCACAGAAAGTATCTCCTGCACCGGTTGTCTCAATTGCTTTCACTGAAAATCCTGGTCTCTCTACGCGCATGCCTTTGTAATAAGCTCTGCTTCCGTCTTTTCCCATAGTCAGAAGAATCAGCGGAATATTGTATGTCTCCTGCAGATATGCGATTCCCTCATCATAGTCTTCCTTACCGGATACAAACTGAATTTCATTATCAGAGATCTTCAGGATATCACATTTTCCAAATCCATACTCCATCTGCTCTTTTGCAAGATCAAGAGAACTCCACAGCGGCGGTCTCAGATTTGGATCAAAGGATACAAGGCAACCATTTGCTTTTGCTGTTTCTACCGCTTTCTTTGTCGCTTCACGCACACCTTCATGTGTCATAGAAAGTGTTCCGAAATGAAAGACTTTTGTATCTTTTACTACTTCTGGATTCACTTCATCTGCTGTAAGCATCATATCTGCTCCCGGATTACGGTAAAATGAGAACTCTCTGTCTCCATCTGGGAATGTATGTACAAACGCAAGTGTTGTATTCACATTTTCATCAACCATCAGATTGGAGGCATCGATTCCGGCTTCCGTAATCGTATCTCTTAATAACGTTCCAAACTGATCTTTTCCAACTTTCCCTATAAATGCTGTCTTCTTTCCCATCTTGTTCAGAAGCGCCAGCACATTACACGGTGCACCTCCCGGGCAAGCCTCAAACATATTGTTTCCCTGTTCGCTTTGTCCATTCATTGTAAAATCAATCAGAAGCTCTCCTAATGCGATTACATCATATTTCTTTGCCATGAAGTTCTCCTCCTATTTCTTGTCTTATTACTTTGTCTTATTGCTTGTCTTAATTAAAATATACTAACTCTTCAATTGGTTCTGCAGGCTCAATATTCTCTGCCTCAAGCACCGGTCCTTCTCCGCCATATACAGACAGATTCGCATAACGCACTTTTGCACGAATCTTCACCCAGTCTCCTGCATTCAGCTTCGGCGCATAAGCGCTTCTGCAAACATATCCAAGGAAGGATGTATCATCTGCACAGCAAGTCATTGCCATACGTCCCGGATAGAATACCTTAGACGGAAATGCTTTTGGTTTCATGACCTTTGCAACAAATTCTACAACTTTTCCTTTATAGCGCTCCGGATGCTCCTGCATATCAATATACCAGATACCATAATCTTCTCTTGGAATCTCAATCACAGGTGCTTTGAGATCATACGGTACTTCGTCTTCAAAGATATTGTCTACCTCACCGTTCTCATCCTCAAAGATTACTTCTGCCTGAGGACTTACAACCTTAACACTTCTGCGGTATCCTGCCAACGGTTTCTTATCTTCACAACGATTAAACAGCACAAGTTCAGCTCCTTTTACCATCTCGACAAACAGTGGTTTTAAGTTTGTCAGATACATCTGGAATGTACTCGCATCTACTGTTGTAATCTTCTGCTCGATAGCCCAGCCTGCCGGAAGCTTCATCTTCTCAAATTCACTCACCTGCCACATACCATTATATTCAATAACAACACGTTCCGGCTCATGCTTCTTATTCATCTCTTCCAGCCATTCTTCTGTCAGATCTTCTTTATCTTCTACAGTCTCAATAACGACACCATACTTCAGCATTTCCATTGGATCATACTCTTCTTCCCCCTCTTCGCAGAGAATCAGAAGTGTCTTTCCATCAATCTGAAAGTAATCCTGAGATAGTGTAAAATTCAGGAACTGAGTTTTACCACTGTCCAGAAAACCTGTCATCAGATAAACCATAACATCTGGCTCTTTCATCATATCTATCTCCATTCCGTCTCCTTTTCGCAGAAGACATCTGTTATTACATAATGCTACGCAGCCCCCTATGGGGTACTGCTTTGCTTATCCTTTTATTTCAGCTTAAATAATTCTGCAAGCTTGTCTTCATTAAGCTCTGCTCCGATCACACAGATTCTTCCTGTGTATTCCGGTGCTCCTGTTCTTACTTCATGCTCCTCCGGAACCATATCAAAGTAGATCCACTCTCCATCTGCTCCTGCTACCATTCCTTTTGCACGGAGTACATTTCCGTAAGAGCCATCCTCTTCAAGAGTCTTCAGAATTGCACTGACCTCATCCTTTGTATAAGTATGAATTGTCTCTTTACCCCAGCTTGTGAATACCTCATCTGCATGATGATGACCCTCATGATCGTGGTGATGATGGTGTCCACAGCCGCAGCTGCACTCTCCATCATGATGATGGTGCTCATGCTCTTCATGATCGTGGTGATGATGATGCTCGTGGTCACACTCTTCATGATCGTGGTGATGATGATGCTCATGGTCGCACTCTTCATGGTCGTGATGGTGATGCTCATGATCATGTTCTTCATGATCGTGGTGATGGTGCTCGTGCTCATGCGCTTCGTGATCATGGTGATGATGCTCGTGGTCGCACTCTTCATGGTGATGATGCTCGTGGTCATGCTCATGAGCCTCTTCAGCTACCTCTGCAAGCAATTCCTCTTCCAGAGATTTGCTTGATTCCATTGTTTCAAGAATCTTCTCACCCGGAAGCTGCTCGATCGGTGTTGTAATGATCGGAGCTTTTTCATTCAGTTCTCTTAACAGCGCAACACTTTCCTGAATCTTCTCCGGTTTCGCTTTATCTGTACGGCTTAAAATAACTGCGCCTGCATATTCAATCTGGTTGCTGAAAAATTCCCCAAAATTCTTACGGTAAATCTTACACTTTGTTACATCTACAACTGTTGTAAAGCTATTGAGCTCTGCATCGATTTCACCCTGAACATCCTGTACAGCCTTGATTACATCAGAAAGCTTTCCAACTCCTGATGGCTCGATCAGAATACGATCCGGATGATAAGTATCTACGACCTCATGAAGAGATTTTCCAAAATCTCCAACCAGTGAACAACAGATACATCCTGAATTCATCTCACGAATCTCAATTCCTGCTTCCTTCAAAAATCCACCATCAATACCGATCTCTCCAAATTCGTTCTCAATCAATACAACCTGCTCTCCCTTGTATGCGTCAGAAAGAAGTTTCTTAATTAAAGTTGTCTTTCCTGCTCCAAGAAATCCTGAAATAATGTCAATCTTTGTCATTTTTCTCTTCTCCTTTTTCTATCATTTATTTCAAATCCAATTCAACCGGGCAATGATCCGATCCCATAACGTCGGTCAGGATCTTCGCATCTTCAATCTTATCCTTCAGGCAGTCCGATACACAAAAATAGTCAATTCTCCATCCTGCATTCTTTGCCCTTGCGCTGAAACGGTAAGACCACCAAGAATAAATTCCTTCCACATCCGGATACAGATAACGGAATGTATCTGTAAATCCTGCTGCAAGAAGGTCTGTAAATTTTCCACGTTCTTCATCTGTAAATCCGGCATTCTTACGGTTTGTCTTCGGATTCTTCAAGTCGATCTCTTTGTGTGCAACATTCAGATCCCCACAGAAAACCACTGGTTTCTTCTCTTCCAGCCCTTTCAGATAAGCGAGAAAATCATCTTCCCATGTCATTCTGTAATCCAGTCTTGCCAGTTCACTCTGTGAATTCGGCGTATACACTGTCACAAAATAAAAATCCTCATACTCCAGTGTGATCACACGGCCTTCCTGATCGTGTTCTTCAATTGCCATGCCATAAGTAACAGCAAGGGGCCTTTCTTTTGTAAATACCGCCGTTCCGGAATAACCTTTCTTCACGGCATAATTCCAGTACTGTTCGTATCCATCCAGATCCAGATCTAATTGTCCTTCCTGCATCTTCGTTTCCTGAATACAGAAAATATCTGCATCCGCTTCTTTGAAGAAATCAAGAAATCCTTTCTTTACGCAGGCACGAATTCCATTTACATTCCATGATATACATTTCATCTGTTCGTTTTCCTTCTAATAATACACTTTTCTTA
>ERZ773170.1216-NODE-1216-length-20557-cov-11.407619_pt1 | contig 20557 bp, 20 predicted proteins | sample MGYA00581002_ERZ773170 | MGnify/ENA primary metagenome ERZ773170 (study PRJEB29015, sample SAMEA2737811) | human gut metagenome | biome: human gut; feature: human-associated habitat; material: faeces | place: China | collected 2012 ... | reverse complement strand
CTGCGGCCATTCTGCCGCCGCTGGTCTGTGTGCCCGCGGCGGCATTTTTGGTATGGCTGGCCTTTTTCAGCAGGAAAAGGCGCAGAGATCATGGGATACCCCTGCTGGGGGCGGTGTGTGGCCTGGCGTGGTTTTTGGTGTTCTCCCTTGTCTGGGTGCGGCCCGCCAGGGCGCTGGCCGGGCAGATTGTGACCTGCACGGCGGTCGTTGAGACAGATGCCGATGCCTCGTACAGCGAGAGCAGACTGCGCGGCACGCTGCGGCTGACTGAGATCGACGGCAGGCCCGCCAATGTTCGGGTACAGTGTTCGTCGTTCCCCGGGGAGAATGCAGGGGAGCGGTTCACGGCACAGTTTGCCTTGGCCGAACTGCCCGACAACAAATACCGCCTGAGCCGCAACAGCAAGGGCGTCTATTTGCAGGCGGAATACCTGGGCAGCTACCAGCCCCTTGCGGCAAGCCGTGCGCCGCGCTTTGCGCTGTACCGGCTGCGCCAGCGGTGGAGCGCTGTTCTGCGCCGCTGGCTGCCCCGGCAGCTGGACGGCATGGAAACCGCCATGCTGCTGGCAGACAAAAGCCGCTTGGACGATGCCGTACAGCAGGCCTTCCGCACAGCGGGGGTGTCGCACCTGCTGGCGGTATCGGGGCTGCACCTGGCGCTGCTCTGCGGGCTGTTCAGCTTTGGCCGCAGGTGGAAATTTTACAAGCCGCTCATCATCCTGCGCGGCGCGGTGGCGCTGTTCTATGTGATGCTGACCGGGGTGCCTGTCTCGGTGCTGCGAGCAGGGCTGGTGTTTGCGGTGGCGCTGGCGGGGGACTTCCTGCTGCTGCCGTTCGACCTGCTGACGGCAACCGGCTTTGCGGCTATCTTGATGGGCCTGCAAAACGCCTACGCGCCCTGCGATATCGGCTTTCAGCTGTCCTTCTGCGCCGTGCTGGGCGTACAGGCAGCCGCCGCGCTGACCCGCGCCGAGGAGCGGGCAGCGGAGGACAAGCCCGCCGCAGTCAGGCTGCTTTGCCGCCTGGCAGAGCCGGTGCAGAGTGCCGCGCTTGCCAGCCTTGCCACATTGCCGGTGCTGGTAGCCCACGGCATGGCTGCTAGTCTGGCGGGGCTTGTCTGTAACGTACTGGTCGTCTGGATGCTGCAGCCCACTCTGCAAATGGGTATCCTGTTGTTGGCAGTCAGCGCTGTACCGTTTTTGCTGCCGTTTACGAACTTGACCGCGCTGCTGCTAAGTCTGTGGCTTAAACTACTGCTCTGGTTGGTAGAGCGCTGTGCCGCGCTGCCGTTCGCGTCGGTTTGCCTGCCGCAGCGGTACACGCTGTTTGTGCTGGCGGTGCTGGGTATGCTGGCGGTTGCCTACTGGCATGCTAAAAAGCTGCGGGCCTGCCTGCCAGCGGTGGCCGCCTGCGCGGTGCTGGCTGTGGGCATGGGACTGTGGATGCAAAGGGACGTTGTGCAGCTGGCTCTCGTGGGTGCGGCCAACAACCCCTGCGTGGTCTGCGTGCAGAATGGAAAGACGGTGGTGTTTTTCCGCGGCGGGGAGAGCAACCTGGCCGCCGTGAAAAACTACCTTGCCGGGCGCAGCCGGGGCGAACCGGCCCTGCTTGTTGACCTACGGGCCAAGCCCACCGAGTTGGACTTCGCCGCCGCCGAGGTCGTGACGATGCAGGAACAGCCAGACTTTGCAACACGCCCGGTGCTTGACGGATTGGCGCTGGACCTGTATCATAATAAAAGTGCCAGCCTCGCCGTGCTGGAGGTGGGCGGACGGCATATCGCCGTGGGTGCGGGTAATATCCAGCTGGCGGAGCCTGTGCGGGTGGATGTGCTCTGCGCACCGGGCAGTTGGCCGGACGCCGTGCAGCCGGACACCGTTTTGTACACCAGCACCGCGCCGAAATGGCTGGACAAAGCCGAAAACTGCACACTGCGCTATGGCGAAGAGGAGCCGGGCTTGACCCTGCGCCCCGGCCGCAGCATACTTTGGGAGGAGGCACAGACCGTTGCTGTACAGTGAAAATGAACTCAATAAGCGTCTGAAAGCGGGCTGCGGACTGTACTATTTTTACGCATCGGACGAAGCACTCGTCCACAACGCCGCGCAAAAGGCGCTGAAATTCCTGAACCAGGATGACCCCGAAACCACCGTGTTGGACGGACCGACACCCGCTGTGGAGGAAATCGTGCTGGCTGCCGGTACGATCTCCTTTTTCGGCGGGCGGCGTCTGGTGCTGATGCCGCTGGTGCGTCCCTCGACCTACTCGGACAAGGATTTACAGGAGCTTTGCGATACGCTGTCTGACACCGAGAACGCCATCTTTGTGATGACGAGCGTCGTCGAGGAAAGCTACGGCAAGCTGCGCCCCGGCAAGCGGGAGCAAAAGCTCATCAGCTGCTGTGAAAAGCTCGGCTACTGCGTGCAGATCAACAAGCCCACAGGTGCGGCCTTGCAGGCTATGGCCCGGGGCTGGGCGAAGGAGAGTGGCGCTGTCTTTGCGCCGGGGGCAGAAAACGCCCTGCTGACCCGCTGCGGCGACGATCAGTTCCTTTTGAAAAACGAGGTGGAAAAACTGGCTGCGCTGGCAAACTACGGCACTATCACGCCGCAGATGGTGGGCGAGATTGGCACCGTGACGCTGGACGCAGATACCTTTGACATGGTCAAGTTGCTGACCGGCGGCCAGGCCGACAAGGCCCAGCAAAAAATGAAAACGCTGCTGGCGCTGCAAAATGATCCCATCATGATCACGGGCGCACTCATCGCAAACTATCTCGATTTGTACCGTGTGTTGCTGGGCCGCCGCAGCCGCCGCAGTCTGGCCGATGTGGCAAAAGATTTCGGCTACAAGGGCAACTGGAACTACCGCCTTAACAACACTGAGCGCACGGCCTCGCGGTTCAAGCGCGGCCAGCTCGAACGCTGCCTGCACATCCTGCAAAAGTTGGACACTGACCTGAAAAGCAGCAAGCTGGACGCAGAACTGCTGATGCAGAAGGCCCTGTGCGAGTTGGCGCTGGCAGGGAGGGCGTGATGCTGAAATTGGAACAGGCCCTTCTGGTGGAGGGAAAATATGACGCCGCGCGGCTGGCAAATCTTGTGGATGGCACGATCTTGACGACCGATGGCTTCCGCGTGTTCAGGGACGGCGCATTGCAAAAGCTGCTCAAACGCATTTCCGCGGCGCAGGGACTTATCATTTTGACCGACTCTGACGCGGCGGGGTTTAAGATACGTCACTTCGTCACAGGGTTAGTGGGCGCAGAAAATGTGCTGCAAGCCTATGTGCCCGCCATCCCCGGTAAGGAATCCCGCAAGGCGGAACCCGGCAAGGAAGGTCTGCTGGGTGTCGAGGGCGTGAACAATGATTTGATTTTGCAGGGGCTGGAAACAGCGCTGGCAAGCAAAACTACTTGTCAGCAGAAAACCGCACAGCTGCGGCCCATAACGTATACCGACCTGTACGAGTGGGGCATTTCCGGCACGGCCAACAGCGCCGACAACCGCCGCGTCTTACTGCGTCGTCTTGGATTGCCGCCGCGCCTGAGCAAAAAAGAGCTGCTGCAAATTCTCAATACGCTTTACACCTACGACGCGCTGAACGCGGAAATCGAAAAAATAGGAAGATAAAAAATGTCCGAAACCGAGCAAAACGGTTTCGGACTTTTTTGTATCACTCAAACTTCCAACTTTTCCAGCTCGGCCATCCACAGGGTGTTGCAGGCGTCGCTAGGCATACGCCAGTCGCCGCGGGGTGACAGCGTGACAGAGCCGACCTTCGGGCCGTCGGGTAGGCAGCTGCGCTTGAACTGCTGGGCGAAGAAACGGCGGTAGAAATTCTTCAGCCAGGCCAGCAGCACTTCCGGCTCGTACTTGCCGTCAAAGGCCGTGCGGGCCAGGTGGTAAATCTTCGTTGGGCTGAACCCAAAGCGCAGCACGTAGTAGAGGTAAAAGTCGTGTAATTCATACGGACCAACGAGCTTTTCTGTCTGCTGGGCAATCGTGCCGTCGGCGGCGGTGGGCAGCAACTCGGGGCTGACCGGCGTGTCCAGGATATCCACCAGCACGTCCCGCAGTGTATCGTTGCCACAGGTGTCGGCCACATACTGCACGATATGCCGTACCAGCGTTTTCGGCACGCCGGCATTGACGCCGTACATACTCATGTGGTCGCCGTTGTAGGTGGCCCAGCCCAATGCCAGCTCGCTCAAGTCGCCGGTGCCGATGACAAAGCCGCCGTTTTTGTTGGCATAGTCCATCAGTTCCAGCGTGCGCACGCGGGCCTGGCAGTTTTCAAAGGTGACGTCGTATTTGTCGGCGGGCTGGCCGATGTCGGCAAAATGGCTCTTGACGGTCTCGGTGATGTTGATCTCGCCAAAGGTCACGCCCAGAGCCTCGCACAAAATCTCGGCGTTGGAGCGGGTGCGCCTCGTCGTGCCGAAGCAGGGCATCGTCAGCGCAATGATATCTTTGGGGTCGCGGCCCAGCACCTTGCAGGCGCGCACGGCCACCAGCAGGGCCAGGCAGCTGTCCAGCCCGCCGGAAATACCCAACACGCCGCACTTAGCGTGGGTGTGCTCCATCCGCTTGGCAAGGCCCTCGGCCTGGATGCGCAAAATCAGCTCGCACCGCTCGGCGCGGGTGGCGGCGTCCTGCGGCACAAACGGCGTGCAGGAAACAGGGCGCGTCAGGGCAAACTCTACCGGCGGCAGCTCAAACTCCACGGTGGTATAGCCGTCCGTCTCGGGCATAAAGGTCGTGTTGCGCTGGCGCTCCTGTACCATGCGGCCCAGGTCCAGCTCGGTCACGGCGTCCTCACCCGCAAAGGGGGCGGTGTCGGCCAGCAGACTGCCGTTCTCGGCAATCAGGTTGTGCCCAGCAAAAGTCATGTCGGTGGTGCTTTCCCCGTGGCCGGCATCGGCGTAGAGATAGGCGCAGAGCAGCCGCGCACTCTGCCCGCAGACCAGCTCACGGCGGTAGGCGGCTTTGCCGACCGTCTCGTCACTGGCGGAGAGGTTTGCCACCACCGTGGCCCCTGCCAGCGCATGGGCGCAGCTGGGCGGGACGGGCGCCCACAGATCCTCACACACCTCGGCGGCCAGCACAAAGGCAGGCATCTGCTTACAGGCAAACAACAGGTTCGTGCCAATCAGCGTTTCCTGCCCGGCCAGCTCGATACACTCCGGCTCACGCATACCGGGGATGAAGTGGCGCTTCTCGTAAAACTCGCCATAGTTGGGCAGGTGCATTTTCGGCACAAGGCCCAGCAGTTCACCGTTGCAGAGTACCGCCGCGCAGTTGTAGAGCTTGCCGTTGTGGCGTACCGGCAGCCCGACGAGGACAACGAGGTTCAGCCCTTCGCTGGCTTTCAAAATCGCGGTAAGGCCGTCCTCAGCCCCGCGCAGGAGCGTTTCCTGCAAGAACAGGTCGCTGCAGGTGTAGCCGGTCAGCGCAAACTCCGGCAGGCAGAGCAGCTGGACGTTTTTCTCGGCGTATTCGTGCATGACGCCGATGATCTGGTCGGCGTTGTAGGCGCAATCGGCCACGCGCAGGGCGTGGCTGGCTGCGGCGGCACGGATGAATCCATTTTCAAAAGCGGGAAAGCTGTACTTCATAGCCAAACTTCCTTTATCATAGTATAAAACTATCATAGCACAGCGGGCCGTTTGCCGCAAGTATGTGTTTTGTGTGCAAAATATAAATTTCAAAAAGTAATATATACTTGACAAAATGTAATGCAAATGATATAGTAAAGCCACAGCAAGAGGAAAGGAACGTAAGGCTATGGCAAAAAACCTGAAGCTGAAGGCCGCCCGCGCCGTGCGCGATATGACGCAGGCGGATCTGGCGGCGGCGGTGGGCGTGTCCCGCCAGACCATCAACGCCATTGAAAAAGGGGAGTATAACCCCACAATCAACCTGTGCCGCAGCATCTGCAGGGTGCTGGGCAAGACATTGGACGAGCTGTTCTGGGAGGAATAAGCAATGAATCTGAGAGAATTTCTGAAACGTGATAATCTGGACGAAATGCAAAAACAGACCCTTTTGAAGATCGAGTCCCGCGGCTTCTGGGGGCTGTGGATGCTGCTGCTGGCGGCGCTTATCATCGAAAGTCTGCTGGGCTTTGCCCCGCGGGAGATGGCGGCAGAATGGTTTATCTTTATGCTGGGGTGCGCCTATTCGGTCCTGAGTGATCTGCGTGCCGGTATCTGGGACCGCCACTTCAAGCCGAACACAAAAACCAATGCCGTTGTGTCCGTTGCGGGCGGTGCTGCCGTGTTTGTGTGGGGGCTTATCAAATTTGCAGCGCTTGGCACGGGCATTGCGGTGCTGCAGGCGGTCATCATGGGGGCCTGTACCTGGGTGCTGTGCTTTGCATTGCTGCAGCTCAGCATGAAGGCTTACAAAAAGCGCCACGCTGAGTTGGAAAACCCAAAGGAGGACGACGATGAAAACGAATAAACGCGAGCTGACCGTCTTTGCCGTTTGTGCCTATGCGGTGCCGTTTCTGATGATGCCGCTCTTATACATCTGCCTGCAGAACGGGCAGGATACAAGCATTTTTGCCAACGCCCAGATGTTCTACCCGGCGGCGGGTGTCATGCTGGCCTTCCTGCTGGCACGGCGGCCGGATACGCCCAAGCGGTTTTACAGTCTGCACATCGTGTCCGCCGTGCTGATGCTGGTTATGAGTGTGTTGTCCGTGGTTATGCCGCAGACGGGGTGGCTGACCATTGCCAACGTTGTCATTATTATTGCCTCGGTGCTGGGCTGGATACTGCTGCTGACCGAGAAAAAGGAGCGCCGTGAAGCCTACGGCTTGCGCCTGCACGGCAAATTTTTGACGGCACTTGCTATCTGCGTGTACTTCCTCGCCGTCAAGACCGGCATGGTGTTCCTCTCGGTGGCAATGCAGGGCGGGGATACCTGGGCCAACTACCTGGCCTACTGGCGCAGCCCCACACCGTGGATCATGGCGATGGCGCTGATTCCCAATTTCTTTCTGTCCTTCCTGCCGTTCTTTGGCGAGGAATACGGTTGGCGCTGCTACCTGACGCCCGCCCTGCAAAACCGCTTTGGTGCGCGGCGCGGTGCGCTGGCCGTGGGTGTGCTGTGGGGCTTGTGGCATCTGCCGCTGAACCTGTTCTTTTACAGCCCGGAAACAACCTTGCAGAGTATCGCGTCGCAGTTTGTTGTCTGTGTGACGCTTGGCGTGTTTTTCACATTCGCCTACGAAAAATGCGGCAAAAACATTTGGGTGCCCATACTGCTGCATTATTTGAACAATAATATGATTCTCGTCTGGACAGGCACGGCGGATATCTCCAACCAGGTCATCCGCTGGGCGGACGTGGGTGTCAGCGCCGTGATGTATGCGGCCGTGTTCCTGCCGTTTTTGGCGGCAAAGTGCTACCGCCGTGGGGAAAAGGAGGCGTAATTCTACGAAAATTCGATAACAGAAGTGCATAGTAAGCTTTGCATCACCAAAACAAAATAAACCCCGCCGGGCATTCCCAAAAGAAAAGCCCGGCGGGGTTGCTGCTTCTGCTATTAAATTACACCGCAAACGCCTTGTGCAGTGCGTCGAGGGCGGCGTCCTCGTCCTGTTGGCGGATGAGCAGGGAAATGTCCAGGTCGCTGGTCGTGATGAGCACGATCTCGACATTGGCACCGGACAGGGCAGCCAGGGCGCGGGCGGCCACGCCGCAACTGGTGACCATATCCTCGCCAAAGAGGTTGATCTTGCTGTACCCGCCGGAAACCAGCGGGGGATTGGCCTTGGCCGCAGCGGGCAGGGCCTTCATGACAGCGGCAAAGTTGTCATAGCTCGTGGTGAAGCTGAAGTCCACCGCTGCGCCGCGCGGGGCGCTCTGGCAGATCATATCCACCACAATGCCTGCCTTGGCGAACACGTCCAGATGCTCGGCCAGGCTTTGGGCGCTGTACTGCGCACCGGGAAAGGTGGTGAGCATGATGTTCTGCTCACTGTTGATTTTGCTGACACCGTACATAAACAATCATCCTTTCTATGCAATATGTTAATCCAACGTAATAAACTGCTCATCAATCGCACCGTAAAGCACACTTTCAATGTATGCGCGGGAGAGGGTAAACACGCCGTGGGCTGCGCCCAGTTCGTCGGTATACTGGCTGTATGGGATGACGCGGATATTCTTGTAGCCGGCCTCATACTGGCTGATGACGCAGTGCAGCTTCGGGTCGCGTATCGTGATGCTGGAACTGCCGTCCGGCTGGGTCGTTTTGTCAAAGTAAACGTCCAGAATCGCGCCGATGGTATTGTCGGCCGAGGACTGGGCGTTGATAAAGTTGCCCAGGCTGTACACCACAAAGGTCGTGTTGCCGTTGGCCCCGGTCAGCCATTCGGCGTTCTGCACCACATGGGGATGGGTGCCGATGATAACATCAACGCCCTGATCAGCCAGCCATTGGGCGGTCTGCTTCTGGAAGTCGTTGATCTCGTGCGTGCCTTCGGTGCCCATGTGGGCGCTGACGATGAGCACATCACAGTTGGGGCGCATATCGGCAATCTGCTTGGCAATCGTCTCCCGGTCGTCGAGGTACACAACGCCGTACTCCACGCCAGAGGGCGTCGGCAGGCCGTTCGTGTGTTCGGTGTAGGAGAGGTAGCCGAAAGTGATGCCGTTGACGGTCTGGTAGACGTAGTCGTCGTAGGTGCTGAGATTGTAAAAGCCCATCGTGACGACATCGTCCGGCATGGCGGCCCAGTGCGCCATGGAAGCCTCAATGCCTGCCGCACCCTTATCGTAGCTGTGGTTGTTGGACAGGCTGAACACCCGGAATCCCAGATTATACAGCGTGTCGGTGATGGCCCCGGGCGTTGAGAACATCGGGTAGCCGCTGGCGGCAAACTCATCGTTGACAAGTGTTTCCTGATTCAGCCAGTTCACGTCAAACTGGTCGTAGTAGCCCTGCATCGCGGCATAGGCGGCGTCAAAATCGTAGTGGTCGCCGCCTCGTTCTTTCGCCTGCAAGAAAATACCGTCGTGGATCAGGTCGTCGCCGGTCGCGGAAAAATGCACGGTCTCCACGGTGGGTGTCGGCTCGGGCGTTGGCTCCGGTGTAGTGGTAGGCTCCGGGGCAGGCGTTTCCATCATGACCGGCTGCGGATTAACGGCAGGCAGGGTCACAGGCTCATTGACTGGGGCCAGCAGGGAGCCAATTATTGTACCACCAACGCCCAGCGCAATTACCAGGCAGGCGGCAAGGTCGTTGCCTTTCATTCGCATACGAGTTTACCCCGCAGCAGGTCGGTCATCGTGTAGTAACCGGGGGCCAGCGCTGCAATGTAGAGCGCGGCCTGCACGGCACCATCGGCAAAAACACCGCGGCTGCCTGCACTGTGGCTCAGGGTCACGACCTCGTCGGGACCGCAGAACAGCACATCGTGCTCGCCCACAATGCCGCCGCCGCGGATGGAACTGATACCCAGTTCCTGCGCACCGCGCTTCTGGCGCACCTGGGAGCGGTCGTAGACGTACTCATACTTGCCGCCCGCCTCGGCGTTGATAGCATCGGCAATCATCAGTGCCGTGCCGCTGGGGGCGTCCAGCTTGTTGTGGTGGTGCTTCTCGACAATTTCAATGTCGAACTCTCCGCCAAGGATCTTCGTGGCTTGGCGGGCCAGTTCAATCAGCACATTCACGCCCACCGACATATTTGCACTGCGGAAGATGGGCACCTTGGCGCTGGCGGCCTCCAGCACGGCCTCATCCTCTTTGGACAGGCCGGTGGAGCAGATGACGCAGGGCAGGCCGTTCTCGGCACCGTACTGTGCGGCGGCCACCGCCCCGGCGGGGGAAGAAAAGTCGATGATAACGCCCTTGCAGGGCAGCTCGGCAAAGCCTGCGTAGACCGGGATGCCGCCCACATTGCCCGCATCACGGTCAACACCGGCCACGACACGGCAGTCGTCACGCTCACCGATTTTTTCCAGCAGGGCGCGGCCCATGCGGCCATAGATGCCCTGAATGATGATATCCGTCATTGTTACGTCCTTTCGTGAAAAAAGCGAAAAGCCGACCCGCAAAAATGCAGTGGGTCGGCTGTGAAATTATTTCAGCAGGCCGAAATCCTGCATGGCGTTTTCCAGCTGTGTCTGCACAGCGGCAGAGGGGGCGACCAGCGGCAGACGGCATTCACCGGTCTGCCAGCCCAGGCGGTTCATGGCCCACTTGGCCGGGATGGGGTTTACATCGGCAAACAGCGCCTTGATGAGAGGCAGGGCTTTCAGCTGCATGGACAGGCTCCCGGCGGTGTCACCTGCAAACCACTTGGCGCAGATGTCGTGGGTGTACTGGGGCGCGACGTTGGACAGCACGCTGATAACGCCCTTGCCGCCCAGTGCAAGCAGCGGCACAATCTGGTCATCGTTGCCAGAGTAGATGTTCAGGTTATCCCCACAGGCCGCCGCAATCTCGGCCACCTGGCTGATGTTGCCGCTGGCCTCTTTCACGGCGTTGATGTTCGGGTGTTTGGCAAGCTCGGCCAGCGTGGCGGGGGTCAGGTTGCAGCCGGTGCGGCTGGGCACATTGTACAGGATGCAGGGCAGGTGCACCGCGTCCGCAATGGCCGTGTAGTGGGCGATAAGGCCTGCCTGGCTGGTCTTGTTGTAGTAGGGCGTGACCAGCAGCAGGGCGTCGGCACCGTCGGCCTCAGCCTGCTGGGACAGCCAGATGGCGTACTTGGTATCGTTGGAGCCGGTACCCGCGATCACAGGCACGCGCCCGGCAACCTTTTTGACCGTATAGCGGATGCACTCGGTATGCTCCTCGTCGGTCAGTGTCGGGGACTCACCGGTCGTGCCGCAGATGACGATGGCGTCGGTGCTATGGGCAATCTGGTCCTCAATGATGCAGCCCAGCTCGTCATAGTTGACGCTGCCGTCTGCGTTCATCGGGGTGATGACGGCCACGGCGGCTCCTGTAAAAACGGGTTTCTTCATACGAATTTCTCCTTACACCAAAGCTGCTTGGCGCAGCAAATCAGTCAAAATAACCCTTGGCGGCCAGCAGTTCAGCCAGCAGCACACCGCCGCCGGCAGCACCGCGCAGCGTGTTGTGTGACAGGCAGACAAACTTGTAATCGTACTGGGTATCCTCGCGCAGGCGGCCGATGCTGACAGCCATGCCGTTTTCAAGCATACGGTCGAGCTTGGGCTGCGGGCGGTCGTTTTCCTCAAAGTAATGCAGGAACTGCTTCGGGGCGCTGGGCAGGTTCAAATCCTGTGCCGGGCCGTGGAACTCCTTCCAGGCCTGCAAGATTTCTTCCTTGCTGGGCTTATTTTCAAAGCGCACGAACACTGCGCCCATGTGGCCGTCAGAGACCGGCACACGCAGGCACTGGGCCGTAAAACGGGGCGCAGTGGCAGGAACGATCTTATCGTTCTCGATGCGGCCCCACAGCTTCAGCGGCTCCTGTTCGCTCTTCTCCTCTTCGCCGCCGATGTAGGGGATGACGTTGTCGAGGATGTCAGGGAAGGTATCAAACGTCTTGCCAGCGCCGGAAATGGCCTGGTAGGTGCAGACCAGCACGTCGGTGATGCCGTACTTGCGCAGCGGATGCAGGGCAGGCACATAGCTCTGCAGGCTGCAATTCGACTTGACAGCCACAAAGCCGCGCTTGGTGCCCAGGCGCTTGCGCTGGGCGGGGATGATCTCGATGTGGTCAGCATTGATCTCAGGCACGACCATCGGCACATCAGGGGTGAAACGGTGGGCGCTGTTGTTGGACACGACCGGGCACTCGGCCTTGGCGTAGGCTTCTTCCAGCGCCTTGATCTCGTCCTTCTTCATGTTGACGGCGCAGAACGCGAAATCGACCTTGGAGGCGACTTCTTCCACGTTGGCGGCGTCCAGCACGACCATCTTTTTAACGCTCTCGGGCATGGGAGTCTGCATCAGCCAGCGGCTGCCGACGGCGTCCTCATAGGTTTTCCCTGCGCTGCGTGCACTGGCCGCGAGGGCAACCAAATTAAACCAGGGGTGGTTTTCCAGCAACGTGATAAAGCGCTGGCCGACCATACCGGTTGCACCGATGACACCAACATTGTACTGTTTCATCCTGACTAAGACCTTCCTTTCACGATACCCTTCCTTATATCTATGCGGCTCCCACGGAAATTTGCACAGATAATAAAAAAACCGGCTTGAAAACCGGCACAAAATGCAATATAATATCATATTGCATATAACACAGCGCAACACACTGATTTACAGTGTGACAGTCCCGCTCCTGTTTGGCTGCGGACCCAGGCGGATGCGTGCCGCGCATCACCTTCGGCGAAGGACCCTTTCCCGGTTTCCGCCCTTGGCAAGGGGATAAGGAAAACGGTACTGATGTGCTTCGCGCCTCTGTGTTTGGATTCATTATAATATTCCTGCATAGGAATGTCAAGACAATAGCGCTTTAAAGTGAAAAAGGATGAGAAAATATGCTGAAAAAAGATTTCTGGTATGACCTGCCGAAAGAACTCATCGCCCAGGAACCCGCCAATCCCCGCGATGCTGCCCGCCTGATGGTGCTGGACCGCAAAAATGACAAAATCTTGCACTCGGTCTTTCACGAACTGCCGCACTATCTGGAAAAGGGCGACCTGCTGGTCGTCAACAACTCCAAGGTGCTGCCTGCCCGCCTGATGGGCATCAAGGTCCCCACTGGCGCGCTCTGCGAGCTGCTGCTGCTGCGCCAGGTCAAGGGCGATACCTGGGAGTGCCTGGCCCGCCCGGGTAAGCGTATGCAGCCCGGTACGAAAGTCGAGTTCGGCGACGGCAGCCTGACCGCTGTGGTGGACGAGACGATGCCCGACGGCAACAAATACGTGACGTTCACCTACGATACCGAGACGCTGTACGAGAAACTGGACGAGTTTGGCAAGATGCCGCTGCCGCCTTACATCACGAAGCAACTCGAGGATCAGAGCCAGTACCAGACCGTCTATGCGAAGGAGCTGGGCAGCGCTGCTGCGCCTACGGCGGGCCTGCACTTTACCCCGCAGCTGATGGACACCATCCGCTCCCGCGGTGTCAACATCGCCGAGGTCACGCTGCACGTCGGTCTTGGCACCTTCCGCCCAGTGAACGAAGAATCCATCGAGGACCACCAGATGCACAGCGAGTGGTACTCTGTCAGCGAGGAGACCGCAAAGCTCATCAACGACACCCGCGCCGCTGGGCACCGCGTTATTGCCGTGGGTACCACGAGCTGCCGCACGCTGGAATCCGTCTGGGACCGCTACGGCAAGATCGTACCCTGCAGCGGCAACACGAGCATTTTTATTTATCCCGGTATCGAGCTGCACGCCATTGACGGTCTGATCACAAACTTCCATCTGCCGGAGAGCACGCTCATTATGCTGATCGCCGCGTTCTATGGGTATGATAAGACTATGGCAGCGTATAAGGTCGCTGTCGAGCAAAAGTATCGCTTCTTTAGCTTTGGTGATGCGATGTTCATTAAGTAAGGATGTGACACATTCTTACAATCTGTTCAAATAGTCTGCAAAACCGCATAAAATCAACCTCTTTCGGCCCTGAAATCTTCGGATTTTGGGGCTTTTTTGCTGCTTTAGAGGGGACAAATCGCATCCTTACTAGGTAAAAAACCCGAACTTAAAGGAAATAACCCGATGGATAAAACGAAAATCGGACAGAATATAAAATTCTGTCCGATTTTTGATGCAACATTAGTACATGAATTTATGCGTGATTCCGTTGCGGAATCGAATCCAAGATGCTACTACAGGGAAATCTATCTGAATAACGCCAACCGCACAGAAAAAAGCAAGCTCAAAACCATTTTGCGTTATATGGTAAAATAATTCCGTGCGAGGGTCGTTGGGCTGCCGTTTTACGGTTGACGAATCACGATTTTTCTTTTATAATAATCTATTAGGCGGTGCAGGGAAAAAGCCCCCTGTGCCGCCTTTTTCGGATGAATCATTTTAAAACGGAGATAGAAACCTATGCCTTACCGCCTTATCAAACAGGAAGGTACCGCCCGCCGCGGTGAGTTTACCACGGTCCACGGTACGGTACAGACCCCGGCGTTCCAGAACGTCGCCACAGCTGCCGCCATCAAGGGCGGCCTGTCGGCGCTGGATCTCAAGGATATCCGCGCACAGGTCATGCTGTGCAATACCTATCATCTGCACCTGCGCCCGGGTGACAAGCTCGTGGCCGAGATGGGAGGCCTGCACAAGTTTACCAAGTGGGACGGCCCCATTCTGACTGACAGCGGCGGGTTCCAGGTGTTCAGCCTGGCCAAGCTGCGTCATATCACCGAGGAGGGCGTCACCTTCAACTCCCACCTCGATGGCCACCGCATTTTCATGGGGCCGGAGCAGAGCATGCAGATTCAGGCGAACCTCGGCTCCACCATCGCCATGGCCTTTGACGAATGCGTTGAGAACCCGGCCACCTACGAGTACGCCAGGAACAGCTGTGCCCGCACGGCACGCTGGCTGCTGCGCTGCAAGGACGAAATGAACCGCCTCAAGCACGAGGAAAAGGCCGTCAACCCGGATCAACTGCTGTTCGGCATCAACCAGGGCTGCACGTTTGAGGATCTGCGCGTCGAGCATATGAAGCAGATTGCTGAGTATGATCTGGACGGCTACGCCATCGGAGGTCTGGCGGTGGGCGAGCCTGCCGAGGTCATGTACGATGTTATCTCTGCTGTTGAACCGTTTGCGCCGAAAAACAAGATTCGCTACCTGATGGGCGTCGGCACCCCGGGCAACATCATCGAGGGCGTCTACCGCGGTGTTGACCTGTTCGACTGCGTTATGCCCAGCCGTAACGCCCGCCACGGCCACCTGTTCACCTGGGACGGCATCATCAACATCAAGAACCTGAAATATGAGCGCGACGAGTCGCCCATTGACCCGCACTGCGATTGCCCGGTTTGCCGCAACTTCTCCCGCGCGTACATCCGCCATCTGCAGAAAGCGGACGAGTTGCTGGGGATGCGTCTGGCCGTTATGCACAACCTGTATTTTTACAACCACCTGATGGAGCGCATCCGTGAGGCGCTGGACAACGGCACCTTCCAGCAGTTCCACGACACCTATGTGCATAAACTTGACACCCGCATCTGATTTTTCGTGCAAAACGCTTGCACAATGCGCACATATTCGATATAATAGAAGAAATCGTTATTTTTAAGGAGTATACTTGCTATGATTCAGTTCCTGGATGCCGCTACCGGCACGGCTACTACTGCCGAAATGCTCATCAGCTTCCTGCCGATGATTCTCATTATCGTTTTCATGGTCATTCTGATCTACCTGCCGCAGAAGCGCCAGGACAAGAAGGACGCCGCCATGCGCAGCTCTATTGAGATCGGCGATAAGGTCACCACCATTGGCGGCATTGTCGGCATCGTCTGCGCCATCGCTGATAAGGATGACACCATCGTCATCGAGACTGGCAGCGACCGCACCAAGATTCGTTTCCGCCGCACTGCAATTTCCTCTGTGGAGAAGCTGGATGCCGGCAAGGATAGCAAATCCACCCCGGTCAAGAAGTAATCTGACATAAAACTAACGCCCTCTTGCATAGTGTTGACTGTGCAAGGGGGCGTTTTGTTATGGGTGGAAAAAATCTGCAAAGACCGAAACAAGGCAGAGCTGCGGCAAAAAATCCGGCTGTGATGGCAGTGCTGCTTGCCTTTGGCTGCGGCGTGGGGGCGTGTATGGTGCTGCTGGCGCTGGGAGCGTTTTTGCTGACCCACACGGGTCTGCCGCTGGCGGCGGTGCGCCCAATGGCATGTATGGCGGCGGCAATCGGTGCGGCGGTATCGGCCCGGGTACTGGCGGGCAGGCTGAAGCAGAAGCTGCTGCTCTGCGGTCTGGGCTGTGGTGCGTTTTATACGGTCTGCCTGATGGCGGCGACATTGGCAGCCAGCGGTGAGCTGGACTGGCAGGGGGCAAACGCCATGCTGCCAATGGCCCTGCTGCTGGGCGGTCTGTTGGGCGGTGCGCTGGCGGCCTTGCGGGGGAGCCGCTGATGCGGGCGGCACAGACGACACTGCGCCGCCCAGCCTTGCTGCTGCCCCGGCGGGCAGAACGACCACGCCGAGAGTGCGCGGGAACGGCGCACAGCGGTGCGGTGTGGCTGTTTGGCACGATGTTCCTGGCGGGCTACCTGCCGGGCATCTGGCTGGGGCGGGGCGGTGTTTCGGCGCTGGGGCAGCAACTGTCGGCGTATTACACAAAAAGTCCCGAAAATGCAGCGTTCGCAGCAATTTTCGGGACAAAATTTTCGGTGAGCTTTTTACAACTGACTGCAGTATTTTTGTGCGGCTTCTGTGTGTTGGGTGTGGGCTTGTTGGCGCTGCTGTTTGCGGCGCGCGGCGTGTTCCTAGGCTACTGCGCGGCCTCGGTGGCAGCGGTGAACGGTGCGGCGGGGCTGGTGCAGTACCGATTAGCAACAATCGGTTCCGACGCGGCAACGCTGTTTTTTTGCCTGTGGCTGGCGGGCTGGTCGGCACGCCTGGCAGGGGAACTGTTTAATGTTATATGCGGCCGCGCCACGCGGGAAACGCCTGGCACGCTGCGGCGGCTGGCCGTACGGTTCGGCGCGGCGCTGGTGCTGTCAGCTGTTTTCAGTGCCGTCGGGACTTTCCTCACCTTCGTCACTGCCAAGGTCGGGCGCTGACGGCTGTTCTTCAAACGTTTTGTCGGCCAGCGGGGAAGAGGCCACCGCCTGGCGTAGCTGGTCGCGGTTGATGTGGGTGTAAATCTGCGTTGTGGAGACGTTTTCGTGACCCAGAATTTCCTTTAAAGCCAGCATATCCACGCCGCCCTGATACATAAGTGTGGCGGCGGTGTGGCGCAGCTTGTGGGGCGAAAATCCGCGCCCGCTCAAACCTGCACTTTGCAGGCAACGTGCGACGATCTGCTCGACCCGGCGCGCCGAAAGCCGCTTGCCGGTGCGCTTGGAGACGAACAAGGCATCCTTGTCGGCGAGATTCGGCAGGGCAGCGCGGGCTTTTTTATAGCGCTGCAAGGAAAATAAGCAGGCATCGTTCAGGTAGACCAGTCGCTCTTTGTTGCCTTTGCCGACAATGCGGATCGTATCATCGCGAAAATCGCTCAAATCGATGGTTACAAGCTCGGCAAGGCGCATGCCACAGTTTAAAAATAACGTTATGATGCAGTAATCCCGCTCATAAAAATCGCTTTGTATATTTTTTAACAATTCAACGGCTTCGTTTTCGGTCAGGTACTTGGGCAGTGCCTTTTGCGGTGTGCCCAGGCTGATATTTTCCGTGGGATTGGCGGTCAGTTTGTTGACCTGGGTACACATATAATGGAAGAAGCCCTTTAAGGCGCTCAATTTGCGGGCGCGGGCCTTGGGGCCGTTGTCCGCGTTGCGGGCGTAGTCCAGGTAGCCAAAAATATCCCTTTTGGTGATACCGGCAATGTCCCTGGTCGATATGCCGGTCAGGTCGATTTTCTCGGGGGGTGCGGCATCATCCACGCGATCCCATTGCAGCATCATATAGCGGAAGAACCCGCGCAGATCGAGATAGTAACCGTTGACAGTGCGCGGGGAGCGCAGCTTCACGAAATCAAGATAGTGAAGGTATTCAATTACATCGTTGGGGATGTCCAGATACGGTGCATGGCGATCCGGGTGGACGACATCAATATAACTGCTCAAAACACAAGCCCTCAGTTAGATTCAGATTGCGGAAACGTGCCGAAATGCCGTTTCTGCTTTTTTATTGTAGCACAGTTGGGGATGAGACGTCAATTTCACAGAGTTATAAGAAATGCAAACAGTCATGCATATTACAATGTGTAACAGTTCTGCATAGGTGTGAATATTCATACAGAACAACCTAAAAAGCTAAAAGGAGGGACTTATACGTTCTGTAAAAGGCATAGCATACTATTTCGCTAAATGCAAATTTAGCGAAATATAGGGAGGTTAAAACAAGCACTCCGTGGGCCTGTGGAGCCAGTTAGCTGTGCCCGGCCATAAAACCTCAACCGCATGGCAATGAGGCCGCGATCGCGGTCATTAAGGTCAAGCTGAATATGATTGACAGATTGCAGGAAAAGACGCTGTATGACGGCCAGTCGGAATACTATCGCAACCTTCAATAAGCAAAAAATCCCACCCGCAGGAGCAAATAATGCTTCCCATGGGTGGGATTTTTTATCGATTGATGGATTGCGCCATCTTATGGTAAGTGTGGCGCTCACCGCGAATGGCAATCGAATACGCCATGATATTTTGCGGCAAGGCCATACCAGGCACGCCGGTGTCACCGATGTGGTGGATATCCGCACCGACCATCTTGCACATCAGCGCAATTTGACGGATTGTGGCGACGTCCGCGCCTTCCTGCGAAGTGCCGATGGCGGTCAGCGCCAATTTGCCGTGGCTGTGTACCACTTTGATCAAATCATGCGCGTAATTCTGCGTGATGCCGGGCACGGTACCGGGTGCGGGCAGCAGAATGATATCCGCACCAGCGGCCATAAATGCCTCGGCGTCGGCGGGCGTCATGATCTGTTCGCCGCCTTCCCCTGCTACGCCGGATGCGTGCATCTTGCCGGCGGCCAGCATCACGCGGTCGCCAACGGCGGCAGAAATATCTTTTAACGATTCAACGATCAATTCGTTGCTGACGCCGTTGCCAGGGTTGCCGGTCAGCACGATAAGATCAACGCCCATATCGGCAGCACGGCTGGCGTTTTCCGCGGTGGCAAGGCGGCCGCTGCTCATCTTCCACAGCGTACCATCGTTGCTTTTTGCGGCTTGTGGGTCGCAGGGCTCCAGATTGATGCCTACCACGCGGCCCGTCAGGCGCTTGATTTCCCGCACAGTCTCTTCCTCGGGTACTTTGGGCAGTGCATTGATGACCGGGTGCTGCACATCAAACATATTCAAAAGCAGAATGTCCGCACTCAAAGAAGCCGCATACTCGGCATTCGTCACGTCCACCAGCAGCGGCGGCGTCAGGCCAATGGTCTCACAGGCCAGCACGCGGCCTTCGCTGCCTGCGATGGCCGCCAGCAGGTCGGTTTTGCTGTACGCAGCTAGGTCACTGGGCGTGCAGTCCAGCAGGCGCTTCACGCTCATTCGTCGTCGTCCTCCTCAATCACGCGGCCGATGCCTTTGCGGTAGAATGGCTCACTGCCGCGCATACCCTGCTGGCCCAGCGGAGAAACAGACGTTGTAATGTTCAAGTCCATCTTCTTCTCACGGCTGGCCAGGTATGGGCGGGCAGCCTGCGCCACGGCGGCGAACAGCTTGTCGTCCTTGGGACCATCCAGAACCAGTAAGTAGCTGCGAGCCTCGCCATTGACAATCATGACCTGCAGATAGGCAGAACCAACGCCGGGCGCACCGGCCAGCACCTCGCAGACCGGGTCGATCATGGCATCAGGCAGCACGCTGGGCTCCACCAGCGTAACCTTGTCGCCGGGATGGATGCGGTGCGCTTCCTGCTGGGCCTTCTGCTCGGCCATTTTTTCCACAATTTTCTTGGCGACTTCGTCCTTCTGCTTCTTGACGGACTCAATGAGCGGGCGTTCCAGACGCAAGCTGTTGTCGCCGGGGTTGACGACCAGACCGGAGGCGTCGGTGTTCTTGGCAATCATGTTGGCGTAGTCGTCAAAGCGCAGCAGGATAATCTGCTGCGCAGCCTTGGGCTGCTTGGCCTGCCACTCATGTACGGCGTCCCAATCGCTGAAAGCCAAGTAGTAGTGCTTGCCCTCGGGGCTGTTGACCATGACCAGGCTGATTTTGGTATTCTTGGGCAGCTGCACACGGCCATCCGCATCGGGCTTGGGCGCAGGCTGGCCCTGTAAATCAAACACGGCAGGGGCCAGCAGCGGCGAGCGCACCAGCTCGTTTAAAATATTGTTCAGATTTTTGGGGCTGTTGTCCTCTTTGAAGGCCGCAATCGTCTCCTTGACCTTCGGGTTGAAAGTCGGTGCCTGGGGCTTTTTCTGTTCATTCTGTTCGGGCATGGGTCGATTCCTCACTTTAATTTTATTGCGTTGATGGCTTCCCGCAGGTAGGACACACCCACCAGCTTCAAGCCGGGAAATTGCGAAGGGTCAATCATTTTCAGGTTGTGCTTCGGCACAATGGCTGTGTCAAAACCGACGCGCTGCGCCTCGCGCAGCCGCGTTTCCAGGTGGGTCACGCTGCGCACCTCGCCGCCAAGGCCGACCTCACCGATAGCAAGGGTCTTTTCCCCCACCGGCAGGTCCAGCAGACTGGACGCCAGCGCAATGCAGACCGGCAGGTCACAGGCGGTCTCGTCCAATTTCAGGCCGCCGATGATGTTGACATAGACGTCTTGGTTATAAAAGGCATACCCGGCGCGCTTTTCCAGCACGGCTAGCAGCAGGTACATACGGTTATAGTCAAAACCGCTGGCGGTGCGCCGCGGGCTGGGAAAACTCGTCTTGGTGGCAAGGGCCTGTATCTCGCTCAGCACCGGGCGGGTGCCCTCCATCACGCAGGCCACGCAGGTGCCGCTGATGCCCA
>ERZ773170.1213-NODE-1213-length-20583-cov-14.714877_pt1 | contig 20583 bp, 17 predicted proteins | sample MGYA00581002_ERZ773170 | MGnify/ENA primary metagenome ERZ773170 (study PRJEB29015, sample SAMEA2737811) | human gut metagenome | biome: human gut; feature: human-associated habitat; material: faeces | place: China | collected 2012 ... | reverse complement strand
GCAGGGCAACGGGAACGGTGATGCCCAGGCTCTCGTCCATGGCCTTGACCATGGCAGCCACGGTCTTGAAGCCCGTCATATATTTGCCTGCGCCCTCAGAGACACCGAGGATGACAGGGGAGTTCATCTCCTGCGCAGTGAGCAGGATGCTCTTGGTCCACTCCAGGTTGTTGATGTTGAACTGACCGACTGCATAGTGGCCATCGCGCGCTTTCAGCAGCATATTGGTAGCATTTACCAGCATAGTTCATACCTCCACGTAAAACGTTATCAGTGGTTGACGTACCGAGGTCCGGTGCGCCATCAAGCTTATTATAACCCGACTTTGACAAAAAATCAACAGGTTTTTTCGCTGCGGAGGATGTACTTTTGTCACCAGGGGGCAAAACCTGCGGAATTTGTGGCAAATTTGTAAATTCTGTCAGGGAACAGGGCGGATAAGCAGCCAAAATCGGCATTATTCCAGATTGACAGCGCGGTTTATCCGGGCTGTTATGTGGAAAATTTCTCCACAACGGCTGTTGAAAACTCTGTGGAAACGGTGGAAAAGCCCATTACAAAGCAGGTTTTGCACACTTTCCACAGAGTTTTCAACAGGTGGAAAAGCGGTGCGACCTCTACGCTTTGTATAAACAGCGCTGTTTCGACAAGGTGCAAAAGACATTTGCACTTTTGGCGCATTTTGCCAGGTAAACTTGTAAAATTGCCGCCGCATGCGTCCAAAAGCTGTAAAAAAAGATGACAAATGCCCCTGTCTTGTGTTATACTGTTATCTGATTATAAAGCATAGTCGGTTACTGTCGGCTTATGGCCGATTTTACAAGCCAGATGGAGGATGCTATGGAAAGATTCGCCCGCGAGCAGGCGCCTGAGCGCGCCGAGCGCACCGATACCCTTGTGTGGGGCAAGAATGCCGTGACAGAGCTGCTCAAGAGCGGCGGCGCGGTGGATACGGTCTACCTGACGGACACGATGCCCCAGGCCGTGGCGGGCTACTACACAGCCCTGGCCAAGGAGAGCGGCGCGGTGGTCAAGCGGGTGCCGGGCAATAAGCTGCAGAAAATGTGCGGCACGCCGGACCACCAGGGGGTGGCCGCCCGCGCCGCCGAGGTCGAGTACGCCGCGCTGGACGATCTGTTCCGCGCCGCCGAGGCCAGGGGCGAGCAGCCCTTTCTGGTGCTGTGCGACGGCGTCGAGGACCCGCACAATCTGGGGGCCATCGTGCGCTCCGCCTACCTGTGCGGTGCGCACGGCGTGGTCATCCCCAAGCGCGGCGGCGTCGGCGTGACCGGCACGGTCATGAAGGCCAGCGCCGGTGCTGCGGCCCGTCTGCCCATTGCCCGCGTGTCCAACCTGGCCCAGGCTATCCGCACGATCAAGGAGCACAATATCTTCGTCTACTGCGCGGACCTCGGCGGTGCCCCGCTGGCAAAAACGGACCTCTCCGGCCCGGTGGCGCTGGTCCTGGGCAGTGAGGGCGGCGGCCCCGGTGCGCTGACCCGCAAGCTGTGTGACGCTGCCGTCACGCTGGAGATGGCCCCCGGCCAGGCTACCGGCGTTGACAGCTACAACGTCAGCGTTGCGGCGGGCATCCTGTGCTATGATGTCATGCGCCGCCGTCTTGCAAAGAAGTAAAGGCAACACCGCATAATTCCCGCCTTACGGCTTAAGCACCGCTCCGGCGGCTGCGGCACGGCATCTGCGTTGCCAAAATGCTCGATAATACACAAAGTATTATCTGCGCTTTTGGCTTAGCAGCTGCCGCACCTCGCTCGCCGTATCGGCACTTAGAATTATGCGGTATTGCCTAAATTCCACCTGGCCCCCGGAGAGCGGGGCAGGAAAGCCGTCCTTTTACTAAAGAGGAATCAACATGCCAAGCAAACGTACCAATGATTCGGTTGACCGGATCCTGGAAGAACTGAATATGGAGCAGGCGCAGGCCGGTCTGCGGGACAGCGTCACCGACCACCAGGTCGATGAGATCCTGCGCAGCGTCGGTATTTTATCGCTGCCTGACGAGCCGCTGCCCGAGGACAAACTCGCCTTCCCGGAGGGAGACGCGCTGGACGACCTGCTGCAAAAGCCGGTGTCGCAGCCTGCGTCCGCCCCGACACAGCCGCGCCCGTATACCCCGGTGCAGCAGCCTGACCCGCAGCCGGTGCAGCCCGAAGCACGGACGACCCGCCCGCCGGAGCAGCCGCTGCCGACGGTGGACAAGACCGGCACGCAGACCTTCAGCGGGGACACCACCGGCACCGGCATCATCAAGGGCTTTCTCGGTAAGATGGCCCCCGGCGGCGATGCCGAGTCGCTGGACCAGGGCAAGAACGAGTTCAAGCGATTCTTCAAAACCTCGGTGGCCGTCGTGCCCGATGAAAACGGACGCCTGCACGAGCCCGGCAAGAAGAAACGCAGCCTGTTCGGCTTAAAGCACGCCGAGGATACGGGTGCCTTTGAGCCTATCAACGTCACGATGGGCGGCGGCAGAGCCGTCGGGCAGGAGAAGCCCGAGGAGGAGTACTACCCCGATGCCGAGCTTGAGCCGACCCCGGCCCAGCCCGCCCGCTCTGCGAAAAAGCACGGCTTCTTCGGCAGCCTGTTTGACCGCGAGGAGGAGACCGAGGAGCTGATGATCCCCGAGGAGCGCGCCGAGGAGCCTTCCCCGTACCGCCCGGGAGCTGCCGTGCCTCCGCAGCAGCCCGTGCAGACGCCCTCTGCGGCAGCTGTGCCTGTGCAGCCGGAGCCGCCCGTGCCGCCTGCACAGGAGGAAACCTCCACGCAGGAGGTCTGGCGCAGCAAGTACACCCGCCCGGCCCGCCGCGCCGCGGAGGAGAGCGGCCATACCGTGGAGATCATCCAGGGCACGGTGGGCTATGCCAAAAACCACCCGTCCGCGCCGTCGCCCTCCGGCATGACCGGCACGATCTACCGCAAAAAGAAGAACACCGTGGAGTTCACCCCCGGCCAGAAGATCCAGAAGGCCCCGCCGCCGCAGCCTGTGCCGCAGCGCAGCGGGGAGCCTGTGGGCGAGCCCATCGAGACGCCCCGCGGCCAGACGTCCACCGGCTACACGATGCAGATCGGCGGGCTGGACGCCGTCCCCGTGGACAGCACGCAGGACTTTATGGCCGCCTACAACGCCGTGCGCCCGCAGCGCCGTCCGGCTCCCGCGCCGGTGCAGCCCGCTGCGCCCGTGCAGACATCCCCCGCGGCGGATGCCTATGACGAGTCGGCTGCCGTTGATGAGCCCTCCTGGGCGAAGCACGACGGCACCGGCCAGTGGCCTGTGCCCCGCCAGTGGGACGACGTGGACACGCTGGTCAACACGCTGACCGGGAACATCCACCTGACGCCGACGGCCCCGGAACATTCCGGCTATACCCAAAACAGTGCCTCCGGGACGGCCCCGTCCGCTCCGGCGCACAGCGGCTTTACGCAGCGCATCGATATGCCCGCCGCACCTGCGCCCGGCAGTCCGGCCAACGCGGGCAGTCAGGCCCCCGCGCCTGCCCACACCGGCTTTACCCAAAGGCTGGACCCGGCCCCGGCGCAGCCCGCCCACAGCGGCTACACCCAGAACCTGAACCAACAGGCATCCGCCGCGCCGGATACGGCCTCCTTTGTCAACGGCATCGCCGCGGCCATCAACACGCAGCAGCCGGCAGGGGACACGCGCGATTATGACAGCGCTGCGGCGCGGCTGACGGACTCGCTGGCGGATGATCCCGCAGCCACCCGCACCCGCGCCCGCATCCCGACGGCGGCAGAGGTCAAAAAGGCCGCTGCCCGCCTGACGGGCCGCGCCGACGACGAGACTGAGGACAACGCCGCCTCCCCGTTTGACACAGCGGAGATCCCCGTGCCCCACAGCCGCGAGTATGAGCGTGCCGAGGACGCCCCGGCGATCCGCGCTCTGCTGGCGAAAAAGCGTGCCCGGGCAGGCATTGCCTGCATCGTCTCGGGTGCGATGTCTCTTGTCATGATCGTGCTGGCACTGCTGCCGGTGCGCCCCGCCGCCCTGAACGACCCCATGGTCTACCCGTCGGCGCTGCTCGTGCTGCTGCTGGTCAGCTGCGCCGTCAACTGGCGGACTTTTCTGGACGGCTTCAGGGGACTGGGCAAGACCCCCTCGCCGGACAGTCTTTCGATTTTACCGGCGCTGGGTGCTGCGGTGCAGTGCCTGGCCGTTCTGGCCACCGGCGGTTACACCGACGGCACGCTGATGCTGGCCGGTCCGGCAGCGCTGATGCTCTGCATGAACGCGGCGGGCCACGCCCTGAACGCGGCCACGGTCTGCGATGCCTTTGAGAGCGTCAGCGGGCAGGATGGCTACGCCGTTGCCTACCGCCTGAAGGACGCCGGAGCCCTGCGCGCGATCTCGCAGGGCCTGTCCGAGCCGCATCCCTGCGTGCTCGTCACCCGCCCGACCCAGATCTTCCGCAGCTTTCTGACCAACAGTGCCGCCCACGGCACCAGCGATAAGAACCAGCAGCAGTTTGTCTGGCTGCTGGGCGGCTGCGGTCTGGCGGCCTTTCTGTTCACGCTTATCACGTCCAAAAGCGCAGCCACGGCGGCCACGGCCATGACCAGCCTGTTCTGCCTGGCCGCGCCGCTGGCCGGTACGCTGATGTCGGCGGTGCCGGCCCGCATGATGCAGCAGCGCGCCTACAAGGTCGGCGCGGTCATCCCCGGCTGGCGGGACATCCGTCAGCTGGGCCGCATCAATGTTGTGCAGGCCACGTCGCGCCAGCTCTTCCCGGAGGGGTGCGTCACGCTGCGGGACATCCATCCCGTCAAGATGGAGCACATTGACACCGCCATTATCTATGCGGCCTCGATGCTGGCCGATACGGACTCGACGCTGAACAAGCTCTTTACCGGCATGGTCGCCAGCAAGAGCCTGCTGGAAAAGGTCACGGATCGTCAGGCTGTGCCCGGCAAGGGCTATATGGGCTGGATCCGCAAGGAGCGCGTGATCCTGGGCAACCGCGCCATGATGATGGACTACGGCATCAAGGTGCCCAGCCAGGAGTATGAGCAGCACTACACGCTGAACCAGCGCCGCATCGTGTATATGGCGGTGGCGGGCAAGCTGTACGCCATGTTCCGCATTGCGTACCAGAGCGACCCCAAGATCGCCGCGGATCTGGAGCTTGTGCACCGCACGGGAATGTACCTTGTTGTGGACTGCGACGACTTCAACTGTGATGTCCGGCTGCTGGAGACTGCCTACGGCCTGCCCACCGGCTCGGTCAAGGTGCTGTCCGGCGCCGAGCACGAGGCTGTTGCCCCGGCGGTGGCCTGGCTGCCCGAGAGTGAGGGCAGTATGCTGCATCTGGGCAGCTTCCGCAGTCTGGTCGGCGGCCTGGTCGCTGCCGCAGGGGCCGCCCAGGGCGAGAAGTACGCCTCCTACGCGCTGACCCTCTCGGTGCTGGCCAGCACCGCGGTGGGTGTGCTGATGACGCTGACAGGCGGCATTGTCGCGCTGCCGCTGATCGGCATTGTGCTGTATCAGGCCGCTTGGCTGGTCATTACGCTGTTCTTCCCGCTGATGCAGCGTTAAGGCAGCACAGAATGATGTTAGGAAAGGGGATCCCCAATGTACCGTGCACGCGAAAAACAGATGTCGATCTACGACTATCTGCCGCCCTACCACGGCGAGCTGTGCAACGCCAACCGCTGGGTGCGGCTGGCTGCCGCCATCGACTGGGATGGCTTTGAAAAAGCCTACAGTGCGCTGTTTGCCCCCGGCGGCAAGGTGGCGCTGCCCGCCCGCGTGGCGCTGGGCTGCCGGATCATCCAGCTGCACTATGCGGCGTCGGACCGCGAGGTCGTGGCGCTGGTGCAGGAAAGCCCCTACCTGCAATATTTTTTGGGGTTCGAGAGCTTCACCGACGCGGTGCCGTTCTCGTCCCGCACGGTGGCGCGGTTCCGCGCCCGCATTCCGGATAAGGCTGTGCGCCCGGCGGTCCGCCTGCTGCGCAGCTTTCAGTGACCCATTTATATAGAGAGGTATTCATGGAATTGTTTTTAGACGCACTTCTGGACGCATTGATCGACGGCGTGAAAATGCTGCCGTTTTTGTATCTGGCCTACCTGCTGATCGAGTGGCTCGAACGCCATCACGGTGAGAGCATCGAGGGGGCCCTCGCAGGCGGCGGGCGCTGGGGGTTCATCCCCGGTGCGCTGCTGGGCTGTGTGCCGCAGTGCGGCTTCAGTGCGGTGGCCTCCAACCTGTACGCAAGCCGGGTCATCACGCCCGGTACGCTGCTGGCGGTGTTCATCGCGACCAGCGACGAGGCCATCCCGCTGCTGGCGGCGGAGCCGTCCCAGTGGGTCACGCTCGTGCTGCTGCTGGCCTGCAAGGTGGCGTTTGCCATCGTGGGCGGCTGGCTGCTGGACATCCCGCTGCGCCACGTTCTGCCGCACTCCCTCTACGGCGGCTATGAGGGCCATGCCGACGACGTCGACTGCCACGAGGAACATGAGGAATCGAGCAGCATTTTTATGGCGGCACTGCGCCACACGCTGGAAATCTTCGTGTTCATCCTGCTGTTCAGCTTTATCATCAGTCTGCTGTTTGAGGGCTTCGGCGAGGAGCCCATCACGGCGGCGCTGTCCGGCATGGGCATCTTTCAGCCGATGCTGACGGCGCTGGTCGGCCTGGTGCCCAACTGCGCGGTCAGCGTGCTGCTGGCCCAGCTCTACGTGCAGGGAGCCATCAGCTTCGGCAGCCTGTTCGCCGGCCTGACCGCCGGTGCGGGCGTCGGCCTGGCTGTGCTCTGGCGCGTCAACCCCAGCTGGAAGCAGAATCTTTTCATGACCGGCCTGCTCTGGGCCGTCGGCGCTGCGACGGGTATGCTGCTGCAGCTGCTGCCGCTTTGATACAAAAAGGCTTCCCACTCGGGGGAAGCTGTCAGCGGCCCCGCCCGCTGACTGATGAGGGCCAGGCTTCCCGACACCACCCGTTCACGAGTCGCTGCGGCACACTTGCCCCTCATCCGCTTCACTTTGTTCAGCACCTTCCCCCACGGGGGAAGGCTTTTTAGCATCTCCAGTCTGTATACTATACAATTTGTATATTTAAAAAGGAGGACTCCCCATGCAATACAGTATTGAAAACGACATTCTGCGCCTGACTGTCGACTCTCACGGTGCCGAGCCGGTCAGTGTCATCCATAAGCCCACCGGGGCCGAGCTGCTCTGGCAGGCCGACCCTGCGGTCTGGAAACGTCATGCGCCGATTCTTTTTCCGTACACAGGCAAGCTGACCGGCGGCAAAATGCTGGCCAAGGGTGTGGAGTACGCAGGCGGTCAGCACGGCTTTGCCCGCGATGTCGAGCACACGATGACCCATCACGCCGGCAATCTGCTGGAGTTTGAGCTGCACGCGAACGCCGAGACGCTGCCCAAGTGGCCGTATGCCTTCGTGCTGCGCTCCACCTTCACGCTGGAGGGGGAGACCGTCCACCACACGCTGACCGTCGAGAACCCCGTCGAGGACAAGCTCTGCTTCGGCATCGGCTACCATCCGGCTTTTGCGCTGCCCTTCGATGACCGCCACGTCACCGAGGACTACGAGATCCGGTTTGACGGCGTTGAGTCGCCGCTCTGCGTCAGTGCTCAGCCCAACGGTCTGCTCAACGGCCAGAGCTACTACCTGGCCCGCAACGTCGAGGCTATCCAACTGACCGACGACCTGTTTGACAACGACAGCCACGCCATGGTCAACCTGCGCAGTGCGCATGTTTCTGTCATCGAAAAGGACACGGGCCGCAGCGTCATCTGCGATGTCTCCGACTTCCCGTACACCCTGATCTGGTCCGCGCCCAAGAAGCCGCTGCACTTTATCTGCATTGAGCCGTGGCACAGCCTGCCCGGCGAGGAAAACGGCCCCATCGACTGGGAGCAGCGCCCCTGCGCCGCGATCCTGAAGAAGGGCGAGAGCTGGTCCACCACGCTGTCCACGACCTTTGTCCGCTGAAAGTCAGATGAAAGCATTGAAAAAATACCGCTGGCCGCTGACCGGCGCACTGCTGGGGGTGCTGGTCTTTCTGGCTGTTTACGGCGTGCGGGTGCTTGACCCGACGAGCGTTGACTGGATCCTGAACAGCCTCAGCCCCGACCCGATCCAGCACTATCTGGGGTGGGAGCTTTTCCGCCGCAGCCCGGTGCATCTGCCCTACATCGGCGCGAATTACAACGCGGTCTACCCGTTCCGCACCAGTGTGCTGTTCACGGACTCTCTGCCGCTGGCGGCGCTGCTCTTTAAGCTGCTGGGCGGGATTCTGCCCACGCGGTTCCAGTATTTCGGCTGGTGGGGGCTGCTCTGCTATGCCCTGCAGGGCGGCCTGGCGCAGGCGGTCATTGCCCGCATTGCGGGCGTGCAGCCCACATTTGGCCGGGACGACAAGAGCAAGGCCGCCGTCGCCATCATCATGAGCCCCGGCCAGACCGCCAAGCTGTGGGGCAGTGTGCTGGGCGCGGGCGTGCTCGTGCTGTTCCCGGCGCTTACGATCCGCATGTTTGCCCACACGGCGCTGGCCGCCAACTGGCTTGTGCTGCTGGCACTCTACCTTTGGCTGCGCAGTGACGAGCTTATGCCCACGACCCGCCGCGCCTGCCTTATCTGGGGCGGCATGGGGCTGCTGTGTGCAGGCATCCACCTCTATTATCTGCCGATGGTCGGCCTTGTGCTTGTGGGATACGCGGTGCGCCGCGCCCTGCAAAAACGCGGTCCGGCGGCGGTGCTGGCACCGATTGCAGCGTTCTGCGCTGCGGCGCTGGCGGAGTTGGTGCTGTTGGGGGCGTTCGCTGTCAACTTTGCAGGCTACTCCAACGGCTACCTCAGCGGCGCGGATTACTTCGGCCTGTTCGTGCCGTGGCTGGCGCAAAGCTGGGAGCAGAATGTTTATGCAGGCATCGGAACATCGCTGGCCGTGGTGCTGGCGGTGTTCGGCATAGTCTGCAACGCCCGCAAGGCGGAAAAATTCTTTGCCGCCCACCGCGACTGGCTCATTGCCGGCGCTGTGGTGCTGGTGCTGGATTTGATTGCCGCGGGCGGAAACGCCATCACGGTGAACGGAAAAACGCTGTTCACCGTGCCCATCCCGCAGTTTCTGATGAACTTCTGGGCGATGTTTTCCTCCTGCGCGCGGCTGGCGTGGTTGGCAGGTATGCTGCTGGCTGCCGTTGGCTGCGGGTTGGTGCTGCGTTTTTGGGATAACGGTGTCGCGCCCGCCCTGATGCTGGCCGTCTGCGCCGTGGCGCAGGGCTGGGGCCAGCGGTCGGAGCTGTTCAACCGCTGGACGGACTACCACTACTACGGCTTCCGCTACGAGAATAAGACCCTGCTGACCGACCCTGTGTGGGAGCAGATCGCCGCCAGCGGCAAGTACAGCCATCTGGCCTTTGCCACATTTGACTTTGAGCATGACGAGTTCTGGGATCTGGTCGACTTTGCCGCCGACCACGGCTGGACCTCCAATAGCTTCTACATGGCGCATATGGACGGCAACCTTGCGGCGGTCACGCTGCCGGGCGAGCTGAACGAGCTTTCCGCTGACACGCTCTATGCCTTCATCGACGAGGACGAGCTGGCGCGGAACAACTGCGGCCTGCACTATTACCGGCTGGACGGCATCCTGCTGGGCAGCGTGGAGCCGATCCATGGCCTGACCGAGGAGCCTGCTGTTGACATCCCCGCCCACACGATGGCGCTGCAAAAATCCAGCGTCATCAACGGCACGGCGGACGCCGACACCGTGACCCTGAACGAGGGCGGCGAACTGCTGACCGAAGCCTGGATGCTCTTCCCCGGCAGCTACCGCGTCACCCTGACGGGCAGTGGGTTCGACCACAGTTATATCTATGCCCGCCACGGGCTTATCAACCAGGAGACCTACAAGATGGAGGTCAACTTTACCGGCATTGCCCCGGATGAGATGGTGTTTGAGTTTTCCACCGGCGAGCCGCTCTACTACTGGCGCACCGCCGTCCACACGCTGGACGATACGCCCATCGTCGTTACGGTTATCAAGGTAGAAAAGATTGGCTAATCGTCTGTTTTATCGCCGCCCTGCCGATAAGCGGTGGGGGACACCCCATACTGCCGGGTGAACGCCCGCGTAAAGTAGGACGCATTGCTGAACCCGCACCGTGCGGCGATTTCCAGCACGGTGTACCGGCTGCCCCGCAGCAGGGTAGCGGCCTTTTCCAGCCGAAAGTGGATGAGGTACTGCGCAAAGCTGGTGCCGGTCAGGTCGTGGAACCGCTTCATAAAGTGGCTGCTGCTGTAGCCGCACTGGGCGCTGATGGCCGCCACCGTGATTTTCTCCGCATAGTGACGGTCCACGTACTGCACGGTCTGGCGCAGAAGGCGGGTGTCACGGTGCTCGGCCCCGGCCGGGTGCCTGGCGGGCGTGGCAGCTTTGCACAGCGCATCCATCACGCCGTACAGGCAGGCTTTTATGCGCAGTGCCGTGTTTTCTTTGCGGTTTTCAATCAGCATTTTTACGTTTACAGGCAGCTCCCTGCCCAGGGGGCTGTCTTTTTGTATATGGGCAGGCACTTCCATGCGGCCGTCCGCCAGCGGGGCCAAAAAGCGGCGGTAGGTCTCGCTGTCCGGCGGCTCCAGCAGCGAGAAGCGGAACAGGATGTTGTAATAGCGGAACGTCCCGGCCTCCGCCGCCGCGATGGCGTGGATCTGCCCGGGTAAAATCACTGCCACATCGCCGGGGTGCAGGATAACCGTCGCCCGGTCAATGGTGATGCTGCCGCTGCCGGCTTCGCAGTAAATCAGCTCCATTTCCTCGTGGTAGTGCAGGGGATAGGCCGGGATAAACGTGGGGATGATACCGCAGTAGACGGCAAAAGGGAAGGCTTCGCTGCCGTGGACTTTTACCTCCTGCCCATCGGGCAGAATGGCAGGGTTTGGGGGCAGATAGGACATAGGCGGCACCTCGTTTGCAAAAACATAGGATTCTGTTATAAGTATAAGACTTTTATGGATGAAATGCAAGGAAAATCATAGTATAATGACAGCGTAGTAATTCGTAAGAGGTGTCTGTATGGGTTTTCGTTCTTCTTCTGTTTCCGGGGGCGGGATTACCGGCTTTTTTGGCGACCGCGCCTTTGCCCGCAGCCTGATGCACATTGCTTTGCCGGTCACGCTGCAAAGCATGCTGCGGGCCTCCTTCAGCATCATTGACCAGGTCATGATCGGCCAGCTGGGTAGCGCCAGCATTTCGGGCATCGGGCTGGGCGGCAAGTTTGCATCTATTCATAATGTGGTGCTCAGCGCCGTCACGGCAGCGGGGGCCATCCTCATTTCCCAATATCTGGGGCAGGGCAGCCGTAAAAACGCGGCCCGCAGCTACAGCGTCAACCTGCTGGTGTCGCTGGCCATTGCAGCGGTGTTTACGCTGGTCTCCACCCGGTTTGCCGAGCCGATTCTGAGCCTCTACACCCAGGACGATGCCACCCGCGCGCTGGGGCAGACGTATTTGCAGACTTACGCCTGGTCGTTCTTCCCGGCGGCGCTGTCCGGCATGGCGGAGACGCTGCTCTGCTGCATGGAGGCCGCCGTCTTCCCGCTCATTGCCAGCATGACCTCGCTGTGCATCAACACGGGGCTGAACTACCTGCTTATCTTCGGCCACGGCGGGCTGCCCGCACTGGGGGTGCAGGGCGCGGCAGTAGCCAGCGTGGCTGCGCAGGTGGTTTCCTGCTTACTTGTCTACCTGTTTTTGGCCGTGCGGCTGCGGAAAAAGCAGTGGCGGCTGCGGTTCACGCTGGGCTTCACCCGGCCGGAACTGCTTACCTACGCCAAAATTCTTCTGCCACTGCTGGCCAGTGAATTTTTGTGGAGCCTGGGCGAGAACGTCTACTCCGCCATCTACGGCAACATCGGCACCCAGGCCTGCGCCGCTATGACGATGACCACGCCCATCCAATGCCTGATGGTGGGCGCACTGTCGGGTCTGTCCAAGGCGGCGGCCATCCTTATTGGCAAGTCGCTGGGCACGCAGGAGTACGACCGCGCCTACCGCGACGCCCAGCGGTTGATGCGCTGCGGGCTGGCGGCCTCGCTGGTGTTGTCGGCGCTGCTGTTGGTGTTCGGGCGGCTGTACACCACGATTTACCGTGTCGAGCCGGAGGTGCGAGCCACGGCCTACTTATTGCTGGTAGTGTTCGCCGTCATCTCGCCGGTCAAGGTGCAGAACATGATCCTGGGCGGCGGCATTTTAAAAAGCGGCGGCAAGACCAACTACACCCTGGCCATCGACCTCATTGGTACCTGGGGCTTCGGTGTGCCGCTGGGGTTCCTGGCGGCCTTTGTGCTGAAACTGCCCGTCGCGCCGGTGTACTTTTTGCTCTCGCTGGAAGAATGTGTCCGCCTGGCGCTCTCGCTGCGGCTGTTCAAAAAGCGCAGCTGGATGCAGCAGTTGTAACAGAGGTGCAGCATGGATACATTACAGGTAAACGGGCAACCCTATACGGTAACGCGGCTGCTTGGCAAGGGGAAAGGCGGTTACTCCTATCTGGCGCAGGGGAGCGAGGGGCCTGTAGTGGTCAAACAGATCCACCATGAGCCGTGCAGCTACTATCAGTTTGGGGATAAGCTGCAAAGCGAGCTGCGGGATTACCGCACATTGTCAGCCCTGGGCATCCCGATGCCGCGCCTGCTGGCGGTGGACGAAGCACAGGAACGGCTGGTGAAGCAGTACATCCCCGGCCCAACGGTGCTGGAACAGCTGCAAACGGGCACGCTGCCGCCGCAAGCCGAAGAGCAGATGCGGGCGCTGTGCCGCCTTTTGTACCCTGCCGTGCTGAATATCGATTACTTCCCCACCAATTTTATCCTGTGGGGCGGCGTGCTTTACTATGTGGATTACGAGTGCAATCCTTACGATGCACAGTGGGATTTTTCCCATTGGGGCAGCCGCTACTGGGCCGACACCCCTGAACTGCGCGCCTGGCTGCAGGAGCATGGGCAAAACTAAAGGCAAACTTTTTGCATAAATTTTAGAAATAGCCCCTTGCAAAATGGCGGTGTTTGCGCTATGATGTACGTATTCCGTTGAAACACAGATGTTTTCCCGGAAAATGCCGTGCCGTAAGGCGATTGAGAGGATCATACGATGTCTTTACTGAAAAAGCTGGTTGGACTGACGATTGGCGCTGCCGCTGTGGGCGCCGCGGCTTACTTTTTGAACCGTAACGAGCATACTGAGGAGTACGAGCATATTTGGGGCCCGGAGGATGAAGCAGACGCCGAGGATGGCACTGCCGAGACCGCCGAGCCCGCTGACGATGCGTCTGCCGAGGCCGAAGAAGCCCCCGCTGCACCTGAAGAAACCGCTGCCGCTCCCGTAGAAGAAGCTCCCGAAGTGGAGGCCGCCCCTGTGCAGGCCCCCGCTGGAGATGACACCCCCAACGCCAACCCCGTTGAGCTGGGTGCCGTGGAAGTTCCCAAGACCGAGGACGGCAAGCTGGACGTTACCAAGATTGCCGACCCGGCTGATTTTGGTGATTGGGACGAACAGGGCTGCAAGGGCTGATAAGAAACCGCAAGGCGCATCTTTGGTTGCAAAGGTGCGCCTTTTTGCTATTTTATTGCCGTTTTCGCCAAGCAGCCGCACCCAAATTTGTACAGATTTCTTGTTTAACGCTTTACATCTTTACTGCGCTAAAGTATAATGTTGTTATGGAAAAGAGAGGTAGGAGACGTATTATGGAGCTGACTTTACAAAATTTCACCCCCGCCGAGCAGGCTACCTTCCGCCTGCGTGCCCTGTACGAGCAGGGCGGCTATCGCAAATACCGCGCCTCCCGGTTTGAGGAGTATGCCCTGTATCAGGAGTACCAGCGCTTTCTGCCGGACCCGCAGGTCATCACCTTTACCGACCTGGACGGCAAACTGCGGGCCATCAAGCCGGACGTGACGCTGTCCATCGCCAAGACGGCCCAGCCCGCCCCCGGCGAGTGCAAACGCTTTTATTATAATGAGGAAGTCTGCCGTGCCAGCCGCGAGAGCCACACCTTCCAGACCATCCACCAGATGGGCCTGGAGTGCATGGGCGAGGTGGACGAAGCCGCCCAGGCTGAGGTGCTGCGCCTGGCACTGGCCAGCCTGGCCGCGCTGGATGTTCCCACCGTACTGGAAGTCAGCCACATGGGCTTCGTGACCGGCCTGCTGGATGTGCTGGATGTGCCTGCCACGGCCCACGCCCGGCTGGTGGAACTGCTGTGCGCCAAAAACGAACACGAGCTGCGCAAGGCTGCGTTGCAGGCCGGTGCTGATGAAGCCGGAGCCGATGCCCTTTGCGGTTTGCTTACCCTGCACGGGCCGTTCGGGGCCACCCTTACCGCCGCCAAGGCAGCCGCCATCAGCCCCTCGCAGAAAGCCGCACTGGCCGAACTGCTGGCCCTGCAAAACGCCCTGGGCGAAGCCGGCCGCGGCCTGCAGCTGGACCTGAGCATGGCCGATGAAGCCGAGTATTACAACGGCATCGTTTTTACCGGCTACGCGGCGGGCATCCCCCGCGCGGTGCTCAAAGGCGGCCAGTACGACTACCTGATGCAGCGCTTTACCCCCGGCGCTAAGGCCATTGGCTTTGCGATGTACTTAGACGATCTGGAACGTCTGGCCACACCGCTGCCGCCAGTACAGCAGCAGGGCGGGGAAAAGACCTGGCTGAACATTGCCCTGCCCAAGGGGCGCCTGGGCGACAAAGCCTACGCTCTGCTGGCCGGGGCAGGTTACAGCGCCAACGAGGACTACAACGACACCCGCAAACTGGTGGTGGAGAACCCCGAAGCCGGGGTGCGGTACTTCCTGGTCAAACCCAGCGACGTAGCCATCTACGTCGAACATGGCGCGGCCGACATCGGCATCGTGGGCAAGGATATTTTGACCGAGTCCGAGCTGCTGGACACCGGCATGGGCGACTGCCGCATGTGCGTGGCCGGCCCCAGGAATTTTGTGGACGACGAAAGCCGCGCCCTGCGGGTGGCGACCAAGTTCGTCAACATTGCCCGCGACCACTACGAGCGCCGGGGCCGCGATATCGACATTGTCAAGCTCAACGGCTCCATCGAGCTTGCGCCGATTTTAGGGCTCTCCGACGTCATCGTCGATATTGTCGAGACGGGCACCACCTTAAAGGAAAACGACCTGACCGTGATTGAAGAATTCATGCCTATCTCGGCCCGGTTTATCGCCAACAAAGCCAGCTACAAGTTCAAATACGCCCAGCTTACTGAGCTGCTTACCAAAATGAAGGAGGCCCTTGCACAATGATTCGCCTGTATGATTTTGATGAAGTAAAGCCCGAAGAAATTTTGAACCGTGACATCCGCGCCGAAGCCGACGTGGAGGCCACCGTAGACGCCATCATTGCCGATGTGCGCGCCCGCGGCGATGCCGCCCTGCTGGATTACGCCGCCAAGTTTGACCACGCCCAGCTAACCAGCGTACAGGTCACCCAGGCCGAAATCGACGAGGCCTTTGCCGAACTGGAAGCCGGCGACCCGGAATTTATTACCACACTGAAAATGGCCGCTTCCAACATCCGCCACTTCCACGAGCAGCAGCTGCACAAAAATTTTGTCGTCAACGACAAGCCCGGCATTGTGTTGGGGCAGAAGTACACCCCCATCCAGCGGGCGGGCGTCTACGTGCCGGGCGGCACAGCAGCGTACCCCTCCACCGTTTTGATGGATGTCATCCCCGCCAAGGTCGCGGGCGTCAAGCAGATCGTCATGACGACCCCTGCGGGCAAGGACGGCAAGGTGAACCCCGCCATTCTGGCGGCGGCGGTCATTGCGGGTATTGATTTAATTTTCAAGACCGGCGGTGCGCAGGCCGTGGCCGCGCTGGCCTACGGCACCGAGAGCGTGCCCGCCGTGGATAAAATCGTCGGCCCCGGCAATATCTACGTTGCAACGGCAAAGCGCAAGGTGTTCGGCAAGGTCGGCATCGACATGATCGCCGGACCGTCGGAGATTCTGGTTCTGGCTGACGGTACCTGCAACCCCGCCTGGGTCGCGGCAGACCTGCTCAGCCAAGCCGAGCACGACAAGCTGGCCAGCCCGGTGCTCGTCACCGACAGCTGGGATCTGGCTAAGGCCGTGCAGGCCGAGCTGGAGGTACAGATCCCGCAGCTGCCCCGCGCCGCCATTGCCCGCGCCAGCGTGGACACGAACGGCAAAATTATCGTCACCGACGATATGAACAAGGCCATCGAGGCCGTGAACATCATCGCGCCGGAGCACTTGGAAATTTGCGTTGACGACCCGTTTGCGGTACTCAACTCTGTGCAGAATGCCGGCAGCATCTTCTTGGGGAAAAATGTGCCCGAGGCACTGGGCGACTACTTTGCCGGCCCGAACCACACGCTGCCTACCAGTGGCACGGCGCGGTTTTCCAGCCCCTTGGGCGTGGACGATTTCGTCAAGAAGTCGAGCTTTATTTATTACACCCGCGAAGCTCTGGGTGAAGTCCAGGGCCGCATCGCCAATTTTGCCGAGCACGAGGGGCTGCACGCCCACGCCAAGAGTGTGACGATACGGTTTGAGGAATGAGTTTACCGAAGCGGAAATCCAACCGTTTGCCTCAATTTGATTATGGCACAGTTGGCGCGTATTTTATCACGATTTGTTCCCGGGATAAAGCAAAAGTTTTCGGCCGTGTCGTAGGGGGCGGCGTCCTCGACGCCCCGCGTACGCTGCCGTCGCCGCACGGTAAAATTGTTATCGCGCAAATTGAAACCATGGAAAATTTTTACCCGGATTTGCAAATTGAAAAATTTGTGGTCATGCCAAATCATATTCATTTGATTATTGCAGTCACCCAAGGCCCGTCCGGGGCGTCGAGGACGCCGCCCCCTACAACCGTGCGTGCCAATCAATCCGTTCCGGCATTTGTTTCCACGCTCAAACGTATGACAAACCGCACAGCTGGCACGCAATTATGGCAGCGCGGATATTACGACCACATCATCCGCGACCAACTCGACTATGACACCATCTGGCGCTACATAGACGACAACCCCGCCAAATGGCATCTTGACCAATTCTACATACCGAATGGGGAGGATCACCCATGAGCCGTTATTTTACCAAAACCCTTGCGTCGCTGGAGCCTTATACCCCCGGCGAGCAGCTCAAAATCGCTGACATCGTCAAGCTCAACGCCAACGAAAACCCGTACCCGCCCGCGCCCGGCGTGGCGGCGGCCGTGGCGGCGGCCGTGCCCGGGCTGCGGCTGTACTCCGATTTGACAAACGGCGACCTGAACGCCGCCATTGCCAGGCATTGGGGCGTGCGCCCGGAAAACATCCTCTGCGGCAACGGCAGCGACGAAAATCTGCTGCTGGCGCTGCGGGCCTTTTGCGATGAAAATACGCCGCTGGCCTTTGCCGATGTGACATACAGCTTTTACACGGTGCTGTGTGATTTGCTGCACATCCCGCAGCACGTCATCCCGCTGGAAAGTGACCTGACCATCGACCTTAAAAAGTACTGCGGCCTGCATGAGACGATCATCATTGCCAACCCGAACGCCCCGACAAGCCTGCTGGCCCCGGTGGACGCTATCGAGGAAGTGCTGAAAACAAACCCCGACAACATCGTCATTGTGGACGAAACCTACGTCGAGTTTGCGCCCGCCGGGTCAAGCTGCCTGCCGCTGCTGGAAACCTACGACAACCTCGTCATCACCCACACCTTCTCCAAAACCCACAACTTGGCGGGGGCGCGGCTGGGCTTCTGCATCGCGCGGCCCGAGCTGATTGCCGATATGAACCGCGTCAAGTTCAGCTACAGCCCCTACAATGTCAATTCCATGACCCAGGCGGCGGGTGTGGCAGCCATCTCCGACGAGGCCTATTTTGCTGATGTAACAGCAAAGGTCATTGCCGAGCGCACCCACACCACCGACGAGCTGCGCCGCCGCGGTTTTACCGTGTTTGATTCTGCCACGAACTTTTTGTTCGCCACCACCGATCGGATGCCCTGCAAGGAAATTTTTGAAAAGCTCCGCGCCCGCGGCATCCTCATCCGCCATTTCAACGCGCCGCGCATCTCGGATTACCTGCGCATCACCATCGGCACCCCCGCCCAGATGCAGCGTTTCTTCGCAGCGCTGGATGAGATTTTAGGGGTTTAAGGGGTCGATCTTTTTAGGGGAGGGAATTTCACATGATTGCTATTGTTGACTACGGCGTAGGCAACCTGTTCAGCCTGTCGTCCAGTGTCAAAAGCCTGGGCGCAGAGGTCTGCGTGACCCGCGATGCCGACGATTTGCGGGCGGCGGATCACATTCTGCTGCCCGGCGTCGGGGCGTTTGCCGACGCTATGGCCAAGCTCGAGGCCACCGGCCTTGTGCCTGTTCTGCGCGAAGAAACACAGAAAAAGCCGCTGCTGGGCATCTGCCTGGGTATGCAGCTGCTGTTTAAAAAAAGCTATGAATACGGCGAACACGCGGGCCTCGGCCTTATCCCCGGCGCAGTCTGCCCCCTGGCGGACGATCTGGCCGACCCCAATCTGAAAGTACCACACATCGGCTGGAACGCGCTGGACATCGTACCCGGTCGGGGAAACGACCCGCTTTTTAAGTACATCAAAAACGGCGAGTACGTTTACTACGTACACAGCTACTACGCCAAAAACTGCGCTGCATCAACGCTTGCCACCAGCGAGTACAGCATCCCGGTCACCGGCGCGGTGCGGCAGGGGCTGGTGTACGGCACCCAGTTCCACCCGGAAAAATCCGGCGACACCGGCCTGCGGCTGTTAAAGGCCTTTGCCGAACTGTAAAGGGGAGGGAATACCATGAAATTATACCCCGCTATTGACCTGCGCGGCGGCCAGGCCGTGCGGCTGTATCAGGGCGATTACGACCAGATGACCGTCTACAACGCCGACCCAGTGGCCCAGGCGCAGCAATTTATCGACGCAGGTGCGAAGTATCTGCACGTCGTTGACCTGGATGGTGCCAAGGATGACACCACCGCGAATATGCAGACCATCGCCGCCATTGCAAAACTCGGCGGCCTGAAAATCGAGGTCGGCGGCGGCATCCGCGACGAGGCGCGCATTCGTCAATATCTCGATTTGGGCGTTGACCGCTGCATTCTTGGCACGGTCGCCGTGAAAAATTTTGCCTTTACCCAAGAAATGGCGCAGAAATACGGCGCACAGATTGCCGTCGGCGTGGACATGAAGGACGGTTTTGTGGCCGTCAACGGCTGGAAGGAAGTCACCCCCGAGCCGGGCGTGGCGTTCTGCCGCCGCTGTGCCGAAGCGGGCGTCAAGGCCATCATCGCCACGGATATTTCCCGGGATGGCACGATGCAGGGCACCAACATGGCGCTGTACCGCGAACTTCTGACCATCCCCGGGCTGGAGATCACCGCCAGCGGCGGCATCGCCGCCATGGCCGAACTGGCCGAATTGCAGGCCATGCACTGCCACGCGGCCATCCTGGGCAAGTCCATCTACACCGGGGCCATCGATCTGGCCAAGGCTGTGCGGCTGTACGAGGGGGAGTGAACGCATGATTACCAAACGCATTATTCCTTGTCTGGACGTCAAAAATGGGCGCGTCGTCAAGGGTGTGAATTTTGAGGGCCTGCAGGACATGGCCGACCCTGTCGAAATGGCGCGCTACTACAACGCATCCGGCGCAGACGAGCTGGTGTTTTACGACATCACCGCCAGCGTTGAGGGCCGCGGCCTGTTCACCGATATTTTGCGGGAAGTTGCCAGCCAAATCTTTATCCCGCTGACGGTGGGCGGCGGCATCAACACGCTGGACGACTTCGACCGTGTGCTGAAATGCGGTGCCGACAAGGTCAGCGTAAACTCCGGCGCCATCCGCAACCCGGGCATCATCCCGGCGGCAGCGCAGAAATACGGCAACCAGTGCGTGGTGCTTTCCGCCGACATTAAACGTGTGGACGGCAAATTTATGCTGTTTGCCAAAGGCGGACGCGAGAACACCGGCATCGATGCGCTGGATTGGCTGGAGCAGGGCGTCAAAAACGGTGCAGGTGAGCTGGTGGTCAACTCCATCGATACCGACGGCGTGAAGAACGGCTTCGATTTGGAGCTGCTTGACGCCGTGGCCGCGCGGTGCGCGGTGCCCATCATTGCCTCGGGCGGCGCAGGTAAGATGGACGACTTTGTGGAGCTGTTCCGCAATCACCCCGCCGTAGATGCCGGGCTGGCGGCGTCCATCTTCCACACCAAGCAGGTGGGGATCGGCGCGCTGAAACAGTACCTGCGAAGCAATGGTATCGAAATGCGGGTATGACCGCGAAAACCACTTGCCAAAATGCACAGAAAATAGTACAATAAAACTATCTTATTGTTAGGAGTATTTCGCTATGGAAATTACGGAAAACACTAAGACGCTGAAATTTGATGCGAACGGTCTGATCCCCGCCATCGTGCAGGATCACTACACCAAAGAGGTACTGACCCTCGCTTACATGAACGCCGAGACCCTGGCCCTGACGATTGCCGAGGGCCGCACCGTGTTCTGGTCCCGCAGCCGCCAGGAAATCTGGCGTA
>ERZ773170.1204-NODE-1204-length-20783-cov-3.934581_pt1 | contig 20783 bp, 44 predicted proteins | sample MGYA00581002_ERZ773170 | MGnify/ENA primary metagenome ERZ773170 (study PRJEB29015, sample SAMEA2737811) | human gut metagenome | biome: human gut; feature: human-associated habitat; material: faeces | place: China | collected 2012 ... | reverse complement strand
GGAATTTATACTTTCCAATTCTGGATCTTTGTTTTCCTTGTTTACCTTATCAAACTCTTCCTCGCTATATCCTGTTTCTCCTTTAACAGCCGGGCAAACACCCTCCTTTATGATCCAAAACCGTTCATACGATCCTGTTAGATACTTTGATTCTGTTTTAAATGCATTATACTTGACAAGCAAATTAGCCACCTCAGTTGCACCTTCTATGGTTCTAAAACCGATGCCGATATCTTTTAACATAAATACCGGAACTCCCGTTCTTGGATACACGACTTCTTTTTCGTCCTTTATATTCCAGTTTTTAGCTTCAATTGGAATACCTTTATTAGCAAACTCTTTGTCTATATACAGACTTATGTCTTCGTCTGTCAATGCCACAATCTCATCTCTGCTTAAATCAAAAACTGTTTTCATTTTTCTTTATTTATTAAATTAAACAACTTACTTCTTTGTTCAGGCTCCGTATATTCCACCCATATATCGGCCGCCACATTTCTAAGAAATTCCATAAAGTCTTGATGATCTCTGTATTCAGTAGAATCGACTTTTCTCACAAAACTTAGAATTTCCTTTAACATCTTATTGTTTTCTTCAAGAAGTTCTCTGTCAGTCATAACCTTTCAAATTTTCTTCTTAAGCCTTTACCTGCCCAGATATCATGTCTTTTTCTTGATAAATCTTTGCTGCTTTTCCAATATCTTCTCTCTTCATAATTTTATACTTTAATCTAACACTCCAATAAAATCATCGGGAGTTATATATCCTGCTGATTCCATACAGTCTATAATCTCATTCGCATTCATTTCTGAACAGTTCCATTCAAGCATGATTTCATTTCCTGGAGTCATGCTCAAATTAGGCTCAATATCTCTAAATCCTGAGAAAGCAAGATGTTTCCAAATGGATTGCAGTGCAAGGTCTGCTTCATTTTGTTTGTTTTCTGCTTTCTTTATGGCATTTCTTAATCTTTTATTCATTATCACCCCCTCCCTCTTCTTCTTTGCATGGGAGCAAGTCTTCGATGTATGCCCAGCGCATATAATGATTCTTTTCCGAAAGTTCTTCCCATGGCTTGCTCTTGGTTAAAAAATAGACCAAATCATAAGCACTGTCAATATCCTCCACAATGAGCAACTTCCCTTTGTCTGGCTTTTCTCCTGCATCGTGCCACACGCTGCCTATGCGCCAGCTTGCACCAGCTTTAAAAAGAGGAACAGCATATTTTTGAATTGCCGCACTGGATATTATGTAGTGTTTATCGTCTTTATGAATTTTATATGCGGCATAAAGTTCTTGCATAATTTTCTCACGTTCAATTCTTGACGCCACTTCTATATCTTGTTTCATGTCTTATTATTGTTTAATTAATTCAAATCTTTTTAGAATTAATCCAATTCAAATACCACTCTCTGGACATCTCTTTAGCTTTTTCTTCATTCTCAATACCTTCATAAAATTCATTTTCTTTTGAAAACGGATCATACTCAATAAATTTCTCGGTATTGCAGAATGGGCAAGGAATATCGCCCACTCCATATAAATTCCCGTTTTCGTCACATTTATCCAAATCCCATAGATATCCATTGATACAACGAGCATCTGGATAAGATGCACCAAAAAATGGAAATTCAGGACATTGCTTATTTTGTTCGCTCATAACTCATCTCTTTTTAGTTGTTAGGTAATTTCATAAAACACATCCACATAGTTTTACCGCTCCGACCGGTTGTATGTCCGAATAAAGGCTGTCGGTCAATAGCTCTCAAAACCTCTTTAACGGTTACTTGGTCTTCATTCCATTTGAAAACAAGAACACCGTAATCATCGAGCACCCGAAAGCACTCGTTGAACCCCTGTTTCAGCAATCTTGGCCAATCTTCTGACAGTTTGCCGTATTTCTTAGCTAACCAACTATTCTCACCAACCTTAACCAGATGGGGCGGATCGAATACAACCAGCTTGAAACTCTTAGCAAGGAAAGGAAGATTGGTAAAATCCGCAATGAGATCAGGATGAACTTTCAAATTTCTGCCATCACAAAGAATATGTTCTTCGTTCCGGATATCAACAAACAAGGCTGCTGGATTATTTTTATCAAACCAAAACATCCTGGAGCCACAACAGGCATCCAATATAATTTTATCCATTCGACTCAGCTCTTTTTAAAGTTTATCTATTATTTTGTCACCCATTTCCTGCCATTCATTACTCACGCTTATAACCAATCCTATACAGTGAATGATAACAACAACGTAAAAATAAGCCATAACAGGAAGCAGATAAAAATACATACATATCTCATGATTTTTTAGTTGTTAGATAAAAGCAAAATCGGTTCATTTGACTCCGCAATTGCTTTTATTTGTTCTGGATTGATAAAACTCTTAACTTGTTCGCTTATATTACAAATGGACTTGATCATATCAACGAATAATTTCGAGGTACATTCGTTACACTCCACTTCCATTACCTGTTTATGTCTATTGTATGATATGCTCGTTACACAATTCAGCCAGTGCGCATAAGTTCCTTTTTCTGTATTTAACCTGTCGTATTCTACTTTTTTCTCTCCATTACCATATTCAATTACTCTTTTTAGAAATGGTTTTGCATAAATACTAAAACCGAAAGGTTCGGCATTTAAAGCATCTAAACGAGAAGTTCCATCTCTCCATTCTCCATTCTCATAGTTCCCTGTCCATTCCACAGAGGGGGTAGGAACAATGTCTCCGTTTTTGTCATAGGCAAATGAACAGAGAACTTCTAATTGATACTTAATAACAGGTACTTCTTCTACTATTTTATAACTCAAACATCTCTTCAGAACTTCCCTGATTTGACTTTCCAAATCAGAAAGCGCTATACTATTGAAATATCCTTCGTTGCCTAATCTGTTTGTAGGTAATTTGATCCCATAATAATGAATCTTATCCACATCTTCTTTTGACAAGGTAGTGGTAAACACTCCTTCTTTGGTGACGTTCACTTTAGCAGTTACAGACAAACTGTTATTAGCGTTCTTTTCCGTTATATTTAGTGTTGTTAATGCTGCCATAATCAGATCTTTTTAAAATCAATTTGAATAAATATAATGCATTCCTGCTTCATATACCCTATGTACATCAGGGTCATTCTTGTCTTCCGGTTCCAATTCACTTTCTTCACGAGTATAATTCCATTCAGAGTTGTAGTACATATCCTCATTTGTTTTCTCCAAGGAGCAATCTTTCATCAAATTCATATTTTCTCCCCAGACTGCAACTTCTTTCTGTTGCTCTTCTTCTGTCATAAGAGATATTTTGTCTTTCAATTCTTTCCAGGTCATGATTTTTAAAAGATGATTAATAGTTTATTCTACATCAAAAAGTTGATCTAACACTAATAATTCCGCATCCATATCTTCGTCTTTTAGAAAACGAACTTTTATGTTCCCGAACTTAGATGTTTTGAATAAGATGTAGGGGTTCATGTCTTCGGCAGTCACCGGCTTATATTCCTTAACCTCCGACATCTTGAGATACCAGTCGCCTATTTTCACAAACCCGGAGAAGACAGAACACATATGCGCTTTCACGGACAGTATTTCCCTTTTATCTTTAAAGGGTATAATTTCCTCCTTCCCTCTTATCCTGATTGACAGGAAAGGACGAATGTTATCTGTTTCATTTTGGAACTTGAAGCCTGTTATGGCTTGTTTTGGGATTCTTCTTCCCATTAATATAAAATAGCTCATTGTTATAAGTGATTTTGTTTTATGATTATTTAACCAACAAAACCACCATACTTTAGAAGGTGGATGAATTGGTTTGATTAATTTTGAATCAAAATTACAGATAAAAAATGATTTCATACAAATACAACATCTATCATTCGAAGAAAACGAAGTATCTTGTCAAGATACTTCGTGAATGTTGTTTTGTGTGGAATCATGCTTTAGCTCTACAACGTAGGTATTACAAACTGTTTGGAAAATATATCTCAGTTGATAAAATGAAGAAACATTTGGTGATTATATACAACTTTACACCATCTATATAAAACAGAAGCCGGATAATGATTAACGTATATCCGGCTTCTGTTTTATATGGTTAAAATTCTTTTTCGTTACCACCTTTTTTAGAGGTGGTTTTATCAAAAAGAGGGTCGTTAGGATCTGTTTTGGGATTATAGCTAAATATACTTTTAGCTATTCTCTTCATGTCCTTCTCTAATTTTCCACTTTTACTACTTCTGATCGTAGTAGTGGTTGATATTGTGAATTTCTTATTTTTTTTCATGCCGTAATTTTCTTTAGTTGTGAATACCTTAATCGTCGTTTGGTATTCTGCAAAAATACATCGAATCTTTCAGATTCCGATAGATGTTTCGTGTTATATCTGAAAGATTCGCAATCTACATATCTTTGAAGATGTTTTCTCGACACCCAGAAATGGGTTCCAGAAATCACTTTCTTCAAATGGCTCCAATATCCTTCGATTGTGTTTGTTGATCTTCTGCCTATTACATACGCTCCCTTTTTGTGATATACTTTTTGATGATCAAACTTTTCTTTGTCGATCCCGTTATACGCATACCATTCGTCAGAATATATGGTAGAATTAGGGTGAACGGTATTGTATATCAAAGGAAGTAAGGTTTTACCTTTTGTGTCTGTAACGACATAAGCGACAACAAATCCTTCTCGTTGGAGTGTCCCAAACACAGGGGTTTTATCTTTTAAAGATCTCCCCTGTGCATCTTTAACTTTATCCTTACTATGTCTATTCTTGTTTTTGCCACCAATATAAGTTTCATCCACTTCAATCTCGCCTTTCAAACACGGCTCTTTTATTTCAATACTAAAACAATTGTGAATACGTTGAAGCATAAACCAAGCCGTTTTCTGTGTTACTCCCACGATTTTAGACAACTGTAAAGATGATACTCCTCTTTTCATTTCAACAACAAAATAACAAGCCAACATCCATTTTCGTAATGAGACTTTCGAATTTTCAAAAATCGTTCCTGTACGAACATTGAAGTATTTACCCGTGTTTTTACACTTGTACCTATTTCCTTTGCATTTATACACCTTAGATTCCGGATCAAAAGGAGAAACAACGTGATCTCCCCACCTTTCTTTTTCAAGAAAGGTTATACACGCTTGCTCATCAGGGAACAATTTTGAAAATTCGGGAAGTGATTTAAAATCGAACATACTTCTTATCTTTATATTGGATTATAAAAATACAAAAATATATTCATATAACCAACTAAAAATCAATTAAATTCATCGAATATATGATTTTGAATTATTTTTTTTGTTGTTAAATTTCTAATTCTTTTCTATTTTTGAGGACTGTCTAACTTAATAATACTAATATCATGGAAAATGGAAAATGCTATGTTAAAGAAGTAATAGATTTTTCTATTAGAGAAATATCCTCTAATGAAAAAGTTATAATTTTTATTTGCGACACAAAACAACATGCAGAAGAATTACTATCAAATATAAAGGAAAACGAAATAATTTACTTCCAAATGATAATAAACGACGGTAAAGTATCCTTTTTAATTAGACAGAGTAATCATCCCAATATTGATATGATATATGAAACGGGTTATAAATATTCAGAATATAAACCATTTGAGTGGATTCTTAATAATCAAGTAAAATTCTTTTCTACTGGATATTATATTGATGACAAAAATACACTCGGTATAATTACAAATTACATTTGCTTGCCTCTACGAATCAAATAACATTCTCCTTTTTTATTAGGATGCTTCTTAAACGGATCTTTTGGCAAATATATGTATTCATACTTATCAGTACATTTTTTTTGTTTCTCTAAATTAGATGAAGTGTTTTTTCTTTTTTCTTGTCTCATAATTTTAACTTTTAAAAGTGAATAATTAATTGATTTATAAAAAGAAAGCGGTGATAAACTAAGTTACCACCGCTTTTACTATCATATTGTTTCGTATTACTTTATTTTGTACATTGAGAAATCTTCAAAATCACCAGATATACAATCAAGTTTCAGCCAACCTTCTGACGCCTTTACATCATAAACAATAGGTGGCTCAGGGTCACTATCAAATACAATGACTAACCTCATTGTATTTTTATCAAAAGAGTATGTGAAAGGATCTGGGCTTTTCTTTTTGCCTTCATTGTAATATACAGTCATTACGCCTGTATCGTCATTATAAAATGTGAGTTCGAAAAATTCATCTGCGGGGAATTGCTCTCCCCATGAACCTATTAATATGCTGTTATTGTCATTATTCACATTATCATCGTTACACGAAAATGTGAATAAAAGTAGCAAGGTTAATAATATATGTAGTACTTGTTTCATGTTATTGTTAAAATTCATATCCGACCTTTATACTAAATCCGTTCATGTCACCACTTCCATCTCCCCATTCTTCATCAAATGATACCTTTTGTATAGAATATCCTATACCTAAATTAACAGCTTGTTTTTTAGTGGTCATAAACCGTACACCAATAAAAGGGTTACAATACAATCCACCTTTTTTTGCATGTCTTGGTGCTTCTTTTGTATTGAACTTATACCCTATTCTTAATGCAATAAAAGGAGATATTGGACCATTCAAGGCATATCCTCTCACATCCGCAAATACAGGTATGCTTACTATTGAATAATCGGTCATATAGTGTATGCCGGTTCCACCTCCTACAAATAAATATTGATTGATTTGGCTTCCATATGTAAAATATAATTCTGGGCCTTTGTATCCACCTGCCCAGTATCCGAGATCAATCATAAATCTACTCCCTGTCAAATCGTACTTTTCATTGGATATTTTAAATGGAATTTTAGATTCTTTCTCTTCTTTGGTTATTTTACTGATATCTTCCATAGGGTACACAAACGTACTACCATCAGAAGTACGAATAGTAATTTGCTTGTCTGGTATCTGCTCGATAATAACCCCTTTTATAACACTTCCATTTTTTAAATGAATAGCTTCAACCATTTTGTTTTGTGAGTAAGCGCATACACTACCCAATAGAACAACTAACAATAATAGATACTTTTTCATATGAAATAATTTTGCTCTTTCTGCCTCCTTCGAAAGATTAACAAAAAAAAGAAGCGTGGAGACTATTGGATACTACCGCATTGAGGTCTTGGACTACCCTTCGCACAATAGTAAACAATAGCCCCACGCCTTATGTCAGTATACTATTATCCCTCTTGTATAATCAGAATGCGTATACAACAACATAGGCGTAGGAGCTGTATGTCTATTATCTTGTGCGAATGAAAGTGTCCAAGTTTCAATGCAAGATAATATCTTAACGCTTCTACGTCTTTATTCTAATACGTGAGGGCAAAGATAGTTATTCTATCTAATATTTTAAAACGGCTTAAAAGGATTTAATTTGATGTAAAATGAATATTGGGAATTTTAACAGTTCGTATTTTTGCATAAACAACAAAATATCTAAGATCATGAACAAATGCAAAAAGCCATCAAGAAAAACAGCCAGTAAAGCAGGCAAGTTATTAAGAAAGAAGATATCTTCCAAAGATGTTAAAACTCTTGCAGGTTACACTTTACAAGCCGCTTCCCGTCGTGGAAAAAGTAAGAGTGGTTGCCAAAAGAAAGGAAAATAAGTTCTTTAATACAAGCTTTTGGTATGGTCATTATACCAGAAGCTTGTTCTAATGTATTGGAATTACCAACAGCATAATGACCAGCTACAGATATAGATCTCTCATTTTCATGTACAACAATACCATAGCTCTCTATTTCTGATATATCTGTTTCGTAATCCTCCAGATCTACCCATGTTCTTTCTGATAGGTTGGAATCTATCCACTTAACTAATACCCGCTTGTTTAAAAGCGATTCTTTTTTATGTCTATTCTTTTTCATAACTTGTTATATTGATTTTTTAGTAAACGAAAAGAGATTGTGCCAGCATTTTGACACAATCTCAATTATATGGGAATAATACTAAGGAAAGGTGTAAAGTGGTATATAATTACCTTTTACCGTTTTCATTTTTTTTCTGGATTTTCAGTAATTCCCAAAAGACACTCGTTACCCTCAAAAGGAATACAATGAACAAACACCACCCCATTCAAACATTCATATTTAGTCTCCCCATCCTGATCGTCTGTAATTGTTCTTATGAATAAATTGCCCTCCCAATTGTCATCTTCATAATATTTTACTAACACTTTGTCAAACGGCTTAAAATCATATTTCGGCTTTTCTTCAATTCCGAAGAAACGTTTCAGATACTCCTTAGCCTTTGGATTATTGCTTGCCTTTAATGCGCAAATCATCATCTGTTTTTCCGAATCTGTTGCAAGTCTATAACGTTCTATATTGTTTTCGTTTGCAGCAATATCATCCGATATATTAAGACTTGTTCCCGCTGCAAGACTCGCATACAAAGATGTTAAATATTTCCCATTAGTATTTAAGATAAAAATATAATTTCCTTCTTCGTTGCTTAACACATCTCCATCTTTGAATGTGACATATTCTGGAACTTCAAGAAGAAGACGATTTGCATCGTTAAACGCTTTCCCCGTAGACGAAAACCAATCCGCTAATACAGGAATCGAATGAATTACAACCAATAAAGGATATGCATTATACAAATCATCTTCATATACTATTTCTGCTCTATTTCGTCCTTTCTCTGCCACAATCTGACCCAACCTTTCGCCTTTTCTTATTTTCTTTGCCGTTTCTAAATCAAACGGTATTGTCACCATTTTATGTTCCATAATCTTATTTGTTTTTATTAGTTCCTAAAAGATGTTCGTTCCCTTCGTATGGGATACACTGACTAAATGTTTCGCCTCCCAAACATTCATATTCGTCATATGTTCCTGATCCTCTGGAGAATAAATGCAATTTCCACCTCTCTTGGTTAGTTCTTCTCACCAGCACTCGTTCAAATGGTTTGAAGTCGTGTTTCGGCATCTCATCTAATAGATACTCATATTCACTTAAATATCTTTTTATTATATTTATTTTTCTACTGTCTTCGGCTTTTATAATCTTTTCTGCTAAAAAATTCTTCTCTTCTTCTATAGCCTTTCTTACATTCCGATTTTTATCTCTGTCATACACATCAGTCCATAATGTGCAACGATCAAACTCAAGATCTCCATATGTTGTCATTCCGCATATACTTCCCATTGCCCCATCGGTAATAAGTCCATCATATATGAATTGATATCCTTTAGTGCTTGTTAATATATCTCCTTCCTTAAAATACGCTCCAGCCTCCACTTTCAATTCCAGAGGGTTGCCGCCAAGAGTATAACCTTCTGTATCGGCATATATAGCACTTATTCCAGATCCATCTTTTTTTACAAAAAGTAAATTATAACGATCTGCACAGTCTTTTGACTCATATACAAATTCTATTTTAATATCGTCAATTAATACCAAACCTTCTATTTCTCCACTTTTAATTTTTCTCGCCGTATTTAAATCAAACGGAACAACAATTGGATTTTCCATATCTTTTCGTTTTTAATTGTTATAAAACAGGATGGGTTACTTACACCCATCCCAGTTGTTTTGCAATACTTTCCATCTCGCTATACGCAATACGATGACACCCGGCTGTCAGTATATCGTTTTCATACCGGTTTATGCTCCACTTATTGCCATTCACATCCTCTACCAGGCCATGCCGGAACTGGCCTCCCCGGTGCAACAGCGACACCACCTGCCACATCCTTCTGGCTTCTTCTATCCCAATTCTTATTTGTTTGCTTGTTTCAATAATTCCTTCTTTTATACGCATCCAAGCATTTACGTCAGCAATATCAATAAAATAATATGAATGCAAGAAATTAAGTTCTCCTGACTTCCATTTTTCTAATCTTTCATAAAAATCCTTACGAAATTTGTCTAATTCTTCTTCCCTTGCCCTACGCTTTTTTCCTGTTTTGTTTCTATATTTACTCTATGTCTTTCAACTCTTTCCCAATATTTCAACCAAGTTCCTTCACCACAAACTTCATCTACAATCACATTAACGGTTCCAAGGACTTCCAGTGCTTGATGATTCAACAATATCTGGAAAATACGTTTCAATTCACGGGCATGTTCACGTTTAATCTTATCTGATTTATATGATAATTCATGATTAATTCCAATCCATTCGTTTGCGCTCTTTTTAAGAAGACTCTTGGGAGTCCCCATATCGAAAAACTCAATATAATCCATCAGATTTTTAAACGTTCCCCAAATATCTCGATAGGACAATTCGGCTCTTGCTTTTTTGTATTTTTCAATAGCATCTTTAATGGATTCCAACATATTGGTAACAAAGAGCATGTTGCCGATACAATATGATATATTACATTCAACATAGAATACCTTTGAGCCAGTTGGTATTGCTTCACGAACATAATATTGATGCTTGCTTGTAGTAGAAGAATAATATGTATCATTAATCAAATACGCCTTTTCTCCACGCTTGTTTCGCACGATTCTTCCGACCTCAAGATGTCTTCCATAGGAGTAAATACTTTCTCCTTCAAAATAGAAGTTACTACCATTTGCCGATTCTTGCTTTTCGTTTGCCCACAAGTGAGCGACCATTGAATTGTTCATATAAGTATCTTTTTAATTGTTTAACTTACCTCTACTATATAATCCTCTTTGTTCATATTTTTCAATACATTCGGTTATCATATCGCAGAACACTTGCCCTTCTTTTTCGGAACCTCTGAAGTAACCAATCATCTTCAGGATATTCCCGTTAAACTCATGGACAAACTTGTTGTAATAATGTTCCCCCCCCATAACTTTCCCGTATTTTTCCATGAACAAATCTTTGTCCAACGACTCATCCTTAAAGCAGCGGTTGTAATCCCATCTTACGACACGAAACAGTGTTTCGAAATTCAATCTTTCCATATCCTGTATTTTATTTAAGCTCAAACTTGATACCTTCCGGCAACTGAGAGCGGTCCACCTTGTTCACAAAATCATCAAACTCTTCCTGTGTGATTTTTTTTCCATAACTATTCCAGTTGAAAGATAAAGTATTTAAGTGAGGGTAATATATAGCATTATCAGTAGACAACCCATAATCAAACACACAGAGCATTATCTTTTTTCTGCTTCTGCTTGTCTGATTCTCTTATCGTATCGCTCACAAATTTCAGCACGCTTTTTCAACATCTCTGCCTTATGAGCCTCTTCCCTACGTTTTTCGATATTTTCTGCGGAATAATACCCGGCTTTAATGCGCTCTTCAACAAGCAAACGTTCCTCGTCCGTTAATATCAAAGTAAACCTTTCCTTTTCCGGTGTATACGGATTTACCCATTTCTTGCCACACAGGTCTTCAAGTTCAACAAGAAGCTCGTCTGATTCACGTTTCCATCTATCCACAATCCCCAGATTGAAAAGCATATATTTGAAATACAGCTCATCCTCAGAAGCTATATATAATTTTACGCATTCTTGTTCTGATATACGCAGATACTTCATTGCCACAGATATACCACTTTTTCTAATATGATATATTCCATTTCTAACCGGATACATAGGAGCACCATAATGATTACTGCAATGCAATGGTATAAATTTCGCCAATTCCGGAAAATGTTTTGCAACCTCACCGTGGCAGCAACCTCCCATATACTCTACATACGTTCCTTGTTGATCTTTCTGTCTAATATCAGCCGTTACGCTCCAGTCACACATATTGTTATGACAATCATCATCTAAAGATACTGTGGCTGTTATTCTGTATTCTTCTTCGTTTTCTGTAAAGAATTTTGTACTTGAATAAATTAGTTTGTTTGCAGTTTCCATATTATTTTAGTTTAATCATTACGCTTGTAAAAAATAAAATCTGCACATTCTCCCGGTGTATTATTAGCGTTATTGTACCAATAAAAACCTTCTGTTTTCCAGTCTACAGCTACGGGATCTTCTTTTACTCGTTCCAAGAAATTCCTTATTTCTCGTTCTTCATTATCTGACAAACCTGTATAATCACCATTTATCAGAGCACGAGCCCAATAAACTGGAAGCCTGTATCTTATTATTTCTATCATACTACCTTCGTTTATACGCATTCTATTATATCCACATCATCAATTTGAGCAACCTGCACACCTTCGTCGTTTTCTATGATATATATATTAACTGCAAAAGGCGAACAGAAACCATTTTTTGATTCTCCTCCAGTGATGGGGTTATTATCCTCATCTAACCCACCCCACACCTCAAAATGATATTTTCCGAAATCAAAATAAGAGAACCAGACATTATTGTCTTCATGGATTTCAATCTCTTTTTTATCTATTTTGTGATTATAGTTACACCCATCATAATCAAATGATATGGTTATATATTTATCAAATTCTTTCATTTTATATCTTCATTAGTTTACAATTACTATCTTCAAATACAGGGACCATGCCCTGTCCCCTGAAATAAGCAGTAGCTAACTTAAAAGCGTACAGCGGATTCACTTTCTTAATTTCTCGCTGTGATTTATAGAAAGATAACGGCTGACATATATAGAAATTTTCATTGCCAAGACTCCCAAAAAGCCAATCCATACTACCTTCATCACAATTAGTGCCACCCAGTATTATTAAATCACATCCGGTCTTCCGGGTCCCTAAGATGAATGTCTTGTTCTTATTCTCTGGCCGCATAAATATCTCTTTATCAATATTAAAACAATCACTTTGGCAACTTTCTACATCCCTTAGAACGATCTCGTCAATCTCACGGGCATATTCTTCTTGTGTTTTCATAAGGCATATTATTTAAAAGAAACTCCAACAAAATGTTACGATAAATTCTCCCATTCCGTATTCAGCAAGTTGCTTAAACGATTCTATCCCATTGCAATAATAAAAAACATTATCATTGTCATCATCATTGATACTCAATGATAGTTTTATTGTCACTCTTTCATCATCTCCTGTCTCTTTCCATGCAATCTGACATTCTACGTATTCAGGCTCCTTCCTTGTTCTTTCTATAAATTCATGAAACCTTAAATCAATTTCATGTTTGACTTCTTCAATGTCGGATATTATCACCTCGTTTTCACAATCCGCGCAAATAGCATGCATGAAAGATCCATCAAAATAATCTATTATTTTTCCGGTATTCGGATTTACTATGGCTTCACAGGAAACATTTGTTCCACCACATCTTGTACATATATATCCCATAATTATCTGTTTTTAAAATGTTCAATAATTTCATCTACTGTAGCCTTACGCCATGTAAGACAGCCCGCGTCTCCCCTAAACCTGGGCTCTTCGCACTCTACCCACCTGTCTCCTGTGGCGTCCGTCACTATCAGCCATTATAACCTATTCTTCTAAGCCATTCTCTATCATGACTTCCTTTATCAATTCATCTGTCTCCTCGTAACATCCCCAGCAAGAATCAACCTCTTCCCATTCTTCTCCCTCTTCATCCTCCCTTGATTCGTCTTTGTATTTCTTGGTAAATGCTACCTTCTTTTCAAGAACGTACCCTTTTACATCTCCCCACATCCACATACCTATGGACTTTACTTCATTATCTATAATTTTGACACAATCTTCTCTCCAATCTCCTTCTTTGTCGCAGACTTCATTATCATATTTTTCTTTTGTAGCGTATGCTATCCCTTTTATATAATCACCTTGGCTATAACCCCTTGTTGACCACTCTATGGCCACCACATCTTTTCCGTATTTGGATATGATATCTAACAAATCTTCGTCATCCAGATCCTCTATTAATTCTCCTCTGTAATCAAAGTCCTTCAAATCACTTGGAAGAAACTCTTGACCTATATATGGACTTGTCTTATGCTTCAACTCCCATACATTGCTACCTCTGTTGTATGTGAATGAGATCCCATTCGCTTCCCCTTTCTTTAAATATTTTATAATGTCTTTCTGTTCTATATGCTTCATTACAATAGCATCAATAACATCTCTAAGATCATGCTTGTTATCGTAGAAGAAAGTTTTCCAATTGCATTCATCATGCAATCGATGCATATCAGAGTATTCAAAAAAGAATGACCCAAACAAACCCCAATTAGTTATAGGGCATTCTGAATCACGGCAATAATACACTTTAATGCGATAATCGCCTACTTCTTTTGTTGTGATAAGATCGTCTTCCATGTCTTTATGTTTTAAATAGTTCCTAACTTTTTATCAATAAATTCATCTATTACATCATAGTATGATCCATCAAAATCACAATTCCCATATTTCTCTGTAAACTCTTTGTTCCACTCTTGAATGATGTTAAATGCCTCTTCCCTACTACATTCTTTTAGTCTCATTAGATCATCTACGGCTGTCACCGACATCTCTTGCAAATTTCGTAAATAATTCAAATCTATGCTATATGGTAGCTTACCTACTTCTATACATACATGATGATCTTGTTTAAAGGCATCCTGCAAGTCTTCAAGACTCTCTATCAATGACTCGGACTCATCATCTACCCTCACCTTGTATAACTCAAAATCTTCATTTTCTGCCGACACCCATATCTTGTAGGCTTTTTCGTTGGATAATCTTTTCCAAACAAATCCGTCACTGAACACAATTAGGCTACCTGTTACTATCGTTCCTTTCATTTTTCTTCCTCCTCATTATCCCATCCTAAACAAGAATCTAAATGTGAAATAAAAATTGTAGCTCCCTTATTTTCTTCCACAGTAGGATACTCTACCTCATAATAATCAAATTCAGAGCTCTCTAATCCGACCCTATTTTCATCCCATCCATTTTTGGTCCCATCTTCTGCCATTTCTTTAAGCTTTTCCAAAGCCTCTTCTGGTGTTTCTGCTTCAATGGATAATCTATCTTTCATCCATCCATAAACCCTTCTTTCTACTTCAAATATAAATTCTTTCATTTCGCTATTTTTTTTTGTTTATTATATTTCACATCTTGTATCAAACAACCTCCTTGGAAGTATTATTTAATGGTGATTCCTTCAATCTCTTTAGATTAAATCCTATCATATTCCCACACTGTGGACACCTAAAACCATAAGGTTCACTAACCATCCTGTCACTTCTGTTGCACATCATACAGTATGGGCGCCATCCGTCATACCATGTCCCTCCCTTGGCTTCCTTCAATCTTCTCAACTTTTCTTTTTCTGGAAGATCTATATTCTGTTTTAGTGTTTCCATTAATCTGTTGTTTACCGTGATAATATCAATATCTGAGACATCAAAACATAATACGGCTATTTTGATTTTCGCTTCCATGATTGTTTATTGTTCTACATCAATAATCCCATACTCTGCTACTTCCAACACATCCTGCACTATTTCCGGATAGTCAGTCGTATCTAACGAAGCATCTTGAACGTATGCTTCCGCTAATTTCTTGGCTTCTTCAAACGATTCGGCTTGTATATATAAATCAAGCGTCAATGAAAACGGATATAACATAGCTAATCTGTTATTCTGTAATAATAATCAAGTTCTTCTCCCTTAAAGTTGTTCATGGCATACTCGTCAGCTTCCCGCCACAACCGGTCATACAATGCAGCCAGTTCACGATTGCTTTTATAATGTTGCCAGATTTTATGATTCAATACCAGCGTCAATTCTGTAAAGAACTTATAATCGTCTTTCCATTCGCTAAACGCACGTCTGTAAGTATCTTTGACACCTGCTATACCATACTTGTCGGCTATACTAAAATCCTCCCAAAAGGTAGTTATCGGGTCATAGCCGTTCCATTAAATAATGATATTTCGTATCTTGTGTTCCCATTTTCATCATGTCCCGCTTTTTTAAAATAACATAGGGTCGGCTTGTATTTGAAATAATTAAAAAGCCTATACCATCCCTTTCCGTTACATGTTTCACAATTCCATATTCCAGCAAGCTTCCTATATCCCCTTACCGGTATTCTCTCTATTTCTTTTGGTACGATCTTGACATACTTTCCTTCTCCGATTGGTATGGTCATATTACCTGCCTCTTTCGTGCAAAAGTATTCTATTTCAGATGCCATTCCTTTATACATATAGAACCGGTATAAGTTCCCGTCAGGGTCTACCCGATCCATGTAATATAAAACCACTTTGTCTACTTTTATCGTTTTCATTCCTTTATTCTCCTTATCTTTAAATTGTCATTCTTACAGTATTTCTTCAGCCAATCATCCGTTAGATAACGATTAACTCTATCATATTTCTTTTTCGGACCCTTGCTCCAGAATTTCCATTCGTTTGTAATATCGTTCCCATATTTATCAAGCCAATAGATATAATATACTACGTTACCGTATAAATCCACTTTGTTTCTCTCCTGTATGATTACCTCGTAAGGCATTTCCTTGTCTCTTTTCTCCATCTTTATCCTCCTTTCTTAAAAAAACGACACCTATCTTCACAGACCAGTGCCGGCAACTAACTTACATGGAAAACTACTTAACCTCAACTAATTCTACAGAGTTGTAGAATTTAGTGAAGCTACCAACAAATTCTCTTATATTTTTATATTCTTCTGGTCGTTTTCTGTTACCGTCTTTTATATAATTTACCCACAGTCTATCCTCTATGCTCTTAATCGCATTCTCTATAGTAAATTCGTCGCTGACACACATTAAGCACGAAGACCCGGTTTTCTTATGCGGTTTATACACCCTTGAAAAAGACCACATTTTTATCCTGTCGTATATATATCCGTTGTTGGGATAAACGAATCCTATTCGGCTGTCACCTTCTTTGGCGTAAAATACACCCGGCTCCTTTCCTCCCTTTCTATATACTACAAATCCTTTTTCTTTTAGGATCTTAACCACTTTATCTAATTTATTTTCTACGTTCATTTTCATGCAAAAATTTAAAAACGACCCTCATTATATCTCCAAAGTTCTCCACCTTAACCCACTCATGAGCTACTGCTCTAAGTACGGATGTTTCGTATGTTGGAATATTATCTTCTTCAACCACCTTACAGGAAGCCAGAACTCCTTCGGTCGGCTTAAGCCCACGGTCATGCAGCTCGCAGAGACCGTCTGGCCGGCGGAATGCGCACCACCCGTCTTTCTCTGTCGGCTGGATCATCGCTATTGGTTTTTCTTTCACTGCAAGATACCCTACCATCCACATTGTTTCTTTTAACCTGTCAGCGTATCCGGCATCTATGATAGCCTCTATATCTTTTGGCGTACCAATACAAGGAACCTCACACATGTTCTTGCATATATCACATGTACAAGGTTGCTCCCATCTGTTATGATCTACGCCTACCAACTTCTTTATCCGTTCTACTTCTTCTTTCATATTATACTATCTCTGTTAGTTTTTCATAATACAACTTCATTTCCAGTGAAGCATATTCCATGAATGCTTCGAATAAGTGGGGTACCTCTATTATCATATTCACATTACAACCTTCTGCCTGTGAAAGAGATTCAAGATCATTGCTGTATGAACACGTTACATGAGCTCCTACATTAAACACATGTAAATCTAATCTTACATATTCCATACATAAATCTAACGCTTTAAACAAGTTCTCTACCTCAATCTCCTGAAATAGGTCTATAAACATCCTTAAATCCATTATTTTACCACCCTTTCCACGTGTTTAATTAATACTACTGCTATTCCCTTACCGGTTTTTATCGCACATTCCGATCCTTTTATCCATTCTACACACCCTACATACTTTTCCGTAGCATGAAATCCGGGATTGTATTTTCCAGATGTACTGAACTCTACCGTATCCCCGACCTTCAGATCATCAAAAGCAACAGACCATGTGGTCCAAATTCTATCATGTCTCCCAGGCTGAATGGCCCCAATTACGCCCTTCTTGCGACCGTTTTTTATCGCCCTTAGTATTATCTTTCTATCACCTTCGATAAGGCTGCAAAAGCGCCCGTAAAAGGTCAAATCAACCTGTTTTCCTCCTATTTCTTCTCTTATTTTTGTTATTCTGTTCATTTTCTGATTTTGTTTTATTTTTTTCTTTGTTTTTTCTATCTTCTATAGAAGATGATAATAACATTATCTTTTCTATGTTACTTTTTGACTGTAAAAAAGAATCGCATTTCATTACTACTACCACCTTCTTAAGTTCCCCATTATCATACAGCGATACACGCATCATGTTTTGCGCCTCGTCCACTATCAGACCTGGAGTAGTCTTAGCCATTTTGCGTAGCTTATTATACTCCGGTCTTTCCATTTCCTCTGTTTATTACTCTATAGTATTTATCTTTATCTCCCTCTTCCAACTTCTCCAGATAGAAAATTCCATCATGCAAATGAGACAAACAAAACCTGTATCCGTATTTCTGCGTTCTTCTTACATGGTCTCGCAGTCTTATTTCTTCACTTTTGTCTTGTACTTTAATCTTAATACTATCTCCTTCTTTGATTGTGTATAAAATAGTTTGAATCTCTTCTTTTTTCATATTATAAAATAATTTAACGGCAGCACCTATACTCACGCACCACTACTGCCTTATGTTTAACAATTAAATACTTAACTCTTCAATGGTCAAGCCTTTTTCTTTTGCCCATTTTAACATCGAACATAATTCTGTTTCTGATTTATATTTCGGATCACGCCACGCCCATCCGAATTTATCCAGGACATGATGATATAATTCGTCGGCCTTTGCCGTGTAAATGTCTTTGAATAAATGCTCTGAACCTTCCGGTATAAGCATCTCTGTTGTTGCAAAATCAGAATATGATAAACATTCGTAAGCATGTACTGTTATTTCACTCCACGCTTCTCCGGCTTTAAATCCAAATTCTTTTACAAAAGCCAAAGTTAGATACATATTTAATAATACTGTTACATCATATCCAGAATCCGACTTTCTTTCTATTATTTCCTTTTCAAATTCCTTTAAATCTTCAGGCCCTAAAAAGATGTATCCTGATACCGACCTATAATTAGCCTCCGCATACTTCTTGCATTTATCATCATTGATAATCTTACCAATGTTAGATGACATCTTTTGCCTCCATTCATCACAAAACTCTACCTCTACGTTCATCCAATCAGTACCATAATTATATTCTCTCGGATGTCCGACCGATGTTACCTTTATGTTATTCACGCCATATCCGTAAAGGCGTTCACTTACCTCATTCGCCCATTCCTGTACAAAAGGAATAAACTTATTGCAATAAGAATCAAAATCAAAATCCGATTCTTCCTCATATTCCGGCATCTCTTCATAATCTTGTTCAAAGAAATATCGAGGATCTGCTATTGTTTCATAGAAACTTACGCTGATGAAACAAAACTCGTTGGTTGTCGTTTTTAATATCATAGCTTTTTGTATTTACGTACATTTTTCTTGCCATAGAATCTACACATGGCACGAATCTGACTATAAAATACTTTTGTCCTCCTGGCCTCAAAGTATTTAAACATTTCTTCATTCTTTGTTTCCCACACGTAATCCGTTTGAGAACTCATGTGATTTTTGTCCTTGCGTGAATAATGATAATATGATACCACAACTCGTTTCGCACCATTCCTTACAGGTACGATATTCACATCTATGTTATTATCTGTCATATTATTATTGTTTTATGTATTATACAAATACAAAGAGCGCATACCTTCACAGGCCGGCGCTCCTTTCAATAAAAATGAAAAAACTAATATTACATAAACATATTGTTTTCTACTCTTTATTACAATACTTTTGTTCCGCAATTATTATATCTTCCGTACTCTTTTTTCGTATCATTCAAGATTTCAAAAACCATCTTCTTGTGATCTTCGTTTGGTAACTTATCCTTAACAGCCGATATTACGCCCGCTATAGACGTAAAGCCTGAATCTGTTATTGAACACAGCAACACACCTCTGTCGGCTCCGGTGCTTATTGCTGACGCCTTTATAATATCATTCTTGTATATTCTCATAATCTTTCGTTTTATTATCTACAAACTTATCTATATCGTCTCTTATTCTTTTTAGCACTCCGGCTATAATTGTCGGCATTTCTCCTCCGGTACGGTTCAGAGTTTCTATCACCCCGTCAATCTTACCCATTTGACACCATAAGAAATTGGCGTCTTTCGTATTAAATTCTCTCATCATGTCTTATTTTACAGTAAACAACTTGCTTTTTAAGGCACCAGTCTTGCGATTCTGAGAGTGAACACCGTCCTGTGTTGTTAAAAAATATACAATCTTTGCAGAACATAACAGGCTCTTCGTCGTCACTAACTACTTTGACCTCATACTCTATGCCATACAATTTTAATCTAAATACATCCCCTGCTTCTTTGCACTCTGAAGCGCCCGGATGATCTGCGGCACAAAATGCGTCGGCGTCACAAGATTGATATTATTCGCACCTTTCCCCTGCAGTTCCAGAAAGATCTCCGCAAGCCGCTCTTCTGAGATCACTTTGCCAACCTTGCTTCCCGCAATCTCATGGTTCTGACAGAACACACATCTTAAAGTACATCCCGTAAAAAAGACCGTCCCTGATCCTTCCTTTCCGGAAATACAGGGTTCCTCCCACATATGAAGCGCCGCTCTCGCCGCCCGGATCTCCCCTGTCTCTCCGCAAAAACCTGTCTTCCCATTCTCCCTGTCCGCCTCACACATCCGCGGACATAATGTACAGCCACTCATCCTATCGCTTAACCTCTCATCTATCCCTGATTTATTCCTCTCAGTATACCGCACTTTTTGAAAAATAGCCACCCAAGTTTTCCTCTTCCAGAGATTGAAAATTCTTTTCCCATCTGCTACAATAAAGTGCAGACAGGCATTTTGC
>ERZ773170.1194-NODE-1194-length-20942-cov-4.260736_pt1 | contig 20942 bp, 22 predicted proteins | sample MGYA00581002_ERZ773170 | MGnify/ENA primary metagenome ERZ773170 (study PRJEB29015, sample SAMEA2737811) | human gut metagenome | biome: human gut; feature: human-associated habitat; material: faeces | place: China | collected 2012 ... | reverse complement strand
TTAAACGGGTCAATTTGAACCGTCCTTACTGGGTCTGTTTGACCGTGTTTTCCAATATGCAACATTCGGATACGAAGGGTTGTAGACATGTTTTTTTGTAACTTCAAAAATGAAAGACATTGCTACAATGATAGTTATAAATACTCCTCTATCCTGTCTTTCGACCTGACGGATAGTTTCCGGCTGACCGCCGGTTACCTCAAATATTTCCGACGCTCGGAACCGTTGCTGTTGGGGTATGACCCCGGCGGATTTTCTTCGCTCGTTGTGGCGCAGCAGGATCAGCGCACAAACGAATGCAGGATACAAAAGGAGTTCTTTGTATATCGGCCATGGGATCAGGTGCAATTGGCTGCGAAATTCGCAGAATTCTATGCGGACGATTACGATAAGGATGTAGAAATTTTACTCTACTACGACCGGGCCGGCAACAAACGCCGCGAGGAGCTGGAGCAAATCACGACGGATGCCCGTATTTTTCAGCGGGAACTGGCGAATCACGGATTCCGGGTACGCCTGATGAATGAAGGTCAAAAAACCATTTATCACTACGAACAATACATGTTGTTATCTATGTTATTTTCCAATAGATATAAACAGTTACCTCGTGTTCTGATTGATGAAAATGAATGCAAAAATCTGGTATCGGCGATAAACCTCTCGCCGCTCAAGCGCCGCGATGACGGACGTATCGAATTGGACAAAAGTTCAGAGGTGAAGGTGCCGATTCAATACCAGGCAGGACTGACAACACAGTTGCCGTCAGCATTGATTTATTTGCTCTTCGGGTTGTATGCAGAAAAATTGCCTTCGGAGATCAGTCAGAATCCAATATTGCCGGATAATATCATGATTTAAGGCAATAATTTCTCAACAACCTGACAAAATTACCCCTTTTGATACAAATGAGTTGTTTTAAACTGTTGTTTATCAGTTGTGTGTGCTAAAAATCAAACCTCCTTTAAACAATCAGATCAAAGAAATCTCCGCCCCCGCTAATGTTCTATAGTGCTGTGCACTGCCCCCTCGGCGCTCGGAAATATGACAATGTGTTAAAAGTCAAATGATTGTGCAAAAGGTCAAGGAAAACCCGAAGCAGATCCTCCGACATCCATAAGGGTGCCGGGCGGATGCATAATCGATCGCGTGTCCTTTGGTAGGCAGGGAGGGTGCGATACCTTGGCATTATGGAAACGATAGGACTGATAGAGGCGCTGCGATTGGCCGGGGAGATATCCAAGCTACCGGACGGAACGTTCACCATCGCATTCTATCCTTACAACAAGCGTAAGGGTATTGCATGGAACACCCTGCGCACGGTATCGGGATGTAGGGTGCGCAAACAGCTACCGCAGGATAAGTTTTGGATTGATAGCGATAACTACTTCCTGTTTAGCGATGAGCGTGGAGATCCCAAAACCTGCTATCGGGTATTGATCCGCTATATGGGATTTCCGCAGGATAACTTCAAACTTCGTAAAGTGATATGGTAGAAAGTAACGGTCGATACGGTTTCAGCGTAACGGACAACTCGGTGCTCACCTTTCAGGTGGGCGGCGAGTCCATACAGGACGTGCTGGGCGGACGGGATGAACGCTTATTGCGTCCTACCCTCCGGGATGGCCATCTGGTCAAGGTGGACAAATATAACGTACTTACGCGCGGACATAACGATGCGCAGATCGAGGAGATTTCGCGCGATGTGAAGAGTAACCGCCTGATGCCCGAAGTGATCGAGAAGCAGATCAAGATTATGTTTGGCATGGGGCTGTATGTATATCGTCCCGAATTCAACGAAAAGGGCAAGTTGGTCCGGAAATGGCAGGAGTGTCCGCGCATAACCGCATGGCTCAAGTCCTGGGAGGATTACGGCGTGACGGACGACTATAACGATTTCGCCCTGGCCTGCATCCGCCGATACTATTACTTTGAAGATTATTTTGTCAAATGGCGCTTTATGCGCGGAAAGGCCGTAGGTAAAATGCCGGTGGCAGCCCTCGAGCTGGTAGACAATTCTAGGGCCCGGCTGGCTACGGAGAAAAACCTGAGTCCGTTCGGCGTTTACGATTACGATGATTTCACCCATGTAATGGTCGGCGATTGGCACTATCGCGGTGAATTTCGTGTTTACCCGCGTCTGCGGGTGCAGGATATCGCTTCATACGATGTGGCGATATCTCACCATGCCAATGACGATATCGACAGCATCTACGGTCGCAGCAAGTCTTACGATGGCATTCGGGAGTGGCTGAAGGCCGCCAACGAAAACCCGAAGTTCATCCGGTCGTTCCTGCGCAACGCGATGGCCGCGAAAATGCACATCATCATTCCGAACGAGTGGGTCGAATCAAAGAAGAAGCAGATCACATCGCTTTGCGACCACAACCGACAGCTCAAAAAAGAGGGGAAAGAGATGGTGCGGTATAACGGAATCGAAATCGGAACCGACTATAACGAAGCCTTGTTGATGCAATATATCAATGTAGAATTGGAGCGTCTGACTTCCTATCTGAGCGGATCGGAAAATCAGGGTAAGATGTTTTCCACCTTCTCGTTCCGGGATAAGAACGGCGAGGAGGTGAGGTGGCGAATCGAACAGGTGGATCTGAAATACAAAGAGTATATCGAGTCGCTGATCACTTTCGACCGCCGGGCCGATGAAGTATTGTTGAGCGCGAAAGGAATCGACCCGTCGATTTCGAATGTCAGTAAAGAGGGTGTTATCTCCAAATCCGGCAGTGATGCCCTCTATAACTACATCATCTACCTGCTACAGCTTCCCGCGCCGGAGAAAATCTGCTGCGATGCCCTGAATATGGCCGTAAGGGCCAATTTCCCCGACCTGTGGGCGCAGGGTTATATGCTGGGGTTCTATCGTACCACCCCGGAAAAGCAGGAGGATATATCGCCGTCAAACCGATTAAAAGCGAACGACTATGAGTAGCGTGCATATTTTTGTAACCGTAGACGATATCAAGGCCATAGCTCCCGGTGCCGATCAATCGTTGATAGAGGACACTGTCAGGCCCTATCTCCTGCCGGCTCATAAAATTGTTGCAGCCATTATAGGCGTACCGCTGTTTAACGACATCTCCGAGGAGAGGGAGACGGATACGAGGAAATACCTTGTCACGGCGATCGTCAACCGCGTGATGTATGACTACAAACTTTTCGAGACCGTTCAGAAGCGCCAGACCGGCAGCGGGGATACCTTTAAATATGAACTACAGGCAATGCAGGAGGCGTACCTCGGGTATTATTTCGATGCTATCGATTCGTTAATTGCCGAACTGAATGCTTCGCTGGATACGTATAAGGAGTGGAAGCAGACGCGTGCAGCGAAGACGCTGGACTCGCTACTGTTGAAAACGACGGAGGAATTCAATGCCTGCTACGGGATCGACTCTTCGGACTACTTTTTTTTCTCGTCTATTTTCCTGCAGGAAAAAGTAATCGATAAATATATTGCGGGCATGGACCTGACAACTTTGCCGGAAGTCATGTTGCGGCGAATCAAGGGAGTTGTTGCAACGCTTACAGTAGCTTATGCTCTCCGGCAATTCGATTTCACGATGCTTCCGCGCTCTTTGCGTAATGCATCGGCGGACGGAGCATACCGGCATGCCTCTTCGGAGCAAAATGACATGTACGAACTGTCCGAATACCTCTTCACGCAAGGTGAAGCGGAGCTGGAGCAGATTCGCTTCGCTTTAAGCACCCCCGAGGCCGGCAGCGATATGCCCTCCGAAAACAACCTAAATGATCCGCGTCAAAAATTCTTCCTCTTCTCATGATCAGCTTCTCGCTCGGCAAACATACCTATAAGATTCCCAATGCATGGGATGAGTTGACGCAAAGGCAGTATCTCCAGCTCGTTCCCCTACTCGATAAAATGACGAGCGGTGCGTTGTCGCTATGCCAGGTACGCGTAAAATGGCTGCTGGCGATTATGCATCTGGAGCGGATCAGGATACGCCCGGATCAGGTCGATGTATTTACGGACAACCTCTATACCCTATCCCGGCAGATTACTTTTTTTTGGTACGTTGATTACGGTGAGGCGGCTATCGACCTTGCCCCCGATGTCAGGAAGTTGGTTCGCAAACTGCCGGCGGAAGATGTCGTGTCCACCAATCCGGAATTGCGGTATCTCCAGCGGATCGATTATTCGATTCGACTGGATGCGGTATGGGCGAAGAATCTGATTCCGGTCATCGATGCCGGCTGCCGGGAGTATAGCGGCTGGGATGCGCGTATCGAAGCCGGGATGTTGACCACCACGATGACCACCCGGCAGTTTACGCAAGGGTATGACCTGCTGTTGGCGATCGGTAATGGCTATGCCCGTTCATCCATGCTGTTGCTTACAGCGCTGCTGTACGGTATCGATGTACACGGAGAAGATTCCGGTGATTTGGAATTACTGGACGACGACCTGCTGCAGGCGATAGTCCTGAACTTTCAGGCGTTCGTTTCGTTCATTTTCACCAAAACACATTTTTCCGTTCTGTGGAATCGTGATCTGCCGGCCAAGCCGAATCGCAAGGTGTCGATGAGTATGAGTGAAGGAGTGTATGCGCTTTGTAACAAGGGGTACGGCAATTACGACCAGATCGAGAATATGCCGTTGATGACCTACCTGTCGATTCTGCGCGCGGATCTCATCTCGTCGGTTCGGTCGATGCACGATACGGGATCGGCACCCGAGAAGATCGCCGAGCAGACCGGAATGCCGTATGACTTAATAATTCAAATGATATGATACTTCGCGAAATCAAAGAGTATTTCGAAGCCAAACAGCAGGCTATCCCGGAGGTGAAGCATTTCGTATTTGGGGTCGATGAAAAGGCTCTCCGGGAGCTCGTTGCTCAATTTTCCGGGCTCTACATGTTTGTCGATTACGGTCAGCTTTCCAGTACGACCGATAAAGAGAACCGTGTTTCAGACAAAATGGAATGCGCGGTCACCATCGCGAAGCCGCTGGGAGCAAATCAAATTCCGCCGGATGATGTCAACGCTATTGCGTTCACGTGTTTCGAGTTCGTGGCGGAACTGCGCAGGAGGATGTACCGGGACTTCAGGGAATGCCCGTGGATGAAATATCTTTCGCCGTCGCATGAAATATTGCCGTTCGTTGCGCCCGATATCGCGCGGTCGGTCGGCAGCACACTTACCTTCCGGGTGGAAGGTTATGATCTCCTCGGTCTGAAAGACCGGTGAGGGTTCGTTGTTTGGGGTTAGTTTGGGTGGAGATCCTCCGGGCGTATGTTCGGGGGATCTTTTTGTGCATGAAATTTGCTGGGAATAAAATTATTCCCTATATTTGTGTAAACAATATGAAAAAGTATGCCGATTTTATTTTATTACCTGGGTTTAAAATTCTTTTTCTTTTCTGATGACCATGAACCTATACACGTGCATGTGAGCAAGGGCGGCGGCGAAGCGAAATTTCAGGTTTATCCGGCGATTAAGTTGCTCGTGAATCGAGGTTTGAAGGTTCGCGATTTGCGCAATGCTGAAAAGGGCATTGAAGAGAACAGAGAGGTGATTAGGGAACGTTGGATCGAATATTTTAAAAAATAAAAGTATGAAAGCGGAAAAGATATGGTTTGACAATGGCAGCATCCATCTCCGACTCGACGATGGACGTGAGGGCGCACTGCCTTTGAAGGCATTCCCTCGGTTGAACAATGCAACGGAACGACAACGGGAATCCTATACGTTGTCTCCTATGGGGATTCATTGGGAGGAGATAGACGAAGATCTCAGTTATGAAGGTTTTTTCCGGTCAGGGACGGAGGACACGATGAATTCTGTTGCACAGATACTGACCTTGTTTCCGGAACTCAATGTGTCGCAACTGGCCAAACGCATGGGTATTAATCAAAGTCTGCTGGCGAAGTACGCTTGCGGAAATAAGAATCCATCGCCGAAACGGTTGAAGGAAATTGAAAGCACCCTACGTGCGTTAGGACGTGAACTTTCCTCGGTTACACTGGCTTAAAATAAAAATCTGTAGTTTTTATGGGGTATGGAATTATTACCTGTGTGATAACTGCTTATTTCAGTGAGACCGAATAAGAAGGGGGATTATGGAAATGAATATTATAAAGGTTTGGGTCGACGATGAATTCGTCAATATCCAAAATGATAAAGGTCAGGTTTGGCAGGAACGCATTGCAGACTATCCCCGTCTGAGGTATGCAACAAAATCCCAGCGTGAAGACTTTGAATATGATAATTTGGGAATACATTGGGAAAAACTGGATGAAGATCTCAGTTTCGAGGGATTCGTTCGCAACCGGCCACCTCTACAGATGACAGTTCGAGTCTGTCCGGATATTTAAGGCCACGCAAACGCGTGGCTTTTTTTGTTGGAAGGGTTGATTCTCAATAAATAATTGTAAATTTAGAGTGTCTAACTAAAACCTAACGCTATGTATTACAGTGAATCCTCGTTATTAGAAATATTATTTTACATCGTGATGTTCGTGATCGGCATCATCATGATCGTAAAATTCTTCGGCATTGCAAAGAATATTCGTCTTATAAGGAAAGCAATATTCAAAGACGTGGAATATTACGAACGGCTGGCTAATATTGAACAAGACCTTCGAAATTATGAACAAGAATTGGATTATTTAAAACGAGCCCTTTCACTCGCAAAATTACGCAGCTACGATTATCCTATTACTATACCGAAAATTAAAAAACGTATCGAAGAAATAGAAGCCCAACAAAGATTTTTCCAAAAGAATCAAAGCAACTTGTAAAAGTTAAGTTTTGTTGGGATGTTGATTTTCTGAGAAAAAGAGCCTTCGGGCTCTTTTTTGTTCCCACAAATGAACAACATATTAAAACTTTCCCTATATTTGTACTGCTTAGTAAATTCATAAAGGGCAGCGATGCCCACCTCGTCAGGTGGTTTTTTTATACCCCTACGATACATAGTACACCGTATAGATTTCGGTCGCGTACCCCCGTGCGAAAGGTTAATGCCTTCGCGAGCCCTTTATGGAAACTAAGCAGCGGGACAGGCGCGACCGTTTTTTTGTGCCTAAACAAAAATGCTTAGTTTTTATGGGAATCGATTTCTTTTGGTTGATCGTTGCCGCAGCGGCAGCGTTCACCGTTCGGGGCCTCTATCGCAGGATCCGTTACGCTCACCTACTCCGCCGTCGCCGGCGCACCACTTCCGACCGGCCCGTTGCAGTTCTCTACTACGTCTCACAACCTTTGCGCTACTGATATGGCACGTGGACGCAATAGAGTGCAGTTCGACCTCAAGGAGATCGGCCTGGGCAACCCGGTAATCCCGGCAAGAGTACAAGACGCCGTCCGGGATAACATGGTGCTGTTATTTCATTTCAATCAGATCGTCAGTGAGTATTACCTGATTTGTGAAAAGTACAATGACCTCATTGTGGGCGATGAAGAGTCCCATTTTCTAGAGGCTATACGCAAATGCCGGTCGGTTGTGGCGAACCTGATCGACGATGTCGTGCTTACCGGAATGGATGATAATTCTTATATTTGTGGAAATGAGCGGGAAATCCGAAAATAAGGCTGCTATCGAAATGGCGATTGCCGTGCTGTCCGAAACATTCCGGCCGGCCGAATCGCTCGACGCTACGGCCCGGAAATACACGACGGCGGATATCGCCGAGGCTATTGCCCAAACGACCGGGCAGATGCCGTCGGTCGAGGTCGTTTACGAAGTGATGACTGCAGAGGGATACCGCTATGTGGTCGATGAAACCTCTTCTACGCTGCGATACGTGTGGCTGCTGAAGTATAACTGCTGATATTATGAGTTTGATAGCTGTTTTTCTGGCAGGGATGTTCGTACTACTGATTGGAATGTTTGCTGATCAGTGGAAAAAAAGTGCCGCTGAACGCAAACGTGCCGCCGAAGAGGAGGCCGAACGTCAGGCCGTGGAAGAATATTACCGCAAGCTCTATCCGGCGGTTTCTTATGACGTGGAATTTCCCAATCCCGCTACGGTATCACCTGAACGGATTGCCGATTACCTTCGGACGGAAGAGCGTTTCGGGGTTGTAATCAAATATCTGGAAATAGCCAAAGAACGTCAGGCTCCTACGCCCGTTATCGCAATGATCGAGCAGAAACTGAGCGAAATGAGAGCGATTATCCGTCAGTCATTCGCCGAATCTGTGGAATAACGTTTAAACATTGCTTGTCAGCCCTCCGGAAATCTCCGGAGGGCTTTTTTGTCCTTTATACGGCCCTTCGTCCGAACCATATTCGCAGTATGGTTACTGACAGTTATACTCAATCGAAGCCGCTCAATCAGATTATTGCCGAAGGGTATGGAGAGGTGATCCCTACCCTTTTGCGCCGTCAGGCGGCCATTGCCGACCGTTATTACTTACGCCGGAATGCTCCGCATCTGGCCGATGTTCTCTTGCGTAGCGATCTCTATGAAATCAAGTCCGATGCTGATAGTGTCCGGCTCGAAATCGACTATCCGAATACGATCCGGTTCCTAGATTTGAAAAAGACGAGGAAAGGCAAGAAAAAACGTTACTACACCCCCATCTATAACCGCCCATTGTTCGGTCATGTCTATGGCCGGGGTTATTCTTTGTCCACCGTAGTGAATCTGGCTATCCGGCAAGAGTTCAACCGTTACATAGCGCTTTTCAGGGAATTCGATAATACGACTATTGAGATATGAGCACATTTAAAGAAGATATCATTAAAACCCATGTCCAGACGGATGGATTTCAGAAAGTGCAAGCCGACATTTTGGCAACGCAGAAACGCCTGAATGGTTATAGTGAGGAGATCAAGGACCTGAAATACCAAAAAACCTTGCTTATTGCCGCAGGGAAAAAGGAGAGTGCCGAATATAAAAATATCAATGCCAGGATCAAGGAGCTTACTGGTAATGTGGCCGTCGAGAAAGCGGCCCTCGATAAGTTGTACGGTTCGCTCAATATGACCCATATGAGCTATAACCAACTCAAGAAGCGGGCCGATGAATTGAAACGTGCATTGAACAATTTGTCCCAACATGTCGAACCGGAGCGCTGGAATCGGTTGAATAATGAACTTCAGCAGGTTCAGCGTCAGATGGAGAAAGTCCGTGTTGGTATGCGAAGTGCTTCGGCAGAGGTTAGAAATGCTCCCTCCATGTGGCAAAATGCGATTGGCAAGGTTAAAAACTTCCTTCCTGCTTTGGGGATCAGCTCCGCGATTATATCCGGATTCAACAAATTGGAACAACTGATCCGTGAATCCCTTCCGGCATTTCGAGAATATGACGATAAGCTGGCTGACGTGATGAAAACAACCGGACTTGCGAAAAACGAAGTCGAAGCGTTATCGAAAAGCCTAAAAAAAATCAATACGCGTACTCCACAGAATGAATTGCTCGACCTGGCCCGGGTGGCAGGCAAGCTCGGTATCGAAAGCGCCCAGGAAGTCGAAGGGTTTGTCCGTGCTGCAGATAAAATCAATGTGGCTTTGAGTGAAGATTTGGGCGGCAATGCAGAAGAAGCAATTAATCAGGTCGGGAAGCTTGTTGATATATTCAATATCAAACAGGAATTCGGGATCGAGGATGCGATGATTCGCGTCGGGTCGGCCGTTAATGAATTGGGTGCAGCCAGTACGGCCAATGAAGGGTATATCGTCGATTTTACCAAACGTTTGGCTGGCGTTGCACCGCAGGCTAAGATCTCCATCCAAAATGTGATGGGATACGGGGCAACCCTCGATCAATTCGGCCAACAATGCGAAACATCCGGTACCGCAATGTCGCAAGCCATTACCGGCATGTTTAAGAAGACGGATGTTTACGCAAGGATTGCAGGAATGCGCGTCAAAGATTTCACCGCTTTGATGAATAAGGATGCTAACGCAGCCTTTATTACCTTCCTGAAAGGCTTGAAAGGCAACAACGACGGTATGGCTGCCATGGTGAAAAACCTGAATGATTTGAAAATGGACGGCAGTCGCACGACCCAAATTCTTGGGGCTCTTGCGTCCAATGTCGAAACGCTCGAGCAACAACAATTGTTGGCAAACCAAGCGTTTGCTGACGGCACGTCGATCATCAATGAGTTCAACATTAAAAACAATACCGCTCAGGCCAAGTACGAAAAGTTTAAAAACTTATTACAGGATATCCGTGTGGAAATCGGGGGACATTTGGTTCCTGTCGTACAAAAACTGCATGATACAATAGTTAAAGTTGCTGCGGACAGTTTGGAAAGTTTAAAAGATGAGTCCCGACACTATAGAACAACTTCGTCTGAAATAGAAGCTAAACAAAAACGGGTGGACGATTTGGCTACGACTTATTATAAGCTGAAAGCCGAAACAAAGTCAAATACAGAGAAACAGAATTTGTTGAATGACACAATTAAGCAATTAGCAGAATTATGCCCTGAGGCTGTTTCGGGTTATAATAAATATGGTGAAGCCATTGATATCAACATTCGTAAATTAAATGTAGCCATTGAACGCCAGCGAAAACTTAATGAGTTAATGGGGAAAAATGTGGCGTCGAAATCTTTTAAAAATATCAAAGAGGAATGGAACAAGCTGCAAATAAATAACGATAAACGCCAAGAGGAAAAAGCATCGATTACCAAGTATCGGGACATGAGAGACAATGGATCTGTGCGTCAGAAATTAGAGGCAGAGCATAAACTTCCTAAGGCACAGAGTAGTTTTGATCGTGCATCTGATAATATTAATGAAGCTCGCACCAATTTGCGGGAGAATATTAATTTGCTTCGTGATCAGGGTAATACTTACCAGGAAATAGCTGATGCTACAAAAGTTTCCGTAGCCGATTTGATGAATGTAAATTCGGCGAAAGTTATGGACGATATCCGAACCTTACGGTCAATCGGCAAAGGGTATGCTGATATAGCTAAAGAGATCGGTGGTCCGGTTGAAGCCGTGATTAAGATAGCTGCTTCATACGATAAGAATTATGATCGTCCTTTTGGAGAGACGGATGATAAACCTAAACTGCCGCCTGACATCCCCGATAACAATACCAAAGAAAAGGGTAAATGGTCCATCGAGAAAGACGCTCAGTTTATGAAAGAGAAACTGGCGCTCCGGGCGAAACTCCAGTCCGGGGAATTATCCTCGGAACAGGAATACAACGATCAGTTGCTCACTTTGGAGATCGCCTCTCTCGAGCGCCGCATAGCCCTGAATAAAGAAAAAGGAACGGACCTTCAGGCGTTGCAGGATGATCTTGCAGACAAGCGGTACAAGCAGAAAAAAAGTGAGGAGGATCGTCTGAACAAGTTGATCGCGGCCAGCCTTGAGGGCGGAAGGAATCCGAATCTGCAGCAGGATCTAGACCGGGAGAATGCAAGCTACAGGAAGCGGCTGGAAGATCTCGGCCTTTTCTGGAAGGACCGAAAGGATATGACCAAGGATGAGCTTGCCGCCTTGGAGAACTTGGAGCGTCGGCACAACGAGAACCTGCGGTATATCTACATCGGTGAAACCCAGCGGCGGTTCGATGCCAATCGGCAGATGGCGGAGTCTTCGATCAATGAGCTGAAAACCGTGCATAATAACCAACTCGCCGCCGCCGAAACCTTTGAGCAGAAAAAAGCATTGGTGGCTCAGTTGTATGGTGATGAACGGGCCAAACGGGTCCGGACAGAAAACGAGGCTCTGAAACTGATCCGCAAGAAGTACACGGCTGAAGAGGATGAGCTTGCCCGGAAAGAACTTGAGAACTTGATCAGCATCTACAAGGAGATGATGACCGAATTGGAGAAGGTTCTTGCCAACGCGGATGTTTCAGGAATGACCGATGCCGATCGGGAAGTTCTTCAGCAAAAGATCGACGATCTGAAGAAGCAAATAGCGGCCCTGAAAGGAGAAAAACCGACCGGTGATGATAAGAAGTACGGTGATGATCTTGACATACTAGGTTTCTCGAAAGAAGATTGGGACAATTTTTTCACCAATATCAAAGATGGTATAAGTGGTTTTGAAGAATGGGGGCAAGCAATTGGCATGATCGGAGGGGCTATGGCTAATGCCTTTTCGACCGTTTCCAACTTGATGACCGCCATTGAAGAGCGCCAATTTAAGACCTACGAAAAAACCGCAAATAAGAAAAAGAAAACTCTTGAGCAACAGAAAAATGCAGGAGTTATTACGGAAGCAACCTACAACAGTAAAGTTCAGGCGATTGATGAAGAGACTGAAAGAAAGCGAGAAGAAATGGAGCGCAAGCAAGCGATTCGCAATAAAGCTATGTCCGTATTCCAATCATTAATTGCAACTGCAGTTGCTGTAACTCAGGCTCTCCCCAATGTTCCTCTGTCTATTATTGTCGGCGCATTAGGAGCTATTCAAACAGCTGCAATTTTGGCAACTCCATTACCGGGTGCCGAACAGGGAGGTATGATCAACGTGGAGCGGGAGCAGGATGGCCGCCGGTTTTATGCAGAATTTTCTCCTAATCGTCGTGGGTATGTAAATCGTCCGACCGTCATTGTCGGCGAGAATGGTCCGGAGTATGTGATTCCGAACGAGATGCTGCAAAATCCGGAAGTAGCGGGCTTCGTGAATGCGATCGAAGCCTCCCGTCTGAAAGGTGAATTCCGAAATCCTTTGAATATGCCGGTTCCCGGTCGTGCATTGGGTGGGTATGTGATGACCCCGACAAATACGGCAGCTGCATCATCTGCAGGGGGCGTTACCGCAAGCAGTACTGTCAGTATACCGCCCGAACTGATCGCGACTCTGGACCGACTCAACAAACGTCTCGACAAACCGTTGCCTGCTTATCTGCGTAAATACGGTTCAGGCGGGTTGTATGATGAAATGAACCGGGACAGTAAGATTCGTAAAACGTTGTAGTTATGTTGCAAATAATCGTCAATAATCAGCAGGTGGATTTGCTGGAAGATACCGAAGTATCGATCACCATCGAGCATCCGATGCTGTCGACCGATCATATCCCGGTCCCCTACTCTACGGATATCGATCTGCCGTTATCTCCGCGCAACCGGATGATTTTCGGTTTTGTCGACAGGCCAGCCCGTACTGCAGCTTTTGAATCTCTTCCAGCACGTATTTTCTTTGATGGATTGGAGATTACATCCGGAGAAATTAAAGTCTCTGAGGTGGAAGAGACGATCACGGCAAGCTACAACGGTGTGATGATTCCGGCGAACGTGGATAAGATGGCCTACCGGCAGAACCTTGGCCGGATTGATTTCGGCGCTTCAGCTGTGCAGGTGGCCTGCAACAACTACTTCATCGCGCGTACGGAAGAAGAATATCCTGATCTCGTAGCAGCCCCCGTCAGCATCGATGCGCGCGTGACCGGGGAGATCGTCGACGGTAACACTATCACACAAGTGTCTGCAGCGGCTTGGCTCAACGGTTATGACGAGAGTAACGGTGATTACCTGCCGGACCAGTACCGGCGAGATAGTCACCTCAATAAGATTTTGCCAGCGTTTCGGGTCGGATGGTTGCTGGACAAGCTGCTCGACGGGAGGTGTGTCAACAATATTTTCAATACCGGGGAGTGGCGGCGGCTGATGATCCTCTCTACGTGGCATCCTCGCTATAAACCTGATGACCAATCTGCGGTGTACGATATCGACGATCAGGGGAATGCCTCGTTGACGCTGGCCGACTTTATGCCGAAGAAAGCCGCGAACGAAATCATTACCGAACTGCTCAAGCTGCCGTGCGCCTCCATGTATGCCACGGGAGACAGCTTTACGATCGAACTGAACCGCGATATATTGGACCGAAAGGTTATAGGCGACGACTGGACGGGGAAAGTCATCGGGCGCGTGACCATTTCGGAGCAGGAGGCACAGCGTTATGTGGCCGGGTATTCCCAGGAGGATGCCGAACTGGCAGCAGATCTGCAGGTGACCGATTCCGATGACATTCTGCATATATGTTCCCTGAATCCTACGCAGGAAATCCAGCCGGGGACTTTCAACGTTGCTAATACCGGTCAGGTGATCGAACGTATCGCGGCGGACGATGTGACCGGGGTCGACTTCAATGTACTCCAGCAGAGAATGAGCATCAAAGAGGAACAGGATCCCGATGATGATCGGAGCGATTACGATATGAGTTTCGGAGGGTCCGTGGTTACGACGAATATCGGTTTGCATAAAAGCACTGACAACACTTATGGTCAGGGGCATCGGTGGTATTATTCTCCGCAGATCGGCGAGGCCGTTAAGGAGCGTCCGGAAAACCTACTCGTAGCACTTTACTACGGAATGTGTCGTGAAATCCGCTGGGCGGCCAGGGACTTTTACAACTATCCCTACCTGACACATTGCAATTACGATTGTCGAGGCAACCGGCTCGGAGATTTGTCGCTGTCATTCACACAGACGGACGGACTTGCCACATACCACAGTGCTTTCAAAGCGTGGATCGAGCGGGCACATCGCATGCTTAAATGTAAGGTGCATCTGAATGCTGTGGATCTGCACAACCTCGATATGCGGAATAAAATTATGTATAAAAACAAGCTATATTACATCTCGTCCATTACTATCAACCTGCGCACCCTTTCCATTGAGCCAGCGGAAGCAGAATTGATCGAAGCGTAGGTTTGTCCTTTCGGGGGCGAGAGCGCTTCGTTACTTTCGCTGTATAGATCATGTACAGCATATGACGATCATACAGTCTCCAGCCACCTATAATTTCGCCGGCAACATTCCGGATCTCATCGTCGACACGACTGAGCAGCTGTCGTTCACACTTTCGCGCGGAGGCACGCAAATCGTTGCGGAAACATACACGCCCGCGCAAAACGACCGTATCGTGATCAACCTGCGGAACCTGCTCGAATTATTGGTCGAAGTTCCCGGCTACGAAGAGGTCGCCACGCCCATCGCTCAATACACCTACACGCTCGGCAGTACGACCGGCACGTTCTATTGTCTCCCCGGCGGTCACGGTGCGGCGGTATCGGCCGAATCGTTCCTTCGGGGGAACTTCCTGACCTGGCAGCCTCAGACCCGCGTAACGCTCTACCACACTCCGCACCGCTTGCGCTACGCGGCACTCGCCGCCTGCGTTTGCAAGGTGAAGGGGTATTTCACGGACGGAACCTCTGCTGTTATTTCACTGTTGACGATGTCCGCCGGCAACATCTATACGATGGATGTTTCGTTTGGCACGATTCGGGGTAAGTTCGACACTCAGCCGACCTATTACGATGTATGGGTCGAGAACACTACGGGCCAAGCAATGACCTGGGGGCAGCGCTACATGCTGGCCGACTTTGAGGCCGGGACCAATGATTATTTCATATTTGCCAATTCGCTGGGTGGGTTCGATACGATCCGTTTCAGCGGCGATCGTAAAGAGATCAACAAACTGGAGAGTGTCAACGCTATTTTCGACGATCAGACGCTGGAATACGATATCGACCGCACGCGCAGTTGGAAAAAATACACCGGTTATATTGCCGATGAGCAATTGCGGATGTGGGTGCTCGACTTCTTCAATAGTCCGCAACGCTATCACCTGACCGATAGCGGAGCCCTGCAGCGGATCTATGTCAGTGAACCGAAACTGGAAGATACCGCCGGAGAGACCGCCGGTTATGAATTCACCTATGCCTATTCCCGGCAAAGCCGATACATCAACCTCGAACGAGCGGAGACGCCGCAACTACTCGAAATAACGGACCCGGCTTCCGAAGTTTTTTTTTTAGCACCCCGACTTAATCAGTTCGAGGCGGCCGATCCGGCCTCCTCGGCGGACTATCTGATTCCGATACAGGCCGCCGCAGCCGATAAATGGTTGGCTATCTCACTTGCCTCTTTGTTGGATTATATCAAGCCTACGGGGATTGATGTCGATGCGCTGCAGGATTATCTTACGGATCATAAATATGCCACCCAGGCGTGGGTGTCTCAGCAGAATTTCTTAACCACGGCCGCGCTGGATAATTACCTGTTGAAATCCGTCTGGGACGAGGTGTTCGAGATCACCACCGAGAACGGCGTGCGCGTATTGAACGTGAAGTTGGATATTGTGGGCCTCAAAGGCATCAGCGCTTACGGTCTGGGGTCCACCTCCGGCGGCAGTGCATCCGGTTCCCTCGGAGAGTTGGTCAACGTCGGGCAGTGGGCCGACGCGGTGCCTACCGCCGACCGGGTGATGGTACAACTGGCCGGGGCTACACATTGGTCTGCAAAGCCGCTCGCCGATCTGGTCGGTCTCGATACTGCGGCCCTTGCACAATACCTGACCGCAAACAGTTACCTCAAGGCAAGCGATATTTCAAGTTATCTGACCTGGGCCAACCTTTCCGGCAAGCCTACAGTTTACCCGACGAGTTGGGAATTGGTGGTGGGCCGGCCAACGAAACTATCCGATCTGACCGATGACGTTGTAGCGGGCAACTATCTGCCTAAGCCAACATGGGATGCCGTATTCGAAGTGGTCACGGTGGACGGCACACCGGCGCTGAAAGTCAAGTACGATATTCTCGGGCTCAAAGGAATCACAGCCTATGCGGACGGCACCCTCTCCGGCGGGTTTTCCGGTGCGTTGGTCGATCTGGTGGACGTGGCAGTGACTAATCTTGCCTCCGGGGACATTCTCAAGTACAACGGGACGCATTTTGTAAACGTGCCGGTCTCGTCCATCGCCGGGGCTTCGTCGTGGGATCAGATCACCGGAAAACCGGAGTATTACCCGACCCGGTGGGCGGACGTGTCCGGTGCACCTACGTCTCTTCCGGCCTCTGACGTGTACCCGTGGGCTAAAGCGGCCTCGAAGCCGACCTATACCGCCGCCGAAGTCGGGGCTCTGGCTTTGAGCGGGGGTGTTCTGGCAGGCGATGTTTATCTCGGCGGAGGTTTAGCAATCCGGGATAACACTGCAAGCCATTCCAACGTGATCGGCCTGTTAAATACGGGTGACGGGACATTCTTTACCGCCGTCGGTTCAGGAAACAGAAGAATGGTGCTTTATTCATCTGTCGATCTTTACCGGGATAATGGCAGTACGCAGTATAGAATCTACGATTCCAGCAACTTCAATCCCTCGTCCAAGCTGGATAAGTCCGTTTGGGATGAAGCCTTCGAGCTAAAAACGGTAAACGGTGTGCGGGTGATCTCGGCAAAGCTGGACTTTCTCAGCGTTGCAGGCATCAGCGCTTATGCTACCGGCCCATCTTCGGGCGGCGGTGGCGGCGGATTGGATTACGACCTGCTCAAACAGGCCCTGACCGGCGCGATCACCCCGGACGGTTATCCGTTCACGATCTCCGCTTCGTTTCTCGGAGCCATCGACAAAACTTATTTGACTGGAAAGCTGGCGAACACATACGCGAACAAGGTACACACACACCTGTGGGTTGATATTACCGACCGACCTACGGCACTTCCTGCTAACGGAGGCAATGCCGACACGGTGGACAATTTGCATGCCTCGTCTTTCGCCCAAATCAAAAGTTACAACTTTCCCAGCGGCGGAGTAAACAACATTACGGACTTAGATTTCACCGGGAATATACAGGCGCATTTCCCGGGTGCTGAATACTCCTGTATCTGGCAGGGAAAGGATTTTGCGGGTACGATTTTGCAACTCAAGTTACGGGACTATGCCGGAAAGCAATCTATGATGTATCGGGGTAGTCTTACAAAAACATGGAGGACGGTTTGGGATTCGGGGAACTTCGATCCTGACAATAAGTTCTGGTTCAGTGCCGCTCAGCTCTCGGATTTGAACAATGCCCCGAACAATGCCTTCTTTGTCGGCGCATACAACGCGGCGAACGCTCCGGTTGCCGGTAGCTGGTCGAACGGGTTTACGATTTCATACGGGAATAATCCGGATTTCCGAAAGCAGTTTGTATATGCCGGCGACAAGTGGTGGACAAGAGGAAGAGATGGTGTGAATTGGGGAACTTGGAGACAAATTTGGGATTCCGGCAACTTCAATCCGGGCAATTACCTACTACTTTCCGGCGGTACGATGACGGGGGATATCTCCTTTGGATCGAATGGCAGGTCTCTAAGGGGTTCCGATGGGGGTAATATTGCCGGTGTGTTATATGATACACCTAATGCAAGATATGTTACGGCTATCGGGACAGGAAGTAGACGTTTGATTTTGGTTTCTCCGGCTTCAATATACAGGGGGACAGGCGGAGTGGCTGAAAACTACATGATTTACGATTCCGGCAATTTCAATCCGGACAATTACCTGCCGTTGTCAGGTAATAAAATGATTACGGGAGACTTCCAATTTAAAGACGGAGTTTCTGTAAGGGATGCTGCCGGTAGGAGCGTTGTTGGGTTACTTGATGTAGCCGGTGACGGCGTGTGCGTAGTCGTTGGAAATAGTGCCAAGAAAACCCGCATTGTAACTCCCAACGACACCCCAGTGTATAGGAATGATGGTAAAGGTGCGTATAGAATCTACGATTCCAGCAATTCTAACATTTCGACCGTTGACTGGGCCGCGAAGAACATTACCGCTGCCGGTACCGTCACTGCCACCAAGCTCGTACTTGGCGGAATAACCATCGACGTATACAACGGCGCGCTGCGCGTGAACGGAAACCTTGTCGCTACAGGCGGCGTAACAGCATATCAATAAAACTATGGCACTACCAAAGAAACCAGATCCCATTATTGACGTACAACGCGCGCTCGGCGAATCCTCGTCGAACATAAAAGTGCTATGTTGTTCGGATAAGGTCAATATGTTTTCCTATTATAAACCTGTCGATTCAGGTTCCTATCACGATCCGGATACCGACTGGCCGGCCAATGTAAAACAGAATTTTGGGATCAATATCCCGGCACTGACCCTACCCGTGGATACATCCTTAAACTGGACGCGGGACAAACCCACCGGCGGACGGCTCAGTCCGTATAACCTTCACGACTTCGGCGGTTACGAGCACACCGCGCGGCCCTGCCTCAGTTCGGGTTGTACGGGAACCGTCAGCGTCAATATGTCCGATACGGGTTATACCACCCGCACGTTCACCTTCGAGCAGATCCCAGCAAGCAGCAAGACGAATGTTTCGGCGCTGAACATGAAAGGGATTCAATACTATTACTGGGGTTTTGCCTTGCTTACCTCATTGACCGCTACCGAGGGTAAATTAATCACTTGCGACAAGACCATCGGCGAGGGCGGCAATAGTATTACCGTGGACTTCTTCGAAATCGGAGCAGGAACGCACCACAAATACATGCTTTTCGTGCTGAGCAAAAAGAAGTCCACATGGACGAATCAGGACGAATGGAACATCAGCGATCTGGAAGTCGATCCGCTGGTGGTGTACCACAACAGCACGTTCCTAAATCCTGTTCCGCTCAATATCTTCAACTCGATCCTGATTTCGGCCAAGATGACCGGGATAAACACCGACGGCGCAAAATACACTTTCTATCCGTTCAGCAACTTTACATCCTCTCCGTTGCTGTTCCACGGTACTCAGTATGCGTATGTCAAGGTAACGATCACCAATATCGCAGAACACGAAGTAAGATACACCACGCTGCAAGAAGTAGAGGTAGTATCATTCTGGGGGACGGTCGAAAAAGGGACGCCCCTCGTATTGGATGCCACAACAGGAAACAGGGTTTCGATGATTGTTTTGGCTGCCGGGGAAAGCCGGGACTATGTGCTGGAAATCGAGCAATTCGCATGGCATAACGGGGACTTTCAGTTGGACAATTATCCGACCGGCGTCGTGAACTCATACATTAAACTCGGATTCGGCGAACTGCTCGACCAGACCGGAACCTTCCAGATACAGGCAAGGAACATCTAATTTGTTATCAACCAATAAAATCTTTCAATTATGTCAACAGTAAATGCAATTATCAACGAGAACAAGATCACCGCACAAACGATTCAGCGGCTTATCAAGGCAAGCGTAGGTTCGGCCGAAGTTTCGGCGGAGGTAACGATGACCAATGCCGTGGTCGCTTCCTACACGGGCGGCCAGATCACCGAGAACGGAGAAGTCAAAGCGTCGTTCAACCAGTACGCGGACGGCAAGATGCAGATCAGCGCGGATGTGGAGTACTTCTCGCAGGCGCAGGCGATCCTCACTCCGTTCATGCAGAAGATGGACGCCATCGCGCTGACGATGACCGAACAGCCTGAATCAGTAATCGAAGCGTAACTCTAAAAACTCAAAAAGATGAAAAAGATTATCAATTACTTCCGACAGAAAAGAGATGCGCGGTTCCTCAAACGTGTACAGCGCGCATTGGCAACAGGGGCCAACTTTCGAATCAATGGCTAGTTGAGTGTCGCAGGGAACATTAAGGCGCTTGACAACGTCAAAACTACCGAATGGGATCACGTGGCCTGTAAACGGATGTATTCCACCGGTAACTTCAATCCTGCAACCAAAAATTAATCAGCAATGAAAAAGATCGAACTTGTAGCACTGACCCAGCTTTTGGGCAAGATCAGTTCCGGCAGCATTTCTCACGATGAGCGCAAAGGGTTGCTCGAGGTGATGAAGGTTGCCAAATACAACCTCGAAATGCGCGACGAGAAGATGCGCACGGCGATGAAGAAGTACGGAATCGAGATCGACCCGCACACCGGAAGGATTGCCGAAGGTAACGACAAGACGGCTGTCGCTTCATTCCTCGACGATATGAACAAGGTGGACACGTCGGATGTCGAACTCAAGCCGTTTCTTTCGGAGGCCGGGGCCGATGCGCTCTGGGAGGAAAACAAACTCACCACTTCGGAGCGCATGATGCTCGATGAGCTGGTGAAGCAGCCCGAGCCGGAAGTTCCGGAGAAACCGGCAGCCAAAACGAAAAAGTAACAGGGCGGCAGAACCCGGCGGAATTTCCGCCGGGCTTTCCCGGCCAGTAAAACGACAAGTATGGAACATTTGAATTTACAAGCCCTCGCCGATAACCTGAGCCTTTTCGCGTTC
>ERZ773170.1185-NODE-1185-length-21085-cov-4.383642_pt1 | contig 21085 bp, 18 predicted proteins | sample MGYA00581002_ERZ773170 | MGnify/ENA primary metagenome ERZ773170 (study PRJEB29015, sample SAMEA2737811) | human gut metagenome | biome: human gut; feature: human-associated habitat; material: faeces | place: China | collected 2012 ... | reverse complement strand
TTTCATATCTGTGAAATTTTCATTTACTTTGCTCTACCAAGATCGCTTCGTCATGCATAAAATACTGCTGTACGCCAAAGTGACCGCACGCCGGTTCAGCAATCCCGTCTTTTTCGGGCTGCTGGGACTTTCGTTTTTGCTGTGGTACATCACCAAACTGAGCTACACGTACACCACCGACATCACGATCCCGGTCCGCATCGACAGCACGCAATACACGGTGCGCTGCAACGTCGAGGGGATCGGTTACCAAATCCTGATGCACAAATGGACGCCGCGCAAAAATACGGTGATCCTTTCGGCCGACAACATCGCGGTCAATCCTTCGGCGGTCGTCCCCGGCTCCTACGACATTTCCACTTTCGCGCTGCAAAACATCATCTCGGCTAAAATTTCCGACCTGAAAATCAAATCGGTCGAAGCCCCCGTCGAAGTGGAACAGCCCAAACGTCCCAGATGAAAAAGATCGGCATAACAGGAGGAATCGGCAGCGGCAAAAGCACCGTGTGCCGCGTATTCGCCATGCTCGGAGCCGCCGTGTACGATTCGGACCGCGAAGCCCGGAGACTGATGAACCGGGATCCGCAACTGATTATGCGGATAAGTTCGTTGTTCGGCCCCGAAGCATATCGGGACGGCGAGTTGAACCGTTCGTACGTCGCCGCAGCCGTTTTCAACGATCCCGCCCTGCTCGCGCAACTCAACGGAATCGTCCATCCGGCCGTAGCCGCCGATTTCCAGCAATGGAGCCTGCAACAACACGCGCCTTATGTCATCGAAGAGAGTGCGATCCTCTTTGAAGCCGGGGCCGACCGCCAGATGGACGCCACGGTCGCCGTGGTAGCGCCCGAAGAGGTACGCATCCGGCGCACCTGCCTGCGCGACGGCACGGACGAAACGGCCGTCCGTGCACGGATCGCACGCCAGATGGGCGACGAAGAACGCGTCTCGCGCGCAGACCACGTTCTGATAGCCGACGAGAGCAGGCTGCTGATTCCGCAAATTATCGAACTGCACAACCTTTTCATCCGATGACCACACTAACCGTCGGCTCCCACCGGATCGACTTGTCTATCCCCGCCGTGATGACCATCGTCAATGTCACGCCGGATTCGTTTTACGCAGGCAGCCGCACCGCATCGACCGAAACAATCGCCGCACGGGTCCGCGAAGCCGCCGCGGCCGGGACCTCGATGCTCGATGTGGGCGGGTACTCGTCACGCCCCGGAGCGGAAGACGTTTCCCCCGGCGAGGAGACCCGCCGCCTCGCTGCGGCCCTGGAGGTGATCCGCCGCGAAGTACCGGAATTACCCGTTTCGCTCGACACGTTCCGGGCCGAAGTAGCCGAAAGGATCATCCGCGACTATGGCCCCTGCCTGATCAACGACATTACCGCCGGAGAGGCCGATCCGTCCATGTTCGGCACCGCCGCCCGCCTCGGGGTGCCCTACATCGCGATGCATATGCGGGGAATGCCCGACAACATGCAGCAACTGACCGATTACCGCGATATCACGGCCGAAGTCTGTTCCTATTTCGAAGAGAAAATGCAACGGCTGCAAGAGGCCGGAGTGCAGCAGGTAATTCTTGACCCGGGATTCGGTTTCGCCAAGACCGTCGAACAGAATTATGAACTGCTCGCCCGGATGCACCGCCTAACCGGACTCGGCTGTCCGCTGCTCGCCGGGATATCGCGCAAAAGTATGATCTACAAAGTGCTCGACACCGACCCGGCCGATGCGCTAACCGGCACCACGGCACTGCATTGGGAGTGCCTGCGGCAAGGCGCCGCGATCCTGCGGGTACACGACACCCGCGAAGCGGTACAGGTCGTGCGGCTGTGGCGGAAATTCCGCGAAAATTCGTAACTTCACCGGCGGAACACGGCCGAACGGTTTTGTTTAGCCGTTACGCTTACTGGATCTACCCCGGCTCAACTCACCCTAATGCAATTCCCCATGATCGAGACCAAAGACGTACACAAAAGTTTCGGGACGCTCGAAGTCCTCAAGGGCATCGACTTACGTATAGACAAAGGCGAGGTGGTTTCCATCGTAGGACCGAGCGGTGCGGGGAAAACGACGCTGCTGCAAATCCTGGGTACGCTGAGCCGCCCCACTTCGGGCGAAGTGATGATCGACGGCACGCCGGTACAGATGCTTTCGGACAAACAAATTTCGAAATTCCGCAACACGAAGATCGGCTTCGTATTCCAGTTCCACCACCTGCTGCCCGAATTTACCGCGATGGAGAACGTCTGCATCCCGGGCTATATCGCACGACGCGACCGGACGGACGTCGAACGGCAGGCCCGCGAACTGCTCGAAATGCTTGGCATGGAGCACCGCACCGAACACAAACCCGCAGAACTCTCGGGCGGGGAACAGCAACGCGTCGCCATCGCGCGTGCACTGATCAATTCACCTGCCGTACTGCTGGCCGACGAACCCTCGGGCAATCTCGACACGAAAAACAAAGAGGAGATACACAAACTCTTCTTCACACTGCGCGACACGCTGGGACAGACGGTCGTAATCGTCACACACGACGAACAACTGGCCCGGATGTCCGACCGGGAGATCATGATGGTCGACGGGTGGATCCGCCCCTGAACCGCCCCCCCGCTTTCCGCCGCCACCCCGATTCACCCCGGAGCTCCGGCGAACCTGCAATTCGAATCTTATTCACTTAATCCATAAAACCACATGAAAAAAACAGGAATCTTCTCTCTGCTTCTTTTACTGGTAACCACCGCATGGGCGCAACCCTCTCCCACCGTACCCGCTGCGCTCAAAGAGACCAAAGTATCGAACGCCGAACTGCTCAAATGGACGTTCAACGGCATCGGCAAAGTATACGACGAATCGGGCCGGCAGATCTGCCTGCAGGAAGGCGAAAACTCGCTGGGTGTAGGATTGTATTCGCCCTTGAGCTACAAAGGCGACGTAGTGATGCGCTATAAGGTCATGCCGCTGAATGCCGCGACCGTACTGGTCAACCTGCTGTGCATGTCCGACGAGGGCGAGTCGCTGGAGCTCACATTCCCCGACGGATACGACGGCAGCATGGGCCCGATCCTAAACAAAGAGGACTACTTCATCGCTTTCCGCAACTCCCCGCACGCCACCGCACCGTTCATCAGCAAAAATCCGAAAGCGGGGCAACTGGCCATCGCCGACAAGGACGAGATGATTCCCGGAGTCTATTACGACGTGGAAGTGGGCCGCGTCGGCAAACTCGTATGGCTCAAAGTGGACGGCAAGACCGTGGTACAGTGTACCGATCCGAATATTCTCCCGGGCGGTCATCTCGGCATCCGGCTGCGCGGGCTGGCAGGTCATCCGGCCGCCTGCGTCATTCGCGACCTGTCGATCCTCAGTGCGCAATAAGCCGCCGGTGCGGCACGTTCCCTAAACGACTCCCGGCGCACGACGCTCCGGGAGTTTCTATTTACCGTAAACCGCCGCTTTCGTCATTAAACACGGTTTCAATATGACACGCCCTGCAGCCAAAACCAACGCATTTTCCACCGAAACGAAGGCTACTCCCGACCGGCCGCAATGTTCCCGGACAACCCCCGCCGCAACCGAAATGCAAAAGGAATCCGCAGCCACATGCCGTCCGGATAACGCAGAGCTGCACGAGCTGCTCGAATTCCTGCACGACCGCTACAACTGTACGGCATTCGTCGCCGACGACCCCGTAGCGATCCCGCACGACTATACCTCGCGCGAGGATATCGAGATCAGCGGCTTTCTCGCAGCCACGATCGCCTGGGGTAAACGCCCGATGATCGTCACCAACGGCCGGCGGCTGATGGAACGGATGGACCGGGCTCCGTATGATTTTGTCCTCAACGCATCGGAACGCGAGTTGGGCGCGCTGGCGGGATTCGTCCACCGCACTTTCAACGACGGCGACTGCATCGATTTCATCCGGGCACTCCGGCCGTTCTACGCTCATTCCGGTTCGGCGCATCATCCTGCAGGCATTTCACGACCTGCACTCTCTCCCATCGGATTGCCCGCCGAACCCGTGATGGACGCTGCGGGCGCCACACCACAATCGCAACGAACGGAACCCCGTTCGGGACTCGGCGGCTTTTTCGAACGGGAATACGCTGCCTGCGGCGATATGCGGATCGTTTTATCGCGCTTTCGTACGGCGTTTTGGCAGAACGAACACCGCACCCGTGCCGAAAAACACCTGGCTTCGATCGACCGCGGTGCGAGCTGTAAACGGCTCAACATGTTCCTGCGCTGGATGGTGCGCCGTGACGACCGGGGCGTAGATTTCGGACTTTGGCCCGGGATTCCCGCCTCGGCGCTCTACCTGCCGCTCGACGTACATACTTCCAATGTAGCGCGCGCATTGGGACTGCTCGCACGAAAACAGAACGACTGGCGCGCCGTCGAAGAGGTCACCGCCTCGCTACGCCGCTTCGATCGCGCCGACCCGGTCAAATACGACTACGCTCTCTTCGGCGCCGGAATGGACGGAAAATTAAAACCGGTGAAAAACTGAGAGTTACACAAACAATCGGAAAATCATTTCTCAGAAACAATTTTCCGTTGATAATTGACCTTACCGGCGCGCAAAGAGAGGAGCAGATAAATGAATCCCATCATGAGTACAATCATTATATGGTCTCCATCAATCACGAGCAGGATCAACACAACAACAGCCAACGCCAGCAATACACCGATTACAATATCCCAAAACCAGAGTTCTAATTTATTTTTACCTTTCAGACAGGGTTTTGGTTGAAACATAGGTGCAGGTAACGAACTACGCATCAAAGACAACAGCACGAATACATTTAGCGGCAACAAGAATAACAGGACCGTATGACTTTGAATAGCAATCGGAATTCCAATGGAATCGGCGCTAGGCAGATAATCACCTCGCATGGCCCTGAATAAATAGTACCATCCCGTAGCTGGAATCATCAAAAGCGCCATTCCATTGGCAAGCATCCATAAAACTGTTTTATTTTTAGTCTTGACAGATTTCAAATCCTGTAATGTTTTTACGTTCAAAAAGAAAAGAAAACAAAGACACCCAAAAGAAAATGAGATAATTCCGCTCCCTATATCCATACAGCGAGTCCATAATCCGATACTTGTCGATTCATTTGAAATAATTTCCTGCTGAAACAGCACACAAGCCGTGACTAACAGCAAAATACCGATGAAAAATGCGACAAATAGATATACCCTTATATTATTAAAATTTCTCATATCTAAATTATTCAATCCTGCCAATGGAACGCACGTATATACACAAAGAAATTTTTTAATCATCAAAAAAGTAAATAATTTCTTATGCTATTATGTAAAAATATTTTGATTTGAGCAGAATCGTCCGTTAATTTACGGGCTTCTGAAACAGGGGGGAATAGTGGTAGAATATCTACATAACATACCAAGCATGGTATTGCAACAGTTCAAGAACTGGATGCTGCCTATCGCGATGATCACCGGCGGGCTGTTCTACCCGTTTTTCTCGCAACTGGCCCCCGTTATTCCCTACCTGATCTTCTGCATGCTGCTGGTCCCTTACTGCAAAATATCGCTCACGCGCATACGGATCAAGCCGTTGCACCTGTTTCTGATCCTGATCCAAATTATCGGCGGTCTCGGAATTTATACCGCGCTGAGCTTCTACGACCCATTGGTGGCGCAAGGAATCTTCATCTGCGTACTGGCCCCTACGGCCACTTCGGCCGCGGTCATCACCGGCATGCTGGGCGGGAACGTCGCCTCGCTGGCCACCTTCAGTCTGCTGAGCAATCTCTGCGTCGCTGTACTATCCCCCTTGATATTCTCGTTTATCGGCGAACACGTTTCGATGCCGTTCGGACACTCCTTCGGGATCATCTGCCGTCAGATGATCCCCTTACTGATCCTGCCGTTCGTTTTGGCCATGCTGTTGAGAAGGTTTCTTCCCCGTGTGCACCACGAAATCAAAAAACGGCAGGAACTTTCGTTCTACATGTGGTCCGTCGCACTGGCCACCGTAACCGGCAACACGGTCTCGTTCCTGATGCGGCAGGATGCATCGAATTACCGGATCGAAACGATAATGGCGCTGCTTGCGCTGGTCGTATGCGGTTTGCAGTTCATCACCGGACGCAGGATCGGGCGCCGTTTCCGCGACAAAGTCGCCGGAGCGCAGGGTCTCGGACAGAAAAACACGATCCTTGCGATCTGGATGGCACAGACCTACCTCAATCCCGTTTCATCGGTCGCCCCCGCTTTTTATGTGGTGTGGCAGAACATCGTGAATTCCTACCAGTTGTGGCTCCGGCGGCGCGACAAAGGCTGAAAACAGCTATTGCCGTTTCCTGCTCCAGGCGTGTGTGATTCCGTAAATAATCAGGACCCCTAAGCATCCCAGCACTCCGAATCTTCCGTTCCAGAAAATATCACCGCCACCTATCGTATAGAAAGCCAACGACGAAAAAATCAATCCCTGCAACAAGGCCGGGACAAAAAGCGTGCGGGTGCGGTGCAGCGCCGAAGCATAATAAAAAGAACAGATCACACACATCAGCAACACACATCCCATATACGCAATTCTTTCGCCCATCGACTGCCCGGCCGCAACGAATGCCACGACAGGAAGATTCCACACGCCCCATACCAAGCCGATAAAACAGTATTTTCCGAAACGCGTGACGGTCACATTGTGCTCCAAGAATCCCCGCCACGCAATCTCACCCGGCAATGCGCCTAACCATCCCACGGTAATTGCCCACACAAAGGCAATGAGGAGAGTCGTCCAATTTTGGGGAACGATCTTGCCCGCCCCTGACACACCCAACACGTTAGCAAAAAACAGCACGAGAGCGACGATCAGAACTGGGAACGCAATAGCCGTAAACACCGAATAGAAAACCGCTTTTTTCACATCGATCCCGCACAAAGTCAGGCGATATTGCCGAATGATCTGCTTCAGTCTCCATTTCTCCGTAATCAAAACTGCCAGTAAAGGCGTCAATACAAACAACAGGTATACAAGTTGATGCAACAACAAGTATCCCTTGAATCCCCCGTCACCGGGAGCTACGGCCACGGGAATCCGCCACCATATCCAGGCAACCGCTGCGGTTAGTAAAACCAACCAGATAAGAAAATGTAAAGTATTTTTATTCATAGCCTAAATTGTAATGTGTTGGTCTGGTTGAATCAATCACGAAATAATATGAATAAGAACCTCCGTCTCCGCTCGAAACCTGAATGGAAACCTGATATGGGACTCCGCTCACAGGAGGCGCCACATTACATTCGCCTCCCCATCCGAACAGTTGGAATGCAGTATTACTGGCATAACCGTACCCATTCGACATAGTAACTTGTCCCCACCCGATTACGGAATGGGTATAAACATTGAATTGGATGTTTGTGGCATCAACCGGAACATTCATTGTAAAATATAAGCGTTCAAAAACTGATTCGTTTCACGCACATCTTTCTGCATTTTGTCGTAAAACTCGTTTGAGATACCCAAACCCAAAGCTTGTTCACGCTTTAAATTGAGTACATACCGATTCACTTCAAAAGTGAGGTAATTGAAAGCGACTCGATTTGCCTCGTCAAGAGACAGCATCTGGCTGGTTTTCGTTTGAAAAGAAAGTTACTGATCCGCAACCTCTTGGGTAGCAATCATTTCGGAGTTCTCGCATGCGGCTATCGCACATGCACACAAGACAAAGAAGAATAGTTTTCCCATGGTGCAATAATTTTAGTGAGACAATATGGTTGATAAAACCTATCAAATCCTATCCATATATCTACTCAACACTACCAATGGCTGCATTGACAACCTATAGCACCTGATCAAACAATAAGATTAGTTATAAATATTATTGATATTATATATTTTTATAATGTTAACAATAATAATTAACAAATCAAAAATAAAAACAATGTTTTTTTTTAATTTTAATACTTACCCCCTCCAACAGCGGTAATAAACCCCCAGAGGAAGAGCCTTGCCGAAAGAGTCGTTGAAATAGAGTTCACCGAATTGTTCCCCGGTAAAATCACCGACCAATTGGCGGACAGCCGTGCGGGCCAGCAACGCCGACAACCCCATCGAATAGAGGTTCAATACCAGAAAACCGTGCTCCGGATCGAGCAATTCTCCGCACAGGCGCAACAATTCGTTGAGATTCTCCTCCAGAATCCACTTCTCGCCGTCCGGTCCGCGTCCGTAGGCGGGCGGATCGAGGATGATCCCGCTGTATTTGCGGCCCCGCTTCACCTCCCGCCGGGCAAATTTCAACGCATCGTCGACAATCCAACGCACTCCGTCGAGTCCCGACGCCTCCATATTTTCGCGGGCCCACGACACGACCGGTTTCACCGAATCGACATGCGTCACCGATGCTCCGGCACTGCCGGCAGCTAGCGTCGCGCCGCCCGTATATGCAAACAGGTTCAGCACCTGCACGGCGCCGGAAACGTTTTCACCCGGCCGTCCCGCGACAGCGACCGCCGACCCCGGGTTTCCATTTCCGGCAGATGTTTCCGCAACCCTGTGCACTTGTCCCGCAATGAATTCCCAATTTGCAGCCTGCTCGGGAAAGATACCCACATGTTTGAAGGCAGTGAGGCCGAGCCGCAATTTCAAATCCATCGCGTCACTGCGATAGCCGATCCACCACTGCTGCGGCATCCCGTCGCGGAGCGTCCATTCGCCGCGTTCACCGCCCCGATCTCCACCGCGCGGATCCCGCCGGAAATAGGCGTCCGCCCGGCGGAGCCACTCTTTATCACCGAGCGATTTGTCCCATACGGCCTGCGGTTCGGGACGCGCAACCAAATAGCGGCCGAAACGCTCCAGTTTTTCGAAACCGCCGCAGTCTACCAGTTCGTAATCGTTCCATCCCTCCGGAATCAACAGTCCGACATCCATAATTTTATCTTTTTTTATCTTTTTTTCTTTCCCGTTCGTCTCATCCGCCGCGTTCCCGGGACTTGAACAGCGGACGGTGCAACCGGTACGATCCGGACACCAGCCCCACCGTGACCGGCAACCGGAGTCGCAGCCTCCTCCGCAACCGGGTCCGATCCCGGAGAGATTCCCCGGTAAACGACAGTCATCATGCAGCGGGTACAATCGAACTGCAATTCATAAAGGTGCTGTTCATGCCGCAGATACAGTTTTCCTTTATAGGCCGGATGCTCTTTCAGGCATGTTCCCATTTCCCGGCGCAGGCAATAGCGCATCCGCATCACGGAAAGATCCCGAAAATCGCGGCGCAGATCGTATCCCGGTTCGATGCGGGTCACCCCATGCTCGCGGTAGAAACGCTCGGCAAGCGAATTGACCACATTCTCCTCCCCGGTCAACACCTCTGCCGGAAACAGCACTTCCCGATGTTCGGAACGCCGTTCACGCCGCGGGAAGGTTTGCAGTCGCATCCCGTCGAGCCGGGCCACCGCCTCACGGCGCAGTTCATTGAGCAGTGAAATCGGAACAAAACGGACAGTATCCTGATCCACCTCTACCGAAACCACATCATAAATCGTATCGCCGGTTTTGGCGAGTTGCGTCCGGAGCGCCTGCAATGCCTGGTCGGGTTGCCGGGCCGGAGCGAATTCCCCGTGTCTGGCTACGGTGACCTGCATCCGTCCGTCGGAAAGCGCCAGTTCCGCCTCCGAAGGGCCTACCCTGACCGAAGCCGTCACCGGAATGGTGCGACGCAGGCGGCTGCGGCCCACTGCCGAAACGAACAAATGGTCGTAATTGCGATAGAGTTCCATACCGGGTACAATGCCGTCCATCCGGTTGGGCCACACCCACTCCCCGTCCGTACGGTTGATGTTCGTCCCGCCCGGGGCACCCGAAACCGTCACAAAGCAAATCCCGTCACCGGCGGACAAAGCCGTCCGGGACGGTAACCGGAAACTGTCCCGTCGCACGTCAATGACCTTCCCGAGCGGCTCCCCGAACGCCTTCGGCGTATCGAACGAAGCTACTCCGCCGTGTACTCCCCCGAGGAAATAAGCGGTCGCCCCCCGGGAAAAGCTCTTCGCCGGGTTCGGCTCGAATTCCAAGGTGGAGATACCCTCCGACGCCCGGCGCAGGTCATCGCGCCGGGCCAGTATCCCGTCCAGCTTACGACGGTACCAGCCGACCACATTACGGACATAATTCTCATCCTTGAGACGCCCCTCGATCTTGAACGACGTAACGCCGGCCCCGATCAACTCTTCAATTTGTCCGGTCGCGTTCATATCCTGCAGCGAAAGCAGGTGACGGTTCCGTTCCAGCGGCCGCATCCGTTCGTCGAGCAAATCGTAAGGCAGCCGGCACGACTGCGAACAATCGCCGCGGTTCCCGCTGCGCGGCCCCATCGTACGGCTCATGTAACAACGCCCGCTGTACGAAACGCAAATCGCTCCATGCACGAACGTCTCGATCTCGACATCGGCGGCCCGGGAAAGCCGGCCGATCTCCCCGAGCGACAGTGCGCGCTCCAGAATCACACGCGTAAAACCCGCTTCGGAGAGGAAACGAACGCGCTGCGGATCGGTATTGCACACCTGCGTCGAAGCATGCAATTCGACCGGAGGCAACTCCATCCGAAGGAAGGCCATATCCTGCACGATCAACGCATCGGCTCCCGCATTCCACATCCGGCATGCGATACGCTCCGCATCGGCCAATTCCTGTTCATAAAGCAGCGTGTTCATCGCCACATAGACCTTCGCTCCGAAACGATGGGCGAGGTCACACAACCGGACGATCTCCTCCTCGGGAACACCCGCCGCCGAACGCGCGCCGAAACGCGGTGCGCCCACGTACAGCGCATCGGCACCGCACAAAATAGCCGCACGTCCCTGTTCATAATTCTTGGCAGGGGCTAACAACTCGATGGTTCGCAACTTGCGGGACGACATTTCGGACATCGTTCGGAAGGAATATCAGGGAAAAATACCTAATTTTGCATATTTACAGCACACAAAGGTAGCGAAATTTGCACAGACCGCCGCCACGGCGCGCGACATCTAAACCGTACGGACATCATTATGGGCAGCAGGGGATCATTCGGAAGCAGGTTCGGCGTCATCGCCGCAGTGAGCGGATCGGTTATCGGTCTGGGCAACATCTGGAGATTCCCTTACGTGGCCGGCGAGAACGGCGGCGCAGCGTTCATCCTGATCTATATCGCGTGCAGCTTCCTGATTTCGATCCCGCTGATGCTCTCGGAATTCAGCCTCGGCCGCAGTTCGAAGCGCAACACCAAACGTGCGTTCCAGAAGCTCGCCCCGGGCACCCGTTGGAACTATGTGGGCTATATGGGTATCTTCTGCGCCTTTATCCTGCTGTCGTTCTATTGCGTCATTGCCGGCTGGGCGCTCGAATTCATCAAAGAATCGGTCCTCAACGAGTTCGCAGGTAAAAGCGCGGCGCAAATCAGTGAAAATTTCAACGGTTTTATCGCCAGCGGATGGCGGCCGGTGGTGTGGATGGGCGTTTTCATGCTGTCAACGGCCTTCATCGTCTGGTCCGGAATCGAAAAAGGAATCGAACGCTATACCAAGATTTTCATGCCGGTCTTTATCGTCCTGCTCGCCGCGCTGGCCATCAACTCCCTGACGCTGCCCGGCGCGCGCGAAGGGATAGGCTTCCTGCTGCGTCCCGATTTCAGCAAGATTACCGGCGCGACGATCCTCAAGGCGATGGGCCAGTCGTTTTTCTCGATGAGCCTCGGGTTGGGCTGCATGATCACCTACGGCTCCTACATCCGCAAAGGCGAAAACCTGCCGAAAGTGGCATCGATGGTGGCCCTGTCGGATATGTCGGTCGCAATCCTGTCGGGTATCGCCATTTTCCCGGCGGTTTTTTCGTTCGGCATCAGCCCCACCTCGGGTCCGGAACTGGTTTTCCTGACGCTGCCGAATATTTTCGCGCAGATGCCCGGCGGCTACTGGATCGCGATCGTATTCTTCGTACTGCTGTTCCTCGCCGCAATCACCTCGTCGATCTCGATGTTCGAAGTCATTGCCGCCTACCTGACCGAAGAGTTGCGGATGAGCCGGCCGAAAGCCGTAGTCGGCGTACTGGTCACGATCCTGGTAACGGGTTCCCTCTGCGCGCTGTCGCAGCGTCCCGGCTCCTCGCTACACATCGGCAGCATGAACCTGTTCGACCTGTGCGACTACCTCAGTTCGAACGTCCTCATGCCGCTGGGCGGCCTGCTGATCGTGATTTTTACGGGTTGGGTATTTTCGCCCGAAAAACTGCGCAACGAGCTGACCAACAACCTGACCGTAAACCTGTGGTGCTATCCGGCCATCCGCCTGCTGATCCGGTTCGTCGTTCCGGTGGTCATCACACTGCTGTTCCTCACGCAGATCGGAATCCTGTAAACCCGCAATGAAAATCCGGGCTGGGAAACCGCCTGCCGCCGGAACCGGCTTCGAATCCGGATTACAATATAGTCCCGACAGCTGTTATAAAAACCCGTAACCACGTCCGGAACACGTGTGTTCCGAAACCTAACCGACCCGAATCAAGATGATCACCTTTCTAATCTGCTTCGCCGTACTCGTGGGAGCCTACTTTATTTACGGCCGCTACCTCGAACGGACAATCGGCGCCGATCCCGACCGCGAACCGCCCTGCAGGAGCCGTTATGACGGCGTAGATTACCTGCCGCTCCCGAAATGGAAAACCTTTCTGATCCAGTTGCTGAACATCGCCGGACTGGGCCCCATTTTCGGCGCGCTGCTCGGTGCGATGTACGGACCGGTAGCCTTCCTGTGGATTACGTTGGGAGGCATCCTGATCGGCGGTCTGCACGACTACGTATCAGGTATGATCTCGATGAAAATGGGCGGCCTGAGCCTGCCTGAAATCGTCGGCCGCTACCTCGGTCCTGTGATGAAACAGTCGATGCGCGCAGTCACCCTGCTGTTGATGGTACTGGTCGGTGCCGTCTTTCTGGTCGGACCGGCGGGGATCTTGCAAGGCATGACCGGAATGAACCAAAGCACCTGGATCTGGATCATCCTGCTCTATTATATCCTGGCCACATTGCTCCCGATCGACAAGATCATCGGACGCATTTATCCCCTTTTCGGGGCCGCGCTCTTTTTCATGGCTCTCGGAATCCTTTACGTTCTGCTTTTCGACGCTTATACAATCCCGGAACTATCGGCCGGGAACTGGCATAATTTCAAAACCGACGCCGCGCGTTTCCCTATTTTCCCCACGCTGTTCATTACCATCGCATGCGGAGCCGTATCGGGTTTTCACGCCACCCAGTCGCCGCTTATGGCGCGTTGCCTGCAAAATGAGCAACAAGGCAAACCGGTCTTTTTCGGCGCCATGATCTCCGAATCGCTGATCGCACTGGTCTGGGCCGCAGCAGGTATGGCCTTCTGGGGCGGACCGGAAGAGTTGAACACGACGCTCGCGGAACACGGCGACAATGCGGCATGGGCCGTCAATGAAATCACCCGCACGACGCTCGGCAAATTCGGCGCCGTACTGGCTCTGCTGGGCGTGGTCGTCGCACCGATCACCAGCGGGGATTCGGCCTTCCGAAGCGCCCGGCTGATCGCCGCAGATTTCCTGCACCTCGAGCAACGTGCGATCCGGCGGCGGCTTTACATCAGCATTCCGCTATTCGTCGTGGGGTTCGCGATTACGCTGATGAATTTCGGCGTCATCTGGCAATACTTCGCCTGGGTCAACCAGACCCTCGCGGCCGTGACGCTATGGACGATCACGGTTTATCTGGCCGTCCGGCATAAGAATTTTTGGATCGCCCTGCTGCCGTCGATCTTTATGACGCAAGTGGTAACGCTCTATATCCTGATCGCCCCCGAAGGGCTGCTGCTGCCTTATTGGACCGGATTCGGAATTGCCAGCGCAATCAATGCGTTCATCACGATCCTGTTCTTCCGCTACCGGATTCGGCGGTACAACGACATCTTCCCGGAAAACGAAGGGGATGAAGAGGATAAGGAGCATGAAGATTCCCCTGTCGACAACAGGAACGGATCGGAGCTCCCCATTCGGTAATCCGTCCCGGATCAAACCGATAGTGCCAAACCGATCCTACAGCATGAACACACCGCACGGTCCCGGGATTTTCCGTGCAACAGCATGGAACTTTGCCTGGAGACCGGGACCTTCCGTTCAACAGAACAGAAACAACCGCCGCTCCCTAACGGTAACTCACGCTGTTCGCACCACATGTAAACTCAGCGGTAATAAACCGGTTGAAAATCGAGGTCGTGCCGCCTGCCGATGGGAATGTTCATGCCCAGGTTGAAGCTGGCTGTCGCCCGGCCCGTCGGGATCCACTGCGGGGTCACGCGGGTGACCATGTAGTCGGAGCCGAAAAAGAGCGTCACGCCTTTGGGTGTAAAGTTCAGGAGCCAGCCCCACCCGAGCCCGTAATTGGTCGCCGAACCGGTCACCGTCGCATTGAACCAGCGGCAGGGACGGAAATTGGCCGACAACATTCCTTCGGTCCAGACCCGGGGCATATAAAAACGTGTCGTCGAAAGCAGGCCGAATGAGATTTTCCGGTCGAGGACGGCGTATTCGAGCCCGACATTCACCGTAGGGTGCAGCATGCGCGTAAGATGCTCCGGCGCCGGAGTGTCATAAAAACGGAACAGATCGCGCAGGTCGTCCTTAAGCCTGTTCCACTGCTCTTTGAATGAGCCCGGATTGTTGGGATCGTCCACAACGATATTACTGAAACCGTCGAATATAAACGGTTCGTTCTGCATTGTCCCGCGCAGGTTCTTGAACCACGACAGGAAACCCAGGTCATTTACCCCGGCCGACAGCGTGAGGTGATCCTCCACCAATTCGTAACTCATCCCCAGATCGATGGCCAGTCCCCAGCCCCCTACTCCGGGATTGCGGTAATCGAGCTTATTGATTTCGCCGTCGGACTTCGTCTCGAACGATGCGCCGGCGGCCGACAAGTCGAAATACCCCTGTGCGTCAACCTCCCATTTGTTCTGGTTCATGACCACATTCATCCGGTCGATGTGCGTCCGCGCGCTGCCGGCCCCGAGCAGTACTTTCAGCTTTCCGCCCAATGTCAGGCGGTCGTTTACCGGATGGGCATGCCCCAATCCGATCTCGACATAATTATCGGTCTGCAACATCAGGTCGCGCATCTGATAGGAGCTCCCTTCGGGGGCGTCCATTCCCAGTTTCATAAAACGGAACAGGCTGCCGGGCAAGTCGATATCCGAGCTCGACCGCACGGCGATATCGATCGTATTGAAACCGCTCCACGCATAAAAAGCCGAGGAGAGCAGCGACACGTCGGCATCGACTTGTACCGCATTGCGGTTCTTGATCCGGCCGAGGAACGTTTCGGCCGAAACGATCGGGTTCATAAAAGTAGTCAGCCCTCCGTCGGGCAGCGGATACAGGAAAGCGGTCAGCCCTACGTTCGACTGGGTAGCCACGTTGATATTGCCGATCGCAGGTATGCTGATATAGCCTCGGTCGCTCACCAGTGCGGGGTTCAGCCGGTGCCGCATCGGCATGCTTTCGAGGAAATAGGAGGTACGGAGCGTCTGGGCCGGAGCCAGAAACGGCACGACGGCGCATCCCATCAGGCAGGCCCCGCACAAAAACGTACGGAGTATTCTATTGTTCATTCGTCTTTTCATTCGGCAACTCCATTAAAGATCATCCAAATCCATGATCAGTCCACCCGGTACCCGCAGTTTCATCCGCACCTGTACATACTGCCGCGGCGTCGCCGGAATACCTGCCGAGGCCTCGTTGTTCCCGGCGGTAATTTCCAAAATCAACCCGTCGAGCCGGGCCAGCGCTCCTGCCTGCGTTTCACGGATCACCACATCGAACGACGATGACACAGGCGTATCGCCGCCGTCTCCCGGGGCTATCGTCCCGGGAGCGGACACCTCGACGCCTTGCAACGGCTGCTTCTGGCCGTCCACGGCAATCGCGGCAGCCTGCAAGGTGAGCGGCACCGTATTGTCCACGGTAGCCAATATCTTAACTTCCTGAACCTTGTCCACGAAATCCCGGATATCCTTGGCCAGATTATCCACCGTGTCGCGGTACAGGATCGACAACTGCGGCCCGAAGGTCATCGGCACGCAAAGTTCATAATCGATCCGGATCTGGTAGGCAGGCACCGTCAGGTCGACCCGCTGCAGAGTCCCGGGGACAAGAGCGGGCTGCACATCCAGCAGGATCGAATCGGGTACCGTCCGGATCAGGGCAGGCAGGTTCGGCGCCTCGACGAACATGTATCCGTCGGGCATGACCGAAGCATCTTTGGCTATACGGAATACCGATAAAACAGCCCCTCCGGGCGTCCCGGCCTCCCGGACGCGCATCGCTACATTACTGCTTCCGGCCGGATTTTCCTGGTTACCGACCACCGGCATCAGCCCCAGGAAGACATCGACCTGCATCCCCAGCGGGTTGGCGACCCCCAGGTTGATATAAGGATTCACGTCGAGCACGGTTCCCGCCTCGCGCAGGAAAGCGGGAATATCCTGCAATCCGAGCCACTGCTGCACATGCGGCAACTCCGGTTCCACATGCCCTTCGACGAGTTTGACTTGCATATCGCCGATCGTCAGCGCGGGCTGGAGCACGACACCGGTCAGATCACCGCCGCCGGGCGCTATATCCGTAATGCGCAAACTGCCCGACAACTCGACGGGATCGTCCAGCTGTACAGTACCGTCGGTTACCAGCAGCGGATCGAAAACCATTGCTGTAATCCCAACGCTGCAAACATATCCACCTGCCGCCGCAAACTCATCGTTGATCACCAATTCATGTCCTCCGCCGGCCAGGACGATATAAGGAGGAAAAGTGACCCGCAAGTTTTCGAAACGCATCCGGTTTACCACGCCCGACACTCCCGAAACATCGAACACGACCCGCGCTTCGACCGGGGCGGAAAACGTCACCCTGCCGACAGATTTCACCTCATCCGGAATATCGGCGCTGATCTTCACATCGCCCCGGCTCGCAATCGGTGCGGCGGGCAATTCGCCGGTTCCGGGCGTTCCCGAACCGGACGGCGGCAACACGCCCGTTCCGAAATCCGGCCGGATTTCAGACAATGCGAAAGGGTGAGTCCTGAAAGTCACCGGAGCGATCCCCGCTACATCCATCTGCACGTCGTCACGTTTGAGCAACGCATAGGTGCCATCCGGCATAACCGTAAGGTCATCTTCATCGGAACCTATCAACTTTTCGAGCGTAATCTTCTCGGTCTCCCCGACCGGAATCGTCAGCTCTTTGCCTCCGACACCGACACTCAGGTCCAGATCACCTTTCAGGTCATAGCGATGGTCCACACATCCGGTCGCCGTGACGAGACAAACCGCAACACCGCAGCACAGCAACGCCAAAGCCTCCCGGCGCAAATATCCGTATCGGTAAATCATATTCGGGTTTATTGGGAATTCAGGGGATATACAAATTGGTACATTCGTCGCATTTATTATCCCAAATGCGCTCAAAAATAGTCAAAAAATCAGGTTAATTCCGATCTTGTTATAATTTATTTTCGTCCAACCCGCGCCCTCCCCCGTTCCTCCCGAACGTTTACGCGGGTCGTCCGGCCCCGATTTCCAAAATAAACACTATCTTTGTCGCCCGGAACACCAACCAAATTTTCAGCGAAATGGCTCTACAATGTGGCATCGTAGGACTGCCCAACGTCGGCAAGTCGACACTCTTCAACTCGCTTTCGAATGCAAAGGCACAGGCGGCGAACTTCCCTTTCTGTACGATCGAACCCAATGTGGGGGTTATCACCGTTCCCGACGAACGGTTGGTCAACCTCGCCAAGATCGATAATCCGAAGAAAGTGATCCCGACTACCATCGAGATCGTGGACATCGCCGGACTGGTCAAGGGCGCTTCGAAAGGCGAGGGTCTCGGCAACAAGTTCCTTGCGAATATCCGCGAAACCAACGCGATCATCCATGTGCTGCGCTGTTTCGAAAACGATAACATCACGCATGTGGACGGCACCATCGACCCGGTGCGCGACAAAGAGATCATCGACACCGAACTGCAGCTCAAGGACCTCGAAACGATCGAGAGCCGCATTGCGAAAGTGCAGAAACAGGCCGTCACGGGAGAAAAATCCGCCAAACGCCTTTTCGAAATTTTCCAACAATACAAAAACGTCCTCGAACAGGGCAGGAGCGCACGCACGGTCGTACTCGACAAGGAAGACCGCAAACTGGTACGGGATCTGCACCTGCTGACCGACAAACCGGTGCTTTACGTCTGCAACGTCGACGAGAAGAGCGCCGTAAACGGAAATGCCCATGTAGACGCGGTACGGGAGGCGATCAAGGAAGAAAATGCGGAACTGCTGATCGTGGCAGCGGCGACCGAAGCCGATATTGCAGAGTTGGAAACCTACGAAGAACGGCAAATGTTCCTCGAAGAGGCGGGACTCACCGAATCGGGCGTCAGCCGCCTGATCCGCTCGGCCTATACGCTGCTGAACCTCGAAACCTATTTCACCACGGGTCCCGACGAGACCCGGGCATGGACCTACACGAAAGGGATGAAAGCCCCGCAGGCAGCAGGCATTATCCACACCGACTTTGAAAAGGGATTTATCCGCGCCGAGGTGATCAAATACGCCGACTACACCGCACTGGGCTCGGAAAAAGCCTGCCGGGAAGCGGGCAAAATCTCCGTGGAGGGCAAAGAGTACGTCGTGCAGGACGGCGACATCATGCACTTCCTGTTCAACGTCTGAGCAGTCTTACAGGTTTTTCAGCGCATAATTCGAAGCGAACCAGTAATCTTTCGGGTTGCGGATGCCGAAGGCGTCGCGCAGTCCGCCGTAGCTATCCTGCAAGATAGAGACGCCGGGGCCGTTGTTGGCTTCGATCACGACAGGGCCGTCCGGCGTATAGGCGATATCCCAACCGATGTATTTAATCTTGTTGAGCTTTTGGGCCGAAAGCGTCACAAAACGGGATAACTCCTCCCAGTACGGGAACGTATAATCCCCGAAAACGAAACCGGTATCGGGATGTTTCTCATGGACCCGACCGTCGAAAGCGTAAGCCCGGGCAGCGAATTTGCCCGTCACGGCGTCGACCTGCATATAAAGGCCGCCGGAGCTGGCATTATCCACCTGCATGGCGCCCTGGCCCACCCTCAACAGGGAGAACAGGATCGACACGCTGTTTTTCTCGTTCCTGGTAACGATCCGAAACGTACAGATCGCATGCGGATAAATGGCAGCCATCTCGGGATGAGGGACCAAGCCCTCTTCGACGATCCACTCGTCTCCTTTCAGCTCTTCCACATACGCCGCATCCAAAAGGCGCCCGTCCGGCGTGCGCAAATACCTCCCTTCACGCAGATCGAACACTTCGATTCCCTTACCGCCCACACCGAAAGTCGGTTTGACGAACAGCCGGCCCACACCGGAAGCCTGGATCCGGGCCAACACCCGTTCAGCCGTGCAGGGATTTTCCCCTCCGTCGAACAATACCCCATCGCTGACGGATAACAACACCCGGGGATGGTTGATCCCATACCCCCGGCACAGCGACGCAAAAAGCCGCTTGTCTTCGCACAGCACGTTCCGTTCGTTGAATGACTGCGGATAGAAAAGGAAATAGGCAAAATAATCGGGGATATAGGCCTTCATCTGCTCCATCGAAAGCGGACAGTCCTTGCGGTAGAGACGGTAACGGATATACTGGAACGGATAGATTTTCCAATAGCGCTGCAAACAGCGCATCTCCCTGCGGATCCGCGCCGGACTTTTCTTGTCCGCACATCGTTCGAATTCCGCATATTCCGCCCGGTAGTAATCCCGGTAATACGCCCGGTGCTGACGCTCCGAACTCTTTTTAATAAAAAAATAGAGGTATTTTTTCAACATGGCTGGTCGAAATATGTTTCTCCGGCAAAACAAATGTAGAAAAATGTTTCTGAAACGCAACATCCCCGCGATCATAGCGATTGGCGCTTTTTTTACTATTTTTGCAACGGCTTCGCCCGTGTCCGTTTTTTGACGGCGCTCCCGGGCAGGCCGACCGGCCGAACGACATTCCAAAGGGCGTTTTCGCCGGAATTAACCGAACACAACACTGAAAAACCGATATGGAACGCAAAGTAAGAGTCCGCTTCGCCCCGAGTCCCACCGGCCCGCTGCATATGGGCGGCGTACGCACGGCGCTGTACAACTACCTTTTCGCCCGCCAGCGAGGCGGTGATTTCATCCTGCGCATCGAAGACACCGACTCGCACCGTTTCGTGCCGGGCGCAGAAGCTTACATCATGGAAGCGCTCAAATGGTGCGGTATCACCATTGACGAAGGAATCAGCGAAGGAGGCCCCCACGCCCCCTACCGCCAAAGTGAACGGAAAGAAATATACCTGAAATATGCCCTGCAACTGGTCGAATCGGGAAACGCCTATTATGCTTTCGACACGCCCGAAGAGCTCAATGCTATCCGCGCCGAAGCCGAAGCGGCGGGTAACACTTTCGCCTACAACTACGAAGTACGCGGAAAACTGGCCACCTCGCTGGCCCTCCCGCCCGACGAGGTACAGCGCCGCATCGAGCGTGGCGACCAATGGGTGATCCGTTTCCGAATGCCCGAAAACGAAGAGGTGGAGATGCACGACCTGATCCGCGGCCACGTGGAGGTCAACACCTCGACGCTCGACGACAAGGTGCTCTAGAAATCGTCCAACGCACTGCCCACCTACCACCTCGCCAACATCGTCGACGACCACCTGATGGAGGTCTCGCACGTCATCCGCGGCGAGGAGTGGCTTCCTTCGCTGCCACTGCACTACCTGCTATACAAAGCATTCGGATGGACGGCGACGCAGCCCGCGTTCGCCCACCTGCCCCTGCTGCTCAAACCCACGGGCGGCGGCAAGCTCTCGAAACGCGACGGCGACAAGATGGGATTCCCCGTATTCCCGCTCTTCTGGAAATCCCCCACGACGGGCGAGACCGCGCACGGATACCGCGAGGACGGCTATTTCCCCGAGGCATTTATCAACATGCTGGCGCTGCTGGGGTGGAACCCCGGCACCG
>ERZ773170.1183-NODE-1183-length-21109-cov-3.840030_pt1 | contig 21109 bp, 23 predicted proteins | sample MGYA00581002_ERZ773170 | MGnify/ENA primary metagenome ERZ773170 (study PRJEB29015, sample SAMEA2737811) | human gut metagenome | biome: human gut; feature: human-associated habitat; material: faeces | place: China | collected 2012 ... | reverse complement strand
GGCAGATCATAAGTTACAGGATTTGTACCATGAACTGTTCGATATCCCCACTGTAGAATTAAACCTCCTACCCAATCCCCGCCTTGAATATAACCGTTTTGCGCAATTGAGTAATCTTTTACAACATGTTCTCTGAATATTTTTTGAATTATAGACAAAACCCAACTCGTAGTAGGTACACTATCATCATTACTATCAATAGCAGGTGCAATTACTTTTACAATCCCAGTAAATACCGCCGATGCCATAAAAGTTGTCATATATTTTTTTATGGCATCCCATACCCTTAGCGGCGTCATAACTTTGTCATCACTTGTTCCAGCTTCTGCATCTTCTTGAGTTGCTTTACCACTGAATCCTTCAATCTGATCAGCGGTTGTCTGCGGCAAAATCAAATCATAATCATCTTCACTTAAGGGATTATCCTTATTAGGCACATAAATCTGGCCTTTAATTTTAGTCATAATATCAACCCTCCATTTTTTTTATAAACATTTGACCTGTAAATGAGGCGGGCAAAGTATTTCCAATCTCTATAGCTTTCGGTATAAATTTCCATGTCCCGTCAGCGCATAAAAAATACTCCTGTTCACCAGCTACAGGAGCAGGAACACGCCCAGCAGTCCCATCCGTCTCAACAGTTGCGCCTACCATATCTTTATATTCGTCAATCTTCAAATACGTTGTATCTATTTTTAATCCGTTTGCATCCTTAGCAATCGAATCAAAGCTATAACTCTTGCCTTCGCTCTCAATCGTTATCACGCCATCAACACAAGTAATCCTATCAATAGCCGCTGTTTCCGAAGTAACCATATAATATGGCAAATTATTATAAGTAGTTGTGCCGTCGCCTACTTTGAGCTTAAAAACATCGCCGTCCATTTCTATACACGGCTCCCCCTGAAGCAATACCATATTAGCCTGCTGCAGATTCGCTTTTGTATCGTGCCTGAGCTGCAGCACAGCCTTCAATTCCTTATCCATTTGCAGCCCTCCTATGCAGAAGCATTGCCGCCGTTAATAATTAGCCTGTCACCTGCAGGAACATACAACTTAGATGTACTGATTTCAGCATTATCAATAGCCTGCTTCGTCCTCAAAGGCGTCATTGCTTTGGTATTGTTAGTATAAGCCTTAGCTTCGGACTCAGTAGCTATATCAAGAGGATTAGAAATACTAATATAAGCGCTGCCGCTGAACCGATAAATATTCGTCTTATCATCGGCGCTACTTGTAATATCCACATAAATTTTGCCCTCTTCGCCGACGATCTCCGTAGTATGATCAGATTCAGTATAAAATTTACCATCATGGTAATAGCCCTCAATAACATCATCAACGTAACTTGGCAGTTGCTCACTTTTAACTAAACCGTCAGCGCCCAAAGTTGCCACACCATTAGCGACGCCTTTTTCACTATTTGATATTTTTGTATCATCCTCAACCGTAATATTCTGCGTGCCATTAAAGCTAACGCCATTAATTGATACCGCATTAGTTAACTTATCCGCCTGCACAGCCGCCTTAACATAGCCTTCTTTATTTGCTGCATAAGTTGACCTATCTAAAAATGTATCCAGGATATAATCAATATCACCCTTGAAATAGGCAAGCGCAGTATAAGCCTTCACGCCATCGCCAATTTTAACTTTATAAGTATCAGATTCAAAAGCACATTCACCTTTTAAAAGCACCGGATTCGCCGCCATAAAATTCGCCGCCGTATCTGAGCGCAAAACCAATTTTGCCATCAACTCTTTATTAGCCATTAGCATTACCTCCATTCAAAACTTTTATTTCCTTCCAGTCACGACCAACACAATAATACCTCAGTTTTTCTTCATCAAAACGGTACATAGCGTTATCATCTTTATCCAGATAAATAACATCGCCTGTGCCTACAGTCGGAAAGTTCAGCAGGCTATCATACTGCTGAACACTATTTACATCCACAGCAGTTTCGCTAAGCACCGCCCTTATCTGATTGCTCATACCGTTATCTCCTCCTCTAGCACAAAATTACCAACAGCAACCGTCTGCACTCGTCCATCTGCAAATGTCAGCTGCAAATCATATTTATAACTACCTGCATCCAGATCCTTCGTATCAGCAGCGGCAAGAACAAGTTTCAGTTCTGTCAATGTCTTTTGTATAACCGCCGCTTCATCTGCCGCCGTTTTCTTTGCCGTAAACGTCAACACATCACCCTGCTGCATTACATAAGGTTTGCACTTATCGTCATAACTTACACTTACATCAAAGCTGGCATCATCGCCTTTAGTCATCGTAATGTCATTCATAAAAACATTAAACATCACATCATCCCTCTACCGGCTTGATCCACATACTATTACGCTGCTGATTGATCGGCACCTCTGCCGATGTCACAACGCTTGGCAGGTTCACACTCTTTGTACTGCTACCGTTATAATCTAAAATATTTATCCCATTCAGGCTAAAAATCAAAGACTTAGCCTGCCCGACAGCGTTCTTACCCTCATTCACAAAACCATTTACAGACGCTCTATACACCAGAACTTCACCGTCTGTCAGACCATCAGTAGTTATAGTTTTGCCTGCGATCTTACCGGCATTACCCGTAGTTCCTACACTGATTAGCCCCGTTTCCGGGTCGATCTTCGGCACCACCTTATCCAAATCATCACTGCCTAAAAAACCTGCATCAGCCAACCCAAGATACGCCTTATCAGTACTACCTATCAAAATCCAGTCACTATTAACGCTATTTCTGATATATAATTTACCGTCCTCAGCTTTCAGCTGCCCTGCAGTCAAATCATTATCATTAAAAACCTTATTGCCCTGAATATTTGTAAGTATCTCATAAATGCGCGGAATCTCCTTCATATACTTCTGCGCAAAATCATCTACCGTATCACCGTTAGGCCTGTAATCAAGCGCAAACAACACCTTATAACTCATATCACACCTCCACCACGTCAAGTTTAATCGAATTAAGGATAAACCTTACCCCGCTTCCGGTGCCCCTTATCCTTACCGCCTTATTTCTATACCTTATCCTGTTATCACTTGCATACATTCGTGACGGATACAATATCCTGTCACTACCATAAATATCCTCAAAATTATCAAAAACAAATTCGCTGTTACTGTATACGATCTGAGCCTTACTCTTAACCAGCGGCATCGAACTGCGATATATCTTAGTGTAATTATGATAAATATATTTACCAGCAACCTGTAGCGGTGCCGCAAACCTCATCGATCCGACATGAAAATAATTATCATCAACATACTCGTTGCCCTGTGGCGTAACATTTAGTACCACACGTTTAATTAGATAATCATAATTTGCAATCATCGTTTTTGACTGAATCCTAAACTCCAACGGCTTACCATCGTCAGTAAAAGACATCTCATCAAGTACACTTAAACCATCGCTTTTGGCCACATAAATAACATCGTTCACAGCAACGACATCAACAACGGTGCCATTAAACCTGCGCTCAAAAAAAGCTCCAATAGTCAAATCGTACACCAGTACATAACCACCATCACCGATACACCAAACCTGCTGCAATGGCGGCACATACCGAACCTTCACATCGGCAAGTAAAGCCTCAATCTCCTGTTTCACATTAGCACCAATATTCTGTGGTCGCATATCTCCATACTCCTGAGTAGTGACCACTGCTGCCAACTCCGAAGCGCCCATGATCATTACATTACTTGCAGCACTACAAAAAGCAGCTGGACCTTTACAAAAAATATTCCGACCCACCTCTCTGATCGACCAATCAGGATACTCACCAATCAGTCTGAACACCATGCCGTTACTCTTAATAATCAGCATATCGCTCGACATATTCACAAGCCCTATGATCTTACCGCCGGCCTTATAGCCAATCTGCACAAAAATTGCAGCACTGGGATCATTACTATCCTCTGTCCAGTTAGTCTCATCACCTACAGCACTATAACGCAGATTATCCTCATCATCAAAAACAAACACCCTGCCATTGCGTACGAAAACACCATTACATATAGGAGGAGAAGCGCTGATTGTTTTCATCTGCGTTCCTGCAACGTACTGCAACCAGCCGCCACTGGCAACAAGCAAACCATCTTCCCATACAGTAGTCACTACATTTTTACTACCTGTCAGCCTGCCAATAACCTCATAACTCTGCCTATCCTGCGTTGCCAATACCAGCCCGCAGTCTAAAAACAAAAGCAATGTATCATTCAATACATCATAAGCAGCGGCACTTACATTATGGTCACCGTCATCCTCAACCTTAAACAAAGTTCTGGTACCGCTCACAGTACGCAAAAGCCCTGTCACTGAATCAACCTCAACATTAACGGCAACAGCAAGCTGATTATCGGCAATAGTTTCTTCTGTCGTCGATGTATTCAGACCACCGGTAAAATCATACAGCGTAACCGTCTGCTGGTTAGCGTGTTTAGTTGCAAGCCTCATACCATCACCCTCAATAATAACTTTTTATAAAATGCGGGCTATTGGTCAAACGCAGCAGCTTACTCTGCACATTACTGCGTATTTCCGCCAAAAGCTGTGCCTCAACACTCTCGTCAAACTCATCCAACATCGAAAGCCGCATCGCCGTAAACTCAATCAGTGAATCGTCATAGTCATCGCCAAAAAATGAATCATCCTCAAGACCTTGCTCCGTAAAACTATTTACGGTTGTTACAAAATACGGCATCTCCTTATCAGGAAGTGGGTAAACAGCAATCGCACTCTTAGCAACTACAACATAAACCTCTGGCTCACCCACAGCCGTCAAATCCTTAATTTCATGGATATTTACGGCATGGAGAAGCTTTTTACCACACCGCACATCAATATAACATACCGGGATATAATCAAGCCGGGCCACATTCTCACCCTTGGCGAATGTACCGGTTTCAACCTTATCGGCCAACAATTCTGGGCGCAATTCAAGAAAAATATTTCTGACAAACCGTTCTGCCTCATTAATAACATTTACAATCTGCTCATCAGCAAACCTGTATGCATCAACATCATTGATCTTAAACCGGATCCTCTCAACGATAGTTTTAATCTTCATAACTCTACCTCAGCCTAAAAAAATAATGGGCACAGCCTCAAGCCATGCCCATCTTTTATTATCAGTCATCCGCACTTGAAGTCATAACCTGTACGACAGCAAAATCGCTTTCGTTAAATACAGATTTCGCAACACCTAAAATCGCACCAGTAGCGAAGCCGACCTTATTCTTATAGTCAAAAGTCTCCTCGTTCCAGTCTGTTTCTTGTGCCACGCCCTTCACGCCAGCCTGACAGCCTAAAAGCAGTGCATGACCAACCTTAGCACCAGAAGCGCCAGTAGCAGTACGTTTCAATCCGTCGTACTCATGCAGTACAACGCCATCGTACACACCCAGCATGCCGCTAAAAATAGGATTATCCTCACCACGTTCAGCACAGTACTTCTGAGCGTCACGCCATTTCTCATCCTTTTTCAAATCGCGTGCCTGGTAATTATCAACCAGCATTACATAATACTTCTTACCTTTGATATTAACCGGGCGTACTTTCGGCTCAGACGTTTTAGCTTTGCGGGCCGCAACGGAAATCAAATCTGTAGTCAAAAGATCGCTCGCAGTAATCTCATTCTCAGCAGTACGACTACCTGCATAAATAGTTTTGTCATCAGACGGTGTAGCAGTAAGAGCATTAACAATCATCTTCTCCTGCTTCTCGGTCATCCACAACTTCAAACCATCTTTAGCTGCCTGGCGCAAATTCAAAGCAGTTTTTTGTTCCTCCATCTTGCCTTTCAAGCGTACAGCGTGCCGGATCTGGTCAACCTTGACTTTGAAATCGTAAAACTGCAAAGCCTCCTCGTTGCCTTCCAACGTGTCGTCACCAGTAACACCGGCGCCAGTCAAACGCATCACCAGCGGCACAGTAATCTGGTCACCGGCTTCTTTCTTCAAATCATTTTTGATCTGAATAATACTCTCCTGGCTGTCACCGGTAAACTTAGCAAAGAAGTTATCCCGTTCAGCCTCTTTCCACAACTGCTTAGACCAAGCTTTCTGTACCAGGTCAGCAGGCAAAGTAGTATCAGCAAAAAGCTGTAAATCAAAACCTTTTCTCATATATCTACCTTTCCGCGCAGATTACAAAGTACCTCGAAGAACTTTCTGTTTAATCTCCTCAGGCAACTTATCCCACCCATCCGAAGGTCCGTTCAGTATCTCGGCGATCTTCTCCGGGGTATAAAGTTTATCCCCGGCACCATTGCCGGCAATCTCAGTCGCCTTCGGCAGTGCCTGCGCTTTCATAATTTTATTTTTTACTTCCTCAACTTTACTTTTGGTATCGGTTTGCACCGAAGCCGCCGAAGCAAGCGATTTTTCATATTCCGCATTAGCCTCGTTAAAATAACTCTCAACAATATAAAAATCCTGATAAGTACCTTTACGAGCTTTGATCCTCACAAAAGCATCATTAACTACACGCTGCCGCATTGGTGGCAACTGTACAAACTTCTGCTCGCTGATATAAGACCAGCGGGCATCGCAGTCCTCATAGGCAGCAAACTTTTTGTTATACTCCTCAAACTGCTGAGTTACAACCTCCGCTTCCTGCTTGAAAACATCTTCCTGCTGCCGCATAGTCTGCTGACGCTGTGCATACTCTCTGATCCCGCTTTGGATCCTCGCAACCTCCTGCTGCACCACGGCATCAAACTGAACTTTACGCTCCATACCGTCGGCAAAATTCATGCTCTCTAAATCCTCGTCAGTCAGCTTCAACTTATCTTTGGCATTGGCAACAGCGATCTTCACGACCTTTTGCATCTGCTCTTCTGTCAAATCAGGAACAAATTGAGCAACAGCAGCGCCATTCTTATCGTCAACAGCATTAGCCGTAACCTGCGTTGCAGGGGAAGCCGCAGGTTTATCAGCAAGCTTAGCCTCAAGCTCGGCAATACGCTTCTTATACTCATTTCTCTCCTGATTGACCTCGGCAAAACGCTTATAAGGGATAGTACCCTTATGCTCATCGTCATCGCCATCGCCGGCCTTATTCTCCGCCGTATCTACTTGTTTGTTATCGCTGTCAGCATCAGCGGTCCCGGCAGCAGTTTCAGCCGCTTCTTCGGTACTGGTTTCTACAGCTTCAGCATCTTCCTTGGTTTCCTCGCCTGCCTTATCAGCAAACTCGCCTGAAAGTTCTTTGGCAATATCATCGTCAATACCTGGAATAGAAAACATATCCTCAGCAAACAGTTGTAAATCAAAATCTTTTCTCATATCAGTACTCCTTTTAACGTCCGCAGACGAAATAACGACCGTATCGCCGTCGGCGCGAAATATAAAAGCGATGGTCTATCACGCTTTAAAAGCGTTATATAAATCCATCGCAGTCATAGCAATTTTAAGCTGTTGTTCGTTATACGGCGGTTTCTGTATTCCAAAATCATCCAGCAACTTCTCCGCCATCTCCAGGCCTTTCATCTGTACCTGTGCTCCTTTTTTATAAAGACTGTTTAGTTCTTTGACTTGGAAGGAACACGCCTGCCCACCATCTGGCGAAAGATTCTCATTATCAGAGCATCCACCAGTGTCTACAACATTTTCCACTACTACATTCTCAGTACCAACCTCAGTAACGGCGTCCAAATTCTCAACCTTTTTCTTTGCTACCATAAAAATCACTCCTTAAATTAAAGTACTGGTTTATTAGCTTCAACCATGCCCCTCATCGCAGCCTGCGTCATTACCTGCGGCTGCGGAGCCGGTCCCTGAGGATTACCAGCCTGTGGATTGCCTGGCGTTATCTGCTGGCCGGGCATCGCCTGACCTTGCATCATCATCATCTGCTGCGCCTGCATAGGGATCCCCATCTGCTGCGCATACTGCTGAATACTCCACTGCATAAACGCATCAGCATACTGCTTCGGGAAAATACCTGCCTCAGCTGCCAAAGCAAGCTGCAGCGGCAACTGCAGATCCTTATAAGCCATTGACCTGCTAAGTTTCTTCTGCTTCTCAATCTCAAGCTGCACCTGCTGCTGTTGTTGGGCAGCCTGCGCCTGTTGCTGTTGCTCCTGCTGCAGCCTTTTCTTGATCTCGTCCTTTTGGGCAACATCTGAAAGATCAAGCAGAATATCCAGCACCATATTGCCATTGATACCAAGCTTACTGCACGCATCCACAAGGCTCCAGAACTGTGCAGTACGCTGCGTAGTTGTTGCCGGCGTATCACTCACAACAATATCAAATTCGCCCTGGCTTAAATCATTAAGCGTTGTCTGGATAACCTGCATCTTCTCGGCATCAAACTGCTGCTGCTGCTGATTAACAGTAATAAAATCATAATGGCCGTTAGGCCCTACGATTCTATATGTTTTCTCATCAGTATAAAACTGCGGGACAATACCCTTTGCCCCACGCTTGCCCCACAATAAAAAAGCGATACGTTTTTTAGCGTACCGCAAATTATCAAATAATGATGCAATATGTGTAATAGCCTGCTTCTGCTTCAGCTCAATGGCTCTGCCGCTTGACTGATTGCTTATATCAGTCCCCATCAAAGCCTCATTGATACCACTAATCTGTGGCAGTTCCGCCATAGCCTCCTGCGTGGCATTAATAGCACCTGCAGGTAAACCCTGCGGTTCCAAACGCTGCATAGATCCACCACGCAAAGCCCCATTAGCAGTCTTAATGATAGCTCCCGGAGTTGACGCATTGCTGCGCAAATTACTCTCCTGCTCCGGCGTCATAGCGCCTTCTTCCACGATCCAGCCGCCATTACACTGCGTATTTAAAATATGTAGCTCCTGGCTGCGGCGCTTGTTGATCTCCCGCTGTGGATCTTTAAGGTCACGCACAACACCAGCAGGAATATCATCATCTCCCTGATAATAAGCAAGCACCGGTACAAAAGGAAACTCGCCATGCTCATACGGACTTTCAATATGCTCCAAAACCACATTATCAAAAAAGCTCATCAACCAAATTTCAGTGACAGGTGCTTCTGTTACCTGCACCACCATCTGCATGGCAATCATCTCAGGCGTAACCTCAAACACCGTCTCACCAGTATTCAGCAAAAACAACTTCTTCTTGACCGTCTTTTTATACCAATACTCAGCCAGCCGTATTTTTTCAGTTTCTTTCTGCCACCACAGCTTTTGATTTTTGTACTCCTCTTCCTCCGACAAATACACGGCTGTCTGCGCTTCTATCTCCTCTTTATGCTCAGGATATGTTTTCGCCAGTTCTTCTTTTGATACCCAGCGAGCCCTTACGACAAACTGCATATCACGAAAATACTTGTCGCGGCTCTCCGGATCAATATAAATATTAAATGGTGCCACGCGCCGGATAAACGCATCACCATCCATAGCCGACCAGTCAAACTTATAACCCACCTCAAGCCAGCCGATGCCCATAACCGCAGCATCAAAGAAAGCATCGCTCTCCTCGTTATCATACTGGCTACGGTCCATAATATACTTCGTCACGCCCTTGCGCACGTCAGCCAGCTGTACATCATCATTCGTTCGTGGCAAAAACTCAATATCATACCTGTTAAGACGCTGATAACCTGAAAGCACATTCAGCAGCGGTTTGATACGGTTAACGGTTATAGCAGGTCGCTGGTGATCTTCAAGATTACGTTTATCATCGCTGCGCCATTGCTCACGACCAGTATAAAACCCCAAATCTTCTTTAGCCTCATCACGCCATTTCTGCCCCGATTCCACAGCCTCAGCAAAATGCTTCTTAAATTTAGTAAGCATAGGATTATCCGCAACCACTGTCGTATCGCCAGCATTGGCATACTGTAAATCATTCACGCCATCCATCTAATCACCACCTACTCAAAACACTTAGGAAACTTATCCTTCAAATCATTAAGCCCCGCCTCTACTGCCCTTACGATAGCTACAGTCCTGTCATTGCGCTCGCACTCAAACTCCAGCGCTCCTTTACCGTAGCTGTACTCTTTATAGCAATCGCAATTTTCGCTGCAACCAGTTGCTGCCACATGGGCAAGCATACTCACTAAACCGCATACCACATTCCAACCATCACCACTACTCGGCGCATGGCCCTTAACTCTAAAGCTAACCTTATCGCTTATATCAATCACACATCTAATCACATCAAACACCCCACACGCCAACCTGCTTCGGCTTCTTTTTATATTTGTCCAAACTATACGGATCAGGCTTTTTAGGCGGAGTCGGTCTATATGGTCTGCTCATGCAGCCATAACCAATAGCGTCTATCGCATGATCCTCGCAGTTTGTATCGTACTTTTCTGGATTATATTTATCATGCGTAATAGAGGGCAATGTGCGAATAAGATGCACACAAGTGCTGAAAAAATATATGCCAGGAATTTGCTTCCCCTCATTATCCATGTATCCTTCCAACCGCAAGCGTATTTCCTCTGCAACCTGCTCACGTCCTTTTACCGACGGACCAAAAGTCTTACACTTGTTTTCGATCAGCACTTTATTTATTTCTTCCGCTATGCTCGGCGCCCCGGGATCCTGTTTATTCCAGCAGGCATTATCAAGTACCCCATATTGCACCAGTTGCTTATCACTCGCCTCGGCATCTGCAACCTTCTGCCCAACCTGCCTGGATGTTTCTTTTGTCCCGACATCAGCCTTGCCACCATATCCATAAAGCTCTCTGTAAATGTAAATCTTACCATCATAATCCACAGCACCCCAATAGAACGCATATGGATGATAACTGCCCCAATCGCCCATCCTGAATCGCATCCAACCGTCAGGAATTTTGAACGGACGAATAACATGTATATCTCTATTCCAGCTGGAAAAGAATTGACCCTCGAAAATATCCCATGATCCTTCTAGATATGCCTTTCTCAATTCATCCGGCAGGGTTGCCAAAGCCTCTAAATAGCTTGCCGGCAAATAAGGATTATCCTGAACAAACGCCCGGACAAAAGCTATTTTGCCTTTATATGCCTGCAATTCTTTCGGTATCTCACCATCAACAAATATTGCTTTTACCCAAACGTGACCAATTCCACCAGGGTTAGTTCCTGCAATAAATTTAGGATCATCTATTCCAGGCCAGCGTAAACGCATACGCAAAAAATCAAAAACCGTCTGATGATTGAGCGTCAATTCATCTACGGCAATGGCCGCAAATTCGCTGGACAAGTATTTACTGACCTTGTCCAGATTGCGAAAAGCCAAAACGCCACCGCCGAATTTCTCGTTTAAAGTAAATTCATGCGTCGATTCTTTATATTGTCCAAGCCAATCAGGAAACTCTGCTGTTATTTTAGATAAATGCCGTTCCCGCAGCGCTGGATAGTCTTCGCAAAAAAGGCCTACGCGAATACCACGTAAGCCTAGTGTTTTATACCATTTGATTAACAGATAGATTAACGTCCACCTGAGAATATAACTTTTGCCACCACCCGCAGCACCGCCGTAAAGAGTATAGGTGTTTCCTTCTACAGCCTTCAAAAATTCCCGTTGCCTCAGTGTTGGTTTGATAACATCACTTAATAGCTTCATGGTTCGTCAACCTCTAAGATGATCGGCGGTAATCCACCACTATCTTTATCACTATCCTTCAATTCAGCCTTAAGCTTTTTAATACGCAGCTCAGCTTCTCCCTCAGGCTTCATATCCTCATACTGTTTAATCAAATTGTTCAGCGTAGACATTGCCCGTGACTGAGCATTTAAAAATGCAGCTTGTTTATCAGCTGCTGATTTTACGGACCAATGCTCAGAGCCGCCACTATCAGATACTGATTCACCACTTTTTATGATCGTATGATCTTCGGCATCTTTTACAAACATCACCTGCTGTGCCCGGATAATTGCCGCGTACTTAATGCAAATACTCTCCCAAAGCAAATCAAGCGGGCTTTTATTCTCAATGCTCTCCACCAGCTCCAGCGTCTCTGCCGGCAAATACTTAGCGTATAGGCCATGCGCAAAAGCATTATGGTTCCCTGCAGGAGCCCCGCCACCTGGATTCCCTACTGCATTTTTGTTGCCTGCTGGCGCACCTTTTTTGGGGTGCATACTTTTTCTTTTGTATGCACACTTTTTCTTATCCATCGGTATCGTTGCTTCCAGCTTTTTATTGTATTAACACTGACCCCATATTTATCAGCCAAAGCCTGATATTTCATACCAGTTTTATAATCTTCATAAGCCTGCTCGTGTTTCTCGCTCACATGATCACCACCGCCTCGTTATTTATGTTTGTTTCAACACATGAGAAAAGCACCCACAAACGTGAGTGCTTGGAAATCTACTATTTTTTATATTTTTCCTGCAACTCTCTTTTTCTTTCATCATCAATAAGTTTATTTTCAGGAATATCGTTTGATCTTGAATCATTATCTTCAGCAAATAACACAAACATGACAAAAGATATTACCCTATAAAAACATGCAAAGCTAAATCCTAGAAGAAAACACCATATTATTTTCAGTACTAATATTTTATTTGCACTAGTAACACAACTAGCCTTTAGGATTATTATTAGAACAATACTGTATACAATCAAACCTAACCCAAACCGCAAACTTTGCATAAAATGTTTTTCTAAAGTTTTTCGACTATTGCCCTTATTAATTATCCAAAAAGTTTTAATGATTGGACGTTCTTTAATTGTTGCAATAATGCCTAATAAGACCCCGATAAAACCTATGGTTATAGCTGTTAGTGTTATCACTAAATTAAATATTTTATCTAAATCATCACAATCTAGAGTAAAATTAGAAAAAAATACGAACCCAATCAAAGCTAATAATATACCAGAAACTGAAGGCCCATAAGATTCACAATAATATTCAAGTTGATCTTTATGCTCTTGGAGCCTCTCTCTCAACCATTTCATAAATTTCTCCCCTTCTATTATCAAAAGCCTCTAACATTCTATTTTCTACATACGCACTGGCTAAAGATGTCCTTTGTTCTAAAACAACAGTTACATAATCATGCATAAGTTCATCAAATAAATCAATAACTTCAACTCTAGTATCATCTGTATCTTTAATGCTTGCAATAGCCTTTGTTATTATTGGTCGATTTCTCTCTATATCCCCCAACGTTTCCGATACCGTATCAGCGCACAACGAATTAGTTCTATCATTATTATTCATTGAAATTATAATTTCAGCATTATACCCATTGAAACCTCTTAGACTTTCATATATTTTTCTTAATGTACTATGTGGTGCCGCTTCAAGATTCCGAGTACAAATATCTGCAAATCTTATGTTTATTTTCCTATAAATCCGTGCGTTCCTTACTTTATTCAACATTCCTCTACCTACAATAGGTCTTAAGTATAAGACAATATCGTTTCGCCCCAATATTTGATTTAAATAATCAGCAATACCAGAAACGCTTACACTGTGTATATTACGTTGAAGCATAAGCACTCTAAGTCCACAATCATAAATAGCATTGCACTCCTCACTTATATATTCATCTTCATCTAATTCAATTGCCTCGGAAGCCGTATTTATACGTGCTTTACTTGGTATATTTGTCTCTCTAAGCTTAGTAAAATTTAAAAACCAATATCTCCTTTGGGCATTATACCAAAACCTATCTAATCTCGCTTTTTCTTGATAATAATCAAAAGTTAAATCTTCAAGAGTTCGATTTCTTACGTTGTCAATTAAAACTTCCAAATCGAAATCCATATCCCTATCTGAAGGCATTGCTTGCGCATTCCTATAACACAAAGAATAGTAATTGAATTTAATTTTTCTTGTAATACTTGCCATCATAAACACCCCTAATATAAATTTATTAGGGTATTATTTCGTCACAAGTTTACTTAATCCTGCATACTACCACAAAAGCCGCTGATCCTTAACCAGATCAACGGCTTTTGTCAATTTCTACACATACAGTATAACACAGGTCAATACTCGCATTCTATCTCCTCTTTTAATTCTTGCAGTGCCTTAGAATGCATTTTGTGTATATACTGCCACGAATACCCCAAATCCGCAGCAATAACTTCCCAACGCTGGTAATTCAAGTAACGTTTGAACAATATCAGCTGCAACTTCTCGTCGTCAAGCATTTTTATTAACGCTCTCGTCGCCGCTAACGTCTCTGTAAGCATCTTAATATCGCTTTGAATAGACATTTCCACGTCAGCCATCTTCGCAACCGTACCGCCTAATTTGTCATTGTTGCAACCGCCCCCAGGCGCCAAGCTATAGACTGGAGTTATCTGCTCTGCCAAATCTCTTAGATCCTGTAACGTTTGCAAATCTGCTTCAAGCTGCTTTTGCCAGACCCATGCACTTTTTAACCTTTGCTTTATTTCATCCGTCGTAGGCATCGCATCACCCCTCTGTCCGTAAAACATCTGCAGCAACGTCTATCGCAGCACTTTCAGCTTCACTCAGCTGATGACCATGCTGCACCTGCCCTAACATACCGATCACGCTCCGGAATTGATTTTCTTTTACACAATTTACCCTGCGGCAGTAAACTTTATTCTCGCTTACTTGACGGCTCCACACGCATCCCTTACACTTATGTGCCAATTTAACCACGCTCCTTCAGTTCTTGATCTGCCAAAACTGATGCAATTACAAAGTAGCAGATTATGTCATCGATACTCTCCTGTACTTTGGCACCGGTCAGCCCGTTATTATAAACGTGTGCAATATGTTTCGCGGCATATGCTTTCAGCGCTTCGTACTGCACCGAAAAGCCATTATCCCCATACATCAGTCTCGCTCCGGTCGTAAAATTCGCCAAGGGATCTTTATCTGTTGAATACTGGTCATTCTTGACCTCAAACATCCCCTGTATATAATTCAATTTATTTTTTACTGCTTGTATAAATTCTTTTTCCGTCATTAGTCACTCAGCTCCTGTTCTATATTGTTCGACCCTTGCTTTAACTGCTGCCAGCAGTTCTGCCTGGCTGGCATCCTTATGCGCTAACGCCGCCATTACCTGCTCGTCCATAGTACCTTTAGTAACCAAATGGTGTATTATTACGGTCTGCTGCTGGCCTTGCCTGTATAGTCTGGCGTTAGCCTGCTTATACTGTTCCAGGCTCCATGTAAGTCCAAACCAGACTATCGTATTGCCGCCGGCCTGCAAATTCAGTCCGTAGCCGGCAGAAGCCGGGTGCGTAATAAGCATTTTTATCTTGCCTGCGTTCCAATCGTTAACATCTTCAGGCGTTTTCAATTCTCTTGCATAATTGAACCATTTAAGCAACCTGTCCCGATCATGCCTGTATGCATAAAAGACCAGTATCGGATTTCCTGATTCTGCTATTTCTTTCAATGCGACCAGCTTTTCATCGTGAATGTCTATAACGCCTTTGTTCTCGTCATAAACAGCTCCGTTCGCCATCTGCAGAAGTTTGTTTGAAAGTGTTGCTGCGGTAGCAGCTGTAACATCACCCTCCGGAAGTTCTAAAACCAAAAGTCTTTCAAGCTCTTTATATCTGGCTCTTGCCCCTGTACCCATATCGACGCTGATCACATTGTCGATACGCTCCGGCAGTTCCAGCCAATCACCAGCACTCATACTGAAAGTAATATCACTGATTGCTGCATATATCTCCTGCTCGGCTCCAGGTTTTGGCTTATATGAATAAACCACGTAGCCATTGCTTTTATCTGGAACAAACCAGCGGTTACGGTATTCTGTTATTGTCCGACCCAGTCTTTTCCCGCCGTCCAGCAAATAAATCTGTGCCCACAGGTCCATTAATTTATCGCCCGGTGTGCCTGTCAGCTCTAACACTTTCTCAAAATACGGCCGCACTTTCCGAAGTGCCTTAAATCTTTTTGCCTGATGATTTTTAAAGCTGCTGCTTTCGTCAAGAATAAGCATATTAAACATCTTAGGTCGCCAGTGCAACTGCTCCATAAGCCAGACCACATTATCGCGGTTGATAATATAAATATCTGCCTCGGCTGCCAGTGCCCTCTGGCGTTCGCTGGCTGTACCCAATATCTTTGATATTTTAAGCTGCTGCGTGATATCCCATTTTTTGATCTCACTATCCCACGTACTTTCTGCAACCTTTTTCGGCGCCACGATTAGAACCTTAGACACCGAAAAGTAATCCCATAGCAGCTGTGTTATGGCAATGAGACTGCAGGCCGTCTTGCCAAGCCCCATGTCTAAAAAGAGTGCCAACGCCGGCAATTCCAGTATCTTTTTGATCGCAAACTCCTGATAGCTATGCGGCTTAAACACGTCGGCCATTTCCCACATCTCCAGCTAATACAGAAACTGCAACAACCGCAGTTTCCAATTCCATAATCACCTTATCTACACGTTCATAGCAGTCAACTATTCTGCAGTCGGCACCCATATCGCACAACTCTTTGATTTTCATGCGCTGCTGCGGCCGCAAACAGCCACCCGGTTTTTTTACTTCTACAAGCAGGTATATAGCCGTAACCAGTGATTCTAGTCCAGTAGGTACCACGACCAGCCGATCCGGCACACCAGCATTACCTGGACTTACGAATTTATAGGCCTTACCGCCCATCTCTTTCACTCGTTTGCACAAATACTGTTCGACATCTTTCTCTGTCCTCTCCACAAGAACACTCCTTTCGTGGACATTTGTCCTGAAAACACCGGAAACAAAAAATTTCCTTATATCTATTTATATAAGCCCTATATGCTATTTCTTACGCGCGTATATACGTATATTATTAAAATATCTTTATAGTAATATTTTTTGTTTACTTTGTTTCCGCTATCACTCTAAACCGCTTGTGTTCTAACTTTTTGGCGGAAACAAAACCTGTTTTTTCTGTTTCCGCTCTTGTTTCCGCCGTTTGCGCTAAATGCTGATTTTTGAAAAGTGTTCAAAAATTTTGTTTCCACTGTTTCCGTTGTTTCCCTTTAGTTCGCTAAAGTCCGTTTCCGCTTCGTGTTTTTGTTTCCGCCTTTGTTTCCGCTAATTTGTACATCTACAGTAGCCACGTTGGTGCCCGTACATTTTTCCAAACCTCAAATTTCCCTTTGACCGTTCCCATCCCTGCATATTTTGCATGATGCTGTTAATCTCTCTGGACATCAAACTATTAAGGTTCTTTGGGTCTCCTTTAAACACTTCGCACCATATCTCAAGAACACAAACCTTATACCGCTGCACTGTACCTGGCTCAGTAAGCTCATCACTTTCCAAAAAATCCCGGCGTTCATACAGATCCAAACTATCCCAGTTCTCCGGCAGCAAAGTATCAAGGTATTCCCGTACCAGACCAACTTTCTCAGACTCCTCAGTATGCGCTGACTGTGCCTTAACGGCTTCTGCTTCCATATCTTTGTCCAGATACAGGCTTTCTCCCTGCTGCCACAGATAATAAGCCTCGGCCCACACCTGCGCTACTTCTGCCTCTGTAAAATCTTTAAAACTCTTATCATGCGGACCACCTACGTTAACCGGCCAAAACCTTCTATTGCCCGTCCGATCTCGGAGAAATACAGTTTCATTCGTAGTCCCATAAAATACGCACTGCCGTGGGAATGAAGCTGTTCTACGTCCATAAGCTACACGAAAGATATCTTCGGACTTCGATAAAAACTGTTTTACCGCTTCTGATTCAGCCTTTCTCGTAGCATACAGCTCACCCAGCTCTGCAATCCAAACTCCATGCAGCTGTTCATAGGCTTCCTTGCCCTGCACGCTGGTAAGACTGTCTGAGAACCATTCACGGCCGAGTTTCTTCAGCATCGTACTTTTACCGATGCCCTGCGGTCCGCAAAGAATTATCACATTGTCAAATTTGCAGCCGGGGCTGAATACCCTTGCTACCGCAGCTACTAAATGCTTACGTGTCACGGTACGTACATAATCCGTATCATCAGCCCCAAGATAATCTATCCAAAGGGTATCTATCCTCGGTGTTCCATCCCACTCTTTAGCCTTGATATAGTCACGAACCGGGTGGAAATGGTTGCGGGTAAAAACCTCAGCACAGGCATCATAAATAACCTGCTGCCCTTTTACGCCGTAAACATTGCTTAAATAATTGCGTAAGCAGCTATCATCTGTATCGTTCCAGGTAACGCCCTGCTTTATAGACCGCCAGGGCATACTGTCCAGCAGCACCGTCCGGAAACTGAAATCGTTATAGGCAACTTTACCGACCAGATTGATATCATTTTCTAAAATCAGCTTCAGGTTATGTGGCGTTGATTTTATTTCACCGGTTTTCGGCGTTATTTCCAGCTTACTCATCCAGTCTATATCTGCCGGCACATCTCCAAAATCGTCACTTTCTTCCAGCAGCTTTTTAGCCAGTTCGGTTTTAACGGCATCGTCTTTCATTGCGAATTCCTGCATTGCGCCATAGCTCGGCAGGTTGTTTATTTTAGTATCGACTTCAACGTCAACATCTTTATCACCGAAAAGGTGCAGCCGAACAAGGTCAAAACTGTTTACCAGCTTTCCACTGACAGGATCGGTACCGTGATGGCTGTATGCAAATTTGCCATCTTCGTACACCACAAGCCCGCCTGACGTACTTCCCTGTTTATAGGTATAACGACCTTCACCGCAAGGCTCATACACATCATTAAGGAAACAGTCTATCACATCCGGCACTGAATACGTTCTGCAAAAAGCGCCTATTGCTCCAGGTTTTTCGTAAGGGTCACCTTGCTTTTTCACAGCTGCCTGCCGCATCTTATTTGCCCTAGAACTCTCTGGCCACGTCGAAGTATCACGCCAGTCATCGTATGCAGCAAGCACATCGTCCGGATCCAAACAGTTCTCGCTATCGTTAGCGAAAAATATGTACTCGCCATCGGTAGAAGTACTTGGCCAGTACATCAGCCTTTCAGCTTCATAAGTAGTATCGTCAAAAAGATCCATTCCAATATCATCAGCAATACGCCGGGCAATAGCCTGATACGCATCCGGCTGCACAGCTCTGGCCAAAGGGATCACAACGCGCAGCCGCGGTTTCTCCGGTGTATGCTTATGTGTTGAATAAACTGCATAACAAACATCACCAAGTACCAGATCAAGGATCGTCATAAAGCTGCTGTCCGCAAAATCTGCGTCCAGTGTGACCAGCTGCCGCTTGACAACATTGCCGGCAATGCGGCGGCCATTTTTTATATAGCCACCTACAAAACCACCAACGTCCTTTATTTCGTCTTGCCGGGGCTTTGACAAATTGGCATACTCCGCAGCACTCTCGCGCGTCCTGGTAGTAACTCTAAGCTTGTCCAGAATATCAGGCCAACTAAATTCTTTATTTTTCCATTGCTTAGCCTTACGGCTGCCGCCGACAGCTATAGTAAATTTTGCAGGGATCATATCGCATTCCTCAGTTCATTCTTGCCGCTGCCTGTATCTATATCACAGGTATTTATCTTTAACTTGGCTTCCATGGCCCATTCTATTACTGCTGCATTCAGTTCAGGATTTTTGGCAACCGGTCTGTTTTGATTGAGTTTAGCCTGCCTGATTTCTCCGTCGGCCACTTCAATACAAACTAATAATTTACCTTCATCATCAGTCATAACCGCTATAGTGCATTTGCCGGCAAGCGCACGTTCAGCATAAGAGCCTACACAGTTGTGCAGTTTATTGCCGACCATGCGCAGCTCATACGCGGTTTCCGGAAGAAAGAATTTCAATCTGTCCTTCTGCATCGCCAAACGCTTTACTACATGTTCCGGTATCTGCAACGAATAATCTTTATTTTTCTGTGCATCCCATTTTTCTACAAGCCAGTCATGTATTTGTGCAATAGAAGGTTTTTCTGTCCACAAAAGTTCCTGCGTTTCAGCTGCAAGCTTAAAATACATTCTGCTGCAATCATCTATATCCGAAGGGTTATAATGCTTAATCAGAAAATAAGCTGCATTATTTTTATATCGGTCTGAAGCGATCTTCAAAAAATTCAAACTTAGTTCTCCAAACGCAAAAGATCTTTCTATACGTAGCCCCATTTCCCCAACGCTGGCAAGCGCGCCTGCCAATAATAACTGCTCTTTGTAATCTGCGGATATCCCTACGGCCGTTTTTAGCCTACCAGCTTCTAAAAGGCTGCCTTTGGCAATAATTTTTCTAAAAGCCTTTGTATCACGAAGCCCCATAACGTTCAATACGCTTTGCGGATAAGACAGGCCAATACGCGTTTTAGCTATCACTTTCTCTAAAAAAGGTTCTAACGATATCTTATCCATATAATGAGCTTCTACAAAACCACGGTAATCGCTGCGCCACGAACGATCATTAAAAACCGTCGGTAGATTGGGGGCATCCGTCACGGCCAAACGCCAGGCAATATTACTCAAAGGAAAAATAAGTGCTCCCATCGAACTGCCTGCTGGTACATGCATAGCTTTTAACTTGATATTATGAAAGTCTTTAACCTTTTTGCTAATAGCAGTGCGCAATTTAAGCAGCATATTCGCAAAATCTTTTTTATTATTTTTCCAGGCGATGCTGCTATGAGTAAGATATCTTAAAACGGATTGTTTACTAAACTCACGTTCTACTGGATTAGATATTTCGTATTTAACATCATCCTTGGTTTCAAAATAAGACTTTCTTTTATGGACATCAAACATTACTGTTTCGTGGCAGCGCTTTTTAATAGCACAAAAACGAATATCGTCAAAAGTCACTTCTGCATATGAAATTCTCAAACTGATATGATTCTTATACTCATAAAGAGATAAAATCATTTTTTCAGGTATACCTACCCCGATGTCATGCGCAAACCCTTTATGTTTGGAAGATCCTCTGCATCCCGGGCAGTTAAAATAATTACCGTTCCAGGTCTGCCAGCCATTAAAGCATGTATACCCCCACCTTGCGGTGAAGGTTTGCTCGCAGGTAGTGCAGTAATGCGCATAAATATTGTCATCCTTATAAGGTCCTTCACCTAAAGCTACAGGCGCCTGAATAAAGTCAAACATTTTAGGAATTACGATTTTTGCAAGTAAAGTCCCCATCACGGGCACCCCCTAACCTAAAAGATCATCAATATCTATTTCTGTTGCTTGTTTCTCTGGTTTTTCGTCAAACAAATTCTGATCCAGTTTTTCTTCCTCTGTTTTATCCGC